>OMDJ01001370.1_pt1 | contig 11686 bp, 6 predicted proteins | sample 1645211 | NCBI WGS metagenome assembly OMDJ01 (sample SAMEA103958142, study PRJEB25191) | human gut metagenome | biome: human-associated habitat [ENVO:00009003]; feature: intestine environment [ENVO:2100002]; material: feces | place: Germany | collected 2013/2015 | reverse complement strand
AAGTAACGTGAAAATGCTTAAGTGCGGTCACATACGATGCGGACCGCCGTAAGGCCTGAAAGGAGATTATAAACATCATGAGACACATGTTAAATCCTCTTGACTTTTCTCTTGAGGAGACGGAAAGTCTTTTAGAACTTGCCGCCGACATTGAGAAAGACCGTTTCCGATACGCACATGTATGCGACGGAAAAAAATTAGCTACTCTCTTCTATGAGCCAAGCACAAGAACCCGTTTAAGCTTTGAAGCTGCCATGTTAAATCTTGGAGGTTCCGTTCTCGGATTTTCCTCCGCTGATTCCAGTTCCGCTTCCAAGGGCGAAAGTGTTTCCGATACAATCCGTGTTATTTCCTGTTACGCAGATATCTGCGCGATGAGACATCCAAAGGAAGGCGCCGCTTATGTAGCCTCCACCAAATCTTCGATTCCTGTTATTAACGCCGGAGACGGCGGTCACCAGCATCCCACACAGACTTTAACCGATTTATATACGATCCGTTCTTTAAAGGGCAGACTCTCCAATATGACGGTCGGACTCTGCGGAGATCTGAAATTTGGCCGTACCGTTCACTCCCTGATCAACGCGCTGTCCCGCTATGAGGGAATCCGTTTTATCCTGATCTCCCCGCCAGAATTAAAGGTACCGGATTATATCAAGGAGAGTGTCCTTGATGCTAAAAATATCGAGTACCGTGAGACAACCAGTCTTGATGACGCGATGGAAGAACTGGATATCCTCTACATGACAAGAGTCCAGAAGGAGCGTTTCTTCAATGAGGAAGACTACATCCGCATGAAGGACTGCTACATTCTTGATAAGGATAAGATGAAGCTTGCGAAACCGGATATGTATGTGCTTCACCCGCTCCCGCGTGTCAACGAGATCTCTGTTGAGGTGGACGAAGACCCGCGTGCCGCTTACTTCAGACAGGCCCAGAACGGCGTATATGTCCGTATGGCACTCATTATGACATTACTGGAGGTAGAAAAGCCATGTTAAATATCAGCGGAATTCAGGAAGGCGTTGTCCTTGACCATATCCAGGCGGGCAAGAGCATGGATATCTATCGCTATCTGCGCCTCGGCGAGTTAGACTGCACAGTCGCGATCATCAAGAACGCAAAGAGCAACAAGATGGGAAGAAAAGATATCATCAAGATCGAGGGACCGTTAGACTCCATCGACCTCGATATCCTCGGCTATATTGACCACAACATCACCGTCAACATCATCCGCGATGGGAAACTTGTGGAAAAGCGCACGCTCAAGTTGCCTGAGCGCATCCGCGGCGTGCTCAAGTGCAAAAACCCGCGCTGCATCACCTCCGTTGAGCAGGAGCTGCCGCAGGAGTTTGTGCTAACGGATCGTGAAAAGCGCGTTTACCGCTGCCGCTACTGCGAAACGCAGGCGGGTAAATAGGCTTTTGTAAGGCAGAAGTCGAGAAGATCCTGCTTGCAGAGAAGTATGCAGAATCAGACAAGCCTCGACGCACAGGGAGCCTCCTCTCAGCACGCTGTACTGTCCGGGCGCAAAGTCGAAGGCTTCAGATGCACCATGGAGGATGCTCGGCATATCATCACGATAGAGAGAATCTTCGGATACCCTCTATTGCAGCGATGCAGGAACAATGAAAGCTCTTTATCAATTAGGACATGGCGATGAAGGGCCCGGAGCATGTTCTTCTGTTTTGCACTGTAATCATGGCAGAGAGACGTAAGGAATATCCCCGGCCAAGCCGGGGATATTCCTTACGCGGGCAAAGCTCCATGCTGTCGGCCACGCCTCATGTGGCGTTGGTATAGTCTGCTAAACTTCTTCTGCCACTTCATTTCTGAATGGTCTCCCGTTGCTTTACAGCTTGTAGCTGCCAGACAGCATTTCTACTATAACAGGGAGATTTCTTTTTCCGCAATAGTCTCAGCCTGCTCCCGCCGCTTTCGATACTCCTCCAGATACCGGTCCAGACAGACCTTGTTGACGGTAGCCGAGATCGTGCTGCGCAGGAGATCCTTGGCATCAGACTCGGTTTCACCAAGTCCCTCCACGGCAGGAGCGACACCAAACGCTGCGCCGAGCATATTCTCAAACTCATCGCAGAAGTAGTCATAGGCGGTCTGAAGGGGATAGCACTCCTCCTGTATGCTAAACATCAGTCGAAGCCCCTCCAAAGGAACAACAGGCTTGACCACCGCGATGAACAGAAGCCGCGCAAGATGTTCGGCTGTATACAGTTTTTTTTGAGGGGCAGGAACCAGCTTCTGCTTGACATAGTTGCTCACCATGGAGCCAGTCAGTTCAGGCTCTCCTAACGGTGCCAACCGGGCGTTGATATAGCGCACCACCTGCTCCAGATACAGTCCGACCTCCGGGATCTGTGCATAGCGCGGCAGACGGAAGGCCGCGATGTCCGCCGTGATTCTGTTTTGCACTTCTTTTTCCATATTGTTATTATAAGCGTTTCCTCTGCAAAGTTCAACGGCTTTGCGAAATATTTTTAACGGTTTATTAAAAACCGTTGACGAAGAAATAAAAAGCTGATAAACTGCATCCATCCCTTACCGGAACCGAACGACACTTTTTCAGTTGGAGGTCACCTTATGGATCAGATCCGCATTGCCGCAGACTCAAGCTGCGACCTGCTTACCATGGACGGCGTGGACTTTGTCAGCGTTCCGCTCACCGTCCGTACTGCTGTGGAGGAATTTCGCGATGACGCCGCGCTCGATGTCGACGCGATGGTCACAACACTTCGCGGCACGAAGGGCCGCACCTTCAGCGCCTGCCCGAACATCGCGGACTGGGAGTCCGCCTTTGGCGAAAGCGGCGATGTACTCGCGTTCACCATTACAAGCAGCCTTTCGGGCAGCTGCAGCGCGGCACTTGCCGCAAAGAAACGCTGCGAGGAGCAGAATCCCTCTCGCCGCATTTTTGTGGTGGACACGCTGTCCGCCGGTCCGGAGATCGCCCTGCTCATCGAAAAGTCAGCCGCCGAACTGCGCTCCGGCAAGAGCTTCGAGGAGGTCTGCACAGCCGTACAGCAGTATCAGCGCCGTACCCATCTGCTCTTTGCGCTGGAATCCATGCACAATCTCGCCCAGAACGGACGAATCAGCAAGCTGGCGGCAACGATGGCCGGTGTTCTCGGCATCCGCGCCGTTGGGCAGGCCAGCGAGGAGGGCACGCTTGAGATGCTCGGCAAATGTCGGGGCGCTCGAAAAACGCAGGAGCTCCTGTTGAGTGAAATGGTGCGGCTTGGCTACAGGGGCGGCAGCGTCCGCATCGGGCATTGCCGGAACGCGGCATTTGCATTGGAGCTCTGCACCGAGCTCCGGCGGCGATTTCCGGGGGCGGAGGTGAAAAGCTATCCCCTGCGCGGGCTGTGCAGCTACTATGCAGAACACGGCGGGATTATGCTGGGCTTTGCGTCATGAAAACGAAGGTCTCGGACAGGAAGGCGCTGCCGCATCTTGCGGTACGCATTCTGACACTGCCGCCCATCGTCATCGGGGTAACGCTGCTTCTGATGTACGCTCCGGCAGGGCTTCTGACGCGCAGGGAGCTGCTGCTGTGCGAGGTGTTCCTGCTGGTTATCCCATTGGCGGCGTACCCGCTGCGGGAGATCTTCCACATTGGAAAGGACCGGCGCAGGGGGCAGCGCGGCACGGCGCTGGTATGCAGCGCCGTTGGGTATCTGTGCGGGTTTCTCTGGTCAATGCTGACGCCATGCTCTTGGCTCGTCCATATCCTGTTTCTCTCTTATGTCATTTCCATCGCGGCGCTGTTGCTGCTTAACGCGGGCTTTGGCCTTCGCGCAAGCGGACACGCCTGCAGTACAACAGCTCCGGCATTTCTGCTGACATGGAAGCTGCATCCGCTTTTTGTCATACCGTCCGTTCTGCTGATCGCGGCAGTGTACCGCTCATCCCTAAAGCTGTCGCGCCATACCCTGCCGCAGCTTCTGGCCGGCTCGGCGGTCAGTCTGCTGGCCTGTGTGATCTCGATCGTGGTTTATGGCGTCGGATAAAACGATACTGCGCCGCATCGCCGTCAAATGAAACGACGATGCGGCGCAGTCCTGTCTTTATTGCAGCTTCTTCAATCGCTACTGTTCTGTTCTGCGTTATATTGATTCTTGAAAAACGCTACCACAACGGCGCCGGGGCCCGCATGGGTTCCGATCACACTTCCTACGGTCGTATAGCGAATTTCTTTCAGTTTTCCCTCCCAGATGTGACGGCTGTCTTCGATATACTTTAGCAGCAGCGCGTCAGAAATTCCACTGTAGCCCAGCAGAACCGGCCTGCTGAAATCAATGCCGCCGGCCTTGTCGATCTCCTGAACGAGCAGATTGTTTCCCATCTTAGAGCCGCGTGCTTTTCCCAGCAGGTGAATCTCGCCGTCAATAACGGAAAGCACGGGCTTGATATTCAGTACCCCTCCGGCGAATGCGGCGGTCTTTGAAATGCGGCCGCCCCGCTTGAGGTATTCGAGGGTATCTACCAGCGCCACAACAACGATTTTTTTCTTCTCTTTCTCCAGTGCCTGCGCAATTTCCTCTGCGGACATTCCCGCGTCCAAAAGCCGGAACGCAAGCTCCACCAGAATCCCTGTTCCCATCGCTGCGCTGGTACCATCTACAACATAAATGTTTTCATAATCCGCCGCCGCGATCATGGCGCTTTGATATGTGCCGGAAAATTTGGATGCAAGGGTAATAACAACGGCTGATTCGCCCGCCTGCCTTGCCTTTTCAAATTCCTTTATAAAGGCGTCCGGCGTTGCCTGACTGGTGGTGGGCATCACATCGCTTTCGACGAGCTTCTCGTAGAATGTTCTGTGGTCAATGGTTACGCCGTCGATGTATTCCTCCTGACCGAAATGAACGGTGAGAGGCACCGTATAGACCCGCGCCTTGATCTCGGGAACCAGATCCGCGGTGGAATCCACAATGATCCTTGTTTTCAATTTCTTCAAGCCTCCTGTTTCCCGCTGCTTTGGGCGATTGTGTTCAAGCTTCTGCTGATGGCGGAAAGGCTGCGGTAAAGTGCCGCTCGTTCGTCCTCCGTGAGGGTACGGCTGACCGTATCGAGGACAGCGCCAATCTTCTCCGCGATCCTTTTGCCGACCTCCTGCCCTTTTTCGGTCAAGCGCAGAGGGTTTCTGTACCGTTTGACCCGGTCGGAATCCCGGACGATAAATCCGTTCGTTTCCAGATAGTCCAACGCACGGGAAATGGTCGCCTTGTCCTCCTCGCAGTGCTCGCACAGCTCCGCCGAGGTCACGCCATCCAGAGAATATATGTAGTACAGACAGGACACGTGGGCGCTTCGCAGATGATAGACGGCCATCTCCTGATTTTTTATCCTCCGTATGTCGCGGCTGATCCGGTTGATCAAAACCGTAAACGTCTCAAATCGCTCCTGCATGGCTGCGCTCCTCTCTCACGAATGCTTTTGTTGAAATCTCAACGGTCAGACTATACCACATGGTTGTTGAAATGTCAACAGAAGAGTTCCGCACAGCCCATACTCTTTGATTGCATCCCACGGCGCGGGGGGCTCGGCGCGGTTTTCGTGTTGTTCATCGAGCAGAAAAGCGGGATGCGAGAATACCGCAAAGCCTCGCCGGATCAATCCGGCAAGACTTTGCTTTTGACCACATAAAATGCCACAGACAGATTTGGGACACATGGGGGTTGCGAGTCACAAGGTGTCAGGAAAGTAATTAGAATTGAGAGAAAACCGTTAAAAACGGCTAAAAAGTGCAGAAAAAATATTGCGGTAGCTCTTTGCCTCTTGCAGCGAAAAGAGAACAGCGCAGCGTCAAGGCGAAAAGCCCGTCCGCTGCGCTGTCCGATGTTCGCTTATGGGGTCATGCCAGCAGCTTTGATGTTTAGCCGTATGTCAGCCGGTCACTTCTTGCAGCGCCAGAGGAAGGTCACGATCTGACCGCGGGTGCAGTCGTTGCCGGAGCCGAACAGTCCGCCGCCGATGCCGGTGGTGATGCCCTTCTTCGCTGCCCACGCCACTGCGTCTGCATAGAAGGCCGTGGTGGAAACATCGCTGAACTCGGCTTTGTCGCTGACTGCGGGGCTGCCGGAGGCACGATAGAGGAAGGTCACGCTCTGCGCACGGGTGCAAGTAGCATCGGGACTGAACTTGCCGTCGCCGGTGCCGCCGGTGATGCCGTTCTCCACGGCCCACGCCACGGCCTGCTCATAGAAGCTGCCGGGCTTCACATCGCCAAAGGCGGTGCTGGTGTTCTTGGGCGTGGGGCTGCCCGCCGCACGCCACAGGAAGGTGACGATCTGCGCGCGGGTGCAGGGATCGTTGGGGCCGAACAGTCCATTGCCGATGCCGCCGGTGATCCCCTTCTCCTGCGCCCACTTGACCGCCTCGTAGTAGTAAGCGTTCGCGGGAACATCCTTGAAAATCTGCTCCGGAACCTCCTCAACGAAGCTGGCCTTGATGGTGACCTTGCCGCTGGGCATCTTGAAGGTGTACTTGCCGTTCTTCTCGGTGAGCTTCAGCGCGTCGCCGCTGCGGTCGAGCACCTTGAGCATTTCGAGCTCGTAGCCCTTGTCGGGCGTCGCGGTGATGGTCACGGTGTCGCCGTGGCTCGCGTTTCTAGGCGAAACGGTGATCGTACCGTTCTTGGTCTTATCCACGGTGATGGAGTAGCTCGGCGAGCTGCTGCCGCCGCCACCGCCTTCATTGCCGCCTGTGCCGCTATTGCGCAGAATCGTCAGCGTGTAAGTTTTAGCACCGATTCCCACGACAATGTCGGTTGTGCCGCTGTTGGGGATGGCAACGGTTGCGCTGCCGCCGGTGGACAGAGCCTGCCCGTTGATGCTCACGGGCTCGCCGCTTCCAGACACCGCTGTGACTAGCGTAGATGTTGCTCCGCTATCATTTTGCAGCGTATAGGTATAGTTCGTTCCGTTGGCGGTAAAATCGCCGAGCCCCACTGCCAGACCGTCAAAGGTCAGAATGTCATCACCGGGCACTGCGGCTCGCACCACTACGCGGGCGCCAAGCTGGGAGAAGGTGACGTTTTCCGTCCGGAAGGTTTCCCCTGAGATGGCACCGCTAATACCGGTCATTTGCGTTTCCAGAACGGTCCCGGCAGCATCCAGCAGCGTGGCCACCAGCTCTGCGCTGGTCTGAGGCTGCAGGCAGTTGTTGCGCAGGGTAATGGCGGCGGTGCTGCGACCGTTGCCGTCGTTCCCCTGTGCCACATCCATCGTCAGCTTCTCTCCGGTGCGGGCCAGTGCGCCGGTCATATGGACGCTGGCCTCGCTGTCACTGCCGTCATACTCCGGCAGGCGCTGATTGCTTCCCGTTCCACCGATCCTGCCTTCCGCCCACGCCTCGGCGTACAGATAGGTACCCACATTGGGGATCTCGGGTTTGCCAATGGAGTTCATATACTTGCCCAGATCATAGGTCAGGTCCAGTGTAAAGGTTCCCTGATCGATGCGGGCGAGGGCGCTGTCTTCGGAAATGGTGATTTCATTACCACTAACCTGTACGCCGTTTGTGGTGTAGACTACCTCTGCAGGTTTGGTATGCAGATCATCCGCATAGAACGCAAGCTTCACCACGCGTCTCTTTCCGCCGGCCAGCGTGGCGGCAGAGGAATTATAGAGGGTCATGCGCACCGTGCGCTTGCCGGCGCTCTCCGCAATCACTTCCATTTGCGAGATGCCAATGTCGGGATAATCCAGATACACTGTGCCGTTTTCGTCGATGCCGCCGGCGGCGGTGATGGTATAGCTCGGGTCGGTCACGCGGTCCTTCACATGGTGCCAGACGGTAAGGGTGGTGCTTTCATTGGGCAGCAGTGTTCCCGTAAGGGTGGCGGTTTCCCTGCTGCCAAGCTTGACCGTTAGGCTTGTCACATCGTTCAGCCCGGTGTTGCGGATGGTAAAGCGAATGGGTGTCAGGCTGTTCAGCGCCAGCGTTGCATAATCCACACCGATCTGTTCCACTGCCACCGCATCGGTGATAAAATCAGAGGTAGCGGTATAGAGGATCGTTTGCTCACCCGGAACGGTCACGCCGCCGATTTCCTGCGTGTTTTTATCGTCATACTGGGTGGCCTGAATGGCGGCCTGCACCTGATCGGTGTCGCTGACATAGGCATCAAAGTGGTCAGCCAGCGTACGATCCGGCAGCTCTGCCAGTTTCAATGGTGCGGAGAGTGTGTAGGTATTTGCGGCATAGCGCAGCTTGGCCGCCTTCAAAATGCCGTGATCTACCGCGCCCTTGTCGTCATTGACAGTCTCATTCCAGACGATGGTAAGATCATTGAGGCTGCGATGATCCCCGCTGAGGGAAGCGAAGCGGAAGTCTCCGCCCACGACAGCGTTGCCGCTGCTGGTCAGGGCAGACAGAGAGCCGGGGAAACTGTTGGACATGGTGCCGCTGCCGTCCACAGCCAACAGCTGAATATCGCTGCTGCCGTCTCGGACACTATGCCAACCGATGACAAATCGGTCATCCCCGCCGCCGAAGTTGGCTGCAACGACCTGGGGGTTTTCGTCAAGATTGCTGTCACAGGTCGCCAGCATGGCTGTACCGGGCGTTCCGTCAGCAGCCACGGTACAATAGGCGATCTCGTAGGCGGAGGTATCTCCGATTCCGCTGCGGTCCAGCGAATAAACCGCCATAGCGGTTCCGTCGGGCAGCATGGCCGCCTGCAACGCCTTCACGCTGCCGGTAGCACCGTTATAAAGCATTTTGGCATCGCTCCAGTTGCGGTTAGTGCTGTCATAGCAACTGTACATGATACAATCTCTGGTCGTGAAGGTCAGCAGGTTGTTGCTGCCCTGCGTACCGGGATCGGGGGTGTAGACGCTGCGCCAGAACACGATGGCCTTGCCGTCGTCGCCCACTGCCGTGGCTGGAGCAAGATCCGGCGTGCCGTCTTCGGTTAGGCGGGTGGAAGTCCAGGTTGAGCCGTTATAGACGGACACTACGATCTCCGTGCTGTTCATCAGCAGGTTTTGCTCTTCCAATGTCACGGGAGCACCGGCATTTTTACCCGGTAGGTCGGTGCCCATGCGAACCCAAGCCGCCGCCGCGAAGCGGTCAGTGCCGGACAAAGAAACGCTCGTGTCGCCGTAGCCGGGGAACCCTGTGGGATCGTCAATTTGGCTGGAGGGAGAATAGACGCCGCCCTTGAGGGTGGAGAAATGTGCCCGGCTGTCATAAATACTGCTGCTGTTGCCGTCGTTGATGTAGGCCAATACCTTCCCGTCATCGCTGAGCTGTGGATAGGATGTGGGGTTGGCATTGGTCTGGATGCTTTCCAGCCCACTGGGGGAGGAGTTCAGAGAGAACAGCACCATCCGCCGCTGGGGCTGGCCCCAGGTACGGGCATATTGCTCCAGATAGTCCCGGCTTTGGAGCGTTGCACTGGCAGAAGCCACCTGCATTCCGCTCTGGGCCGCCGCCATCCGCAGCGAGGCAAGGCTCAGCCCACTGGTGGCGTTATCCCAGTAGTCGTTGATTGTTTTCCAGTCATTAAAAGTCTTGGTGAATCCAAGGGCTCCGGAGGCGATCACCGCCTCGTAGGAGATAAACAGGAAGCTGGCCACAAATTTGATTCCCACTTCGCCTTTGAACCCCAGGGCCTGACCGTTGATCTGGCGCTTTGTCGTGTCGGCAAGATAGGTGCGGGAGAGGAACTTATTCTGACTGTCCACATCCAAATTGCCGAATAGGCCGATCTTCAGCGCCACGACCGAATAGTCAAAGCCAATGCCGCCAAACGCGTGGACATAGGCGTTGATACGCAGCGTGGTCAAAAAGTCATTCACTGCCGTGGCCGTGGGATCGATCCAGGCAAGCTCTGTACCCTGTCCCTGCCGGCCGTAGCGCACTGCGGTACGGAAATCCAGCTGAATGGCGCCACCCAGCTCAAAGGTTGCTGTCAACGGCACGGGGCCAGCCATGGCGTTCACGCTGAAGGTGAAGCCCACGCCAACGCCGGCGGTAAAGCCGCCGCCTACGGTGAAAACCTCCCACTCCTTTTTTTCGGTGTTATAGCGGATCTCCGCTTCGTAAAAGCCCTCCAGCTGCAAGTTGAGATCCGTGTTGGAGACCTTGCCGGCTATGGAGTTGGCTTTGTATTCCCCCTTGGGATCATAGGTGCCCTTGGCCATCTGGCTCAGGTCCCCGGTACCGGGCACGCCCACTTCCAGGTTCTGCGTCAGCACATTCGCACTCAACGCCACGCCGTCCTTGGAATAGTCCATGTCCTCCATCTCCAGCGTATTGTACCCGGCCCAAATCATGGCACGGAACACGGAGGGATCTTCGCTGGGGGTGATGATCATTTTGAACACGGATGTGTCCACCGGACCGCTCAGATCATCCAGCCGTCCGGTCAGCACCTTGAGAATGTTACTGCCCTCCACTTCTCCAAAGTTGACTCCCTCCACTATACTGGAGGCGCTCATCGTCGCCAGAATACCGGTGACGCGCTCATCCTCTGTCACCTTGGGCACTCGGGTCAGATCAACGACCCGGAAGGGCATTATTTTCTCCTGCAGCAGGCTGCCGTTCAGGCTCAGCTGCGTTTTCATACCCACATCCTTGCCGTCGGCGATCCATCCGGAGGTGGTCATGGTGGCCTCGGTGAGGGTCAGATCGTTTTCCGCTACGGGGATGGATGAGAAGGGATACTGCTTGGTACTGCTGCTCTGGGCGGCAGGAAGAACGCCGTATTCGTCCGCCAGCTTGAGACTGTAATTCCGCGCGTCGGCAATCTTCTCGCCCCAGAGGAACATGGTGGTGTGCAGGCTTGCTGTTTTAAAGCTGCTGTTAGGGCCGATCTTCCCGGTCGAGCTGCGGACATCCACCTTCTGACCGTTGGCAAGACCGTAATCAACGCTTTGCGCCACAATGAAGGGCTTGTTTGCCTCCCCCGCCGGCACGCTCTCCAGAGAGACAACGCCCTCTGCGGTGCGCATTACATCGTCCACGCCCAGCTTGCCGTTGACGGTCAGCAGCAGCGGATAGTACCTGTCGCCGTCAATTGCGCTGATCTCCAGAATGTACTCCAGCTGATCCAGAGCGGAAAGCGGCGTGGTGTTGCTCTCGCCCTTTTCGGCCGACCAGAACTGGGTGGAATCCAGATAGACGGTTATGTTTCCCGCCGCATCCGTGGTATAGGTGTCGCCGGTGATGCCGCTGACAAGTGCGTTTGCCTTGGAGCCCAGCAGAGCTGCCTGGCAGTAGCCTCCGTTTTTATAAACGCCGCCGCGAACGGTCACCGTCTTCTTCGCCAGCGGATCGCCGCCCGGCGTGATGAGCGTCACAGATGCCCGGGCGACTTGCCGAAGGCTGAAGGTATTCAAGGGATAAAGCTGCAGTTTTGTGGCATCCCGCTCGCCGGAACGCAGATTTTCTTTATAGATGGTGCCCAGATAAATATCCGCGCCGGAGCCGGACCGCAGAGACACCTCACTGGCGATTCCGTTGGGCTCGTAAAGCGCCAGCACGCCATCGCTGTTGGTCGTGACCGTTTTGGACGCACCTGTGCCGTCGGTGTATTGCAGCGTAGTTTCCGCCGCAGGCGTCAGCTGGAAGAGATAGAACTTATTTTGCAGCGTCTCCGCTGTCACCTGTACGGCGGCTTTCATGCCCGTGGCGGCATGGGTCGCCGTGACGGTTGCGG
>OMDJ01001368.1_pt1 | contig 11704 bp, 9 predicted proteins | sample 1645211 | NCBI WGS metagenome assembly OMDJ01 (sample SAMEA103958142, study PRJEB25191) | human gut metagenome | biome: human-associated habitat [ENVO:00009003]; feature: intestine environment [ENVO:2100002]; material: feces | place: Germany | collected 2013/2015 | reverse complement strand
GATCTACTTTGACCGCGGCCTGAAGTATGGCTGCGGCAAGCCGACCTGCGGCGTTGGCTGTGACTGCGACCGCTTCATGGAAATCTGGAACCTGGTGTTCAGCCAGTATGATTCCGATGGCAAGGGCACCTATGCGCTGCTGCCCAAACCGAACATTGATACCGGCATGGGCCTGGAGCGTCTGGCCGTTGTCATGCAGGATGTGGATAACCTGTTTGAAGTTGATACCGTTGCCGCTGTTCTGCACCATGTGGAGCGCATCTCCGGCAAACAGTACGGTGCAAACGAGAAGGACGATATCTCCATCCGCGTCATCACCGACCATATCCGCGCTACCGTGTTCATGGCTTCTGACGGCATCCTGCCCTCCAACGAAGGCCGCGGCTATGTTATGCGCCGCCTGCTGCGCCGCGCTGCCCGCCATGGCCGTATGCTGGGCATCGACCATCCGTTCCTGACTGATCTGGTGGATACCGTTATCATCTCCAGCGAGGTTGGTTACCCCGAACTGCGCGAGCATGAATCCTATATCAAGAAAGTTATTGGCACCGAGGAGGAGCGCTTCTATAAGACCATTGACTCCGGCATGAACATCCTGAACGGCATGATCCAGCACCTGCACGAGACCCACAAGAAGATCCTGTCCGGCTTGGATGTTTTCAAGCTGAACGATACCTTCGGCTTCCCGCTTGATTTGACCAAGGAGATCGCTGCCGAAGCCGGCCTTGGCATTGACGAAGCTGCTTTCCATGTCGAGATGACCCGCCAGCGTGAGCGCGCCCGTGCCGAGCGCCTGGCCAAGGATATCTCCGGCTGGAGCGAGGACCTGTTCGGTGAACTGAACGCTGAGCCGACCGAGTTTGACGGCTATGATGTGCTGAAAGAAACCGCCAAGGTTCTGGCCCTGTCTGACGGCGAAGAACTGAACGATGCGGTTTCCACCGACTATGAAGAGCGCGAGAATGTGCTGGTCGTTCTGGACCGTACCCCGTTCTATGCCGAGATGGGCGGCCAGGTTGCTGACCACGGCTACCTGACCAGCGGCACTGCAAACCTGAAAGTCAACCAGGTCAAAAAGACCCCCAAAGGCTTCTATGTTCACACCTGCACCCTGCTGGACGGCACCATCCGCGTAGGCGATACCGTAACCGCTGCTGTGGATGAACAGCGCCGCGCTTCCATCTGCCGCAACCACACCGCTACCCACCTGATGCAGAAAGCCCTGCGCGAAGTGCTGGGCGAGCATGTCCACCAGGCCGGCAGCTACCAGGACGACAAGATCACCCGCTTTGACTTTACCCATTTCAACGCCGTTACCCCCGAAGAACTGGTGGAAGTGGAAAAGCGCGTGAACGAAAAAATCTTTGCCGCTCTGCCTGTTACCATCCAGAACCTGCCCATTGAGGAAGCCAAAAAAATGGGCGCTATGGCTCTGTTTGGCGAAAAGTACGGCAAGGTTGTCCGCGTTGTGGATGCAGGCGGCTGGAGCGTTGAGTTCTGCGGCGGCACCCATGTCAAAAACACTGCCCAGATCGGCTGCTTCAAGATCCTGTCCGAAGCCAGCGTTGCCGCCGGTATCCGTCGCATTGAGGCCACCACCGGTTACGGCGTGCTGAACCTGCTGGACGACCGTACCGCTGAACTGGCCAACACCGCTGTTGCCCTGAAGGCCAACAACATGAAGGATGTTGCCGCCCGTGCCCAGGCTGTGACCGCTGAGCTGAAAGAGGCCAACAAGCAGCTGGAGATCGCCAAGGCAAAGCTGGCATCCAGCCAGATCGACGGCCTGTTCCAGAATGCTGTCGAGGTTGACGGCGTGCGCATTGTTACCGTTTATCTGAACGGCACCACCCCTGATACTCTGCGCAGCATGATGGATAAACTGCGTGATAAAGAGCCCAACGCAGTCGGCGCTTTGATCGGCACCGATGGCAGCAAGACCACCCTGGCTGTCGGCGTTGGCAAAAACGCCCTGGCCCGCGGTCTGAAGGCTGGTGCCCTGGTTAAGCAGATCGCTGCCATTGCAGGCGGCAACGGCGGCGGCAAGCCGGACTTCGCCATGGCCGGTATCCGCGATACTTCCAAGATCGACGATGCACTGAACGCTGTGGAAGGCATTGTGAAAGAAAACCTGGAAAAAGCAAACTGAGCGTGCTATAATACAACTGTACAATTTTGGGGTGCCGGGCCAACCGCCCCGCACCCTGGGAAAGGGGGCAAAACCGATGGATGACTGCCTGTTTTGCAAAATCGCAGCGGGCCAGATCCCGTCCAATAAGCTGTATGAGGGTGACACTCTGCTGGCATTTTATGATATTGACCCGCAGGCACCGGTGCATTTTCTGGTGATCCCCAAGCAGCATATTGAATCTGCGGCAAAGCTTACCGAAGCGGACGCTGCACTGCTGGGCCACATTTACGCCACCATCGCCAACCTGTGCAAGCAGCTTGGCGTGGACGAAAGCGGCTACCGCGTTGTGACCAACGTTGGTGCCGATGGCGGCCAGAGCGTGAAGCACCTGCACTTCCATGTGCTGGCAAAGCGCAGCCTTGCATGGCCTCCGGGCTGATGCGGGCTCCTTTGCACCGAAATGTGAAAAGAGGTTGTTTACTATGGCAAAAACCTATACCTTGCATGTGGCAGGCCTGACCCGTGAATTGCCCATCTGCAAAATCAATGACCACCTGGACATTGCCGCATTCATCATGTTCAGCGATGTTGAGCTGACCATTGCCTGCGCCAAGGCCCTGCTGGAAAAGTGCCCGGATTTTGATGTCATTCTGACCGCCGAGGCCAAGGGCATCCCCCTGGCATACGAAATGTCCCGCCAGAGCGGCAAGCAGTGGATCCCCGCCCGCAAGGGTGTCAAGGGGTACATGGCGGATCCGGTCATCGTGGAGGATCAGTCCATCACCACCGCCGGCAAGCAGACCCTGGTCATTGACAAAAAAGACCTTGACTATATGAACGGCAAGCGCATCCTGGTTGTGGATGACGTGATTTCCACCGGCGGCAGCCTGCATGCGCTGGATGCACTGGCAGCCCGCAGCTCCGGCACCATTGTGGCCCAGGCAGCTGTTCTGGCGGAAGGCGATGCAGCCGAGCGCAAGGATATCATCTTCCTTGAGCCGCTGCCCCTGTTTGCCCACTAAAAACTCATGACTCGTAAGCTGGCTGGCTTTGGTCTTGCCTTCGCATTGGCAGAGCTGGCCGCGGCGTACCTGCCGCCGTTGGCCTCGCTGCTGACGGCGGCACTTTTTATATCGCTGTTCCTCTTTGCTGCCTTTACCCAGCGCCGGGCGGCCCGCTTTGCGCTGCCCGCCGTGGCAGGGCTGCTGGCTGGCCTGGTGTGGAGCGCTGCTTACCAGCTGGCCGTGGTAAAACCGGCCCAAAGCCTGGCGGGGCAAACCTATGCCTGCACCGCCATTGTGCAGCCGGACGCCGAAACCTCCTGGCAGCCGGGCAATGTGCGGGCAACGCTGCTTATCACCCAGCTGGATGGCCGCAAAACCTCGCTCAAGGTTTACTGCACGGACCTGCCGTATTCCGAGGCAGGGAATATCATTACCGGGCAGTTCCAACTGCAGCCCCTGCGGGCGGACTCTTACCGCATATCCCGCTTATGCCAAGGGTACTTGGCTTGGGGCATCCTATCAGGTGGATTATATCTGGCAGGGAACCTCGGATGCGCTGCCGTACCGGCTGTACCACCTGCGGCAGGCGTTTGCCAAACGGTTAACCACCTACTTGCCACAAAATCTTGCCGGGGTGGAAGCTGCCATGCTGCTGGGCGAGAAAAGCGAACTGACGGACGAATGGAGTGATACCTTCCGCACGGCGGGCATTGCCCACCTGCTGGCGGTTTCCGGCCTGCATGTGGCGCTGCTGTGCGGCCTGTTTGCCATGGGGCAGGGGCGGCGCAGCCGGTTCTCGGTTCCGCGGGTCCTGCTGCAAATCACGGTTCTGCTGCTCTATATGGGGCTGACAGGGCTGCCGTTCTCGGTGTTCCGTGCGGGCGTTATGTTCCTCATCATGCTGGTGGGCAGCCTTTTGCTCCAGCCGCCGGATTCCCTTACCGCGCTGGCGTTGGCCGCCATCATCATTGGGGTGCAGCAGCCTTTTGCCCCGTGTGATATCGGCTTCCAGCTTTCCGTCTGCGGGGTATTGGGCGTGCTGGCAGCTTCGGCGCTGGCCAAACGGCAAACACAGTTTGTGCAGGTGCGCTATGCGGCCCGCCATAACCAAAGGCGGCAAACCGCCCTGCCGCTGCCCCTTGCCATCGTGCTCCGCGCGGTGGATGCCGTGCAGACTGCGGTACTGGCTACTTTGACAACCTTACCGGTCTTGCTGCTGCACGGCATGGCAGCCAGCGGTGCCGCAGTGCCCGCCAACCTGTTGGTGGTATGGCTGCTTGGCCCGGCGCTGCGGCTGGGGATTCTGGCGCTGGTGCTTTCCTTTGTGCCGGTGCTGGACCCGCTGTTCCACGGGGCAAGCCTGCTGCTTGGCATTGTGCTGCGCCTGATGACCACCCTGGCCGCTTGGTGCGCGGCTCTTCCGGTGGCCCACATTGCCCTGCCGGTGCGGTATACTTTGTGGGTGCTGGCTGTTTTTGCTGTGCTGGCGGCGCTTTTCTGGCGTACCCGGCAGCTGCGCCGCTTTGTGCCCGTTGGCTTTGTGTGCACAGTGGCAGCCGTTATGTTGGGCGGCACCATGCAGCGCGATGTGGTACGCCTGGCCATGGTGGGCACCGCGGGCAATGGCTGCGTGGTGGCGGTGCAGAATAACCGCGCCGTGGTGCTCTACCGCGGCAGCGCCGTCAATGGCCGTGCGGTGCAGCAGTACCTGACCCAGAACGGCGCGCCGGAACTTGCCGCGGTGATCGACCTGCGCACCGAACCCGGCGAAATGCCCCTGCAGGCCGCGCAGCTGCTGACCATTGCCGACCTGCCGCAGGGCCTGACCCATCTGCAGCTGCTGGATACCGTGGAAGTTGATTTGCTGCACACCAACGCCGCAGCCCTTGCGGTACTGGATGTCGGCGGCTGGCACGCCGCGGCCAGTGCGGGCAAGCTGATCCTGACCGATCCGGTGGCAGTGGATCTGTACTGCGCGGGTGGCAGCTGCCCGGAAACCATTCAGGCAAAGGCAATTTTGTGCAACCAGCAAACACCCAAATGGCTGTCCAAAGCGGGGGATACCCCTGTTTATTACGATGCCGAAACCCCGACTGCCGTGGTGCGCCCCGGCAAAAGTGTTGTGTATGAGGAGGTGCAGCCCCTTGCTGTACAGTGAAACCGAACTGAAAAAACGTCTCAAGTCCGGCTGCCCGGTATTTTACTTTTATGCCAGTGATGAAGCTCTGGTGCGCAGCGCCGCCGCCAAAGCCGAAAAAATTTTGAGCGAAGAAGCCCCCGATACCACCACGCTGGATGGCCCCACCCCCAGTGTGGAGGATATTGTGCTGGCGGCGGGCACTATCTCGTTCTTTGGCGGCCGCCGGCTGGTTATTCTGCCGCTCATTCGTCCGTCTGCCTATTCGGATAAAGATTTGCAGGAGCTCTGCGATACCCTTTCCGATACCGAGAACGCCGTCTTTGTGCTGACCAGCCTGCTGGAAGAAAAATACGGCAAAATCAAGCCTGGCAAGCGGGAGCAAAAGCTCATCGCCGCATGCGAAAAACTGGGCTACTGTGTACAGATCGCTAAACCCGGCCGCGCCGCCTTGCAGGAGATGGCCCGCACTTGGGCAGGGGAGTATCACACCACCTTTGCCCCCGGTGCCGAAGCCGCCCTGCTGGACCGCTGCGGCGACGACCAGTTTTTGCTGCAAAATGAGATCGCCAAGCTGGCAGCGCTCAGTGGCTATACCACCATCACTACCCAAATGATTCAGCAGCTTGGCACCGTCACGCTGGACGCTGATACCTTTGATATGGTCAAGCTGGTGGCGGTGGGCAACACCCGCCAGGCTCTGGCCAAACTGCAAACCCTGCTGGAACTGCAAAACGAGCCGATCCTTATTACCGGCGCGCTGATCGGCAACTATCTGGATATTTACCGGGCTTTTTTGGCTAAAAAGAGCCGCCGCCCGCTGGCGGATCTGGCCAAGGATTTTAAGTATACCGGCAAATGGAACTACCGCCTTGGCAACGCGGATCAGACTGCCGCCCGCTTTCAGCGCAGCCAGATCGAAGAAAGCCTGCGCATCCTGCAAAAGCTGGACCTGGATTTGAAAGGCAGCCGCCTGGATGCCCCGCTGCTGATGCAAAAAGCCATCTGCGAACTTTCGCTGGCAAGGAGCCGTGCATGAACCAGAATAAATTGAACCTGACCCAGGCCCTTGTGGTGGAAGGCAAATACGATGCCGCCCGCCTGGCCAACCTTGTGGATGCCACCATCCTGACAACAGACGGTTTTGCTATCTTTAAGGATAAAACCATGCAGGCGCTCTTCAAACGCATTGCCGCCGCCCAGGGCATGATTTTGCTGACGGACTCCGATGCCGCAGGCTTTAAGATACGCCACTACATCACCGGCCTTGTGGGGCCGCAAAACGTGCTGCAGGCCTATATCCCCGCCGTGCCCGGTAAGGAACCCCGCAAACCGGAACCCGGCAAGGAGGGCCTGCTTGGCGTGGAAGGTGTGGACGATGCCCTGATTCTGCAGGGGCTGCATACCGCCCTGGCCGCGGCCCCCCTGCAGGCCCAGCAGCAGAACACGGACCCCATTACTTATACCGATCTGTATGAGTGGGGCTTAAGCGGCAGCGCCAACGCCAGCGAGCGGCGGCGCACGTTCCTGCGCATTCTGGGCCTGCCGCCGCGGCTGAGCAAAAAAGAGATCATTCAGGTACTCAATACGTTGTATACCCGCGCCGCATTGCAGGTGCAGCTGCAGGCGATGAAGTAACGGAATTATTGCAAAGTAGAAGGGGGAAACCTATCGGATGGAAAACATCAGGGAAAGGATCGTATCCTGCGCGGGCCGCGTATGGTTCTGCGCAAAAGAACTGTTGAAATGGCTGGCACTGGCCATGATTACCGGCGTGCCTTGCGGTATCATTGGTGCGGCGTTTGATCTGGCTGTGGAGCATGTAACCGAACTGCGGACCGAACACACCGCCATCTTGTTTTTGCTGCCGGTCATCGGCCTTGTCATCGTGGCATTTTATAAAGCGGCAAAGCTGGAGGGCGTTTCGACCGATGATATGATCGACTGCGTCAAGGATGGCAAGCCCATCCGGTTCTGGCTGCTGCCGGTCATGTTTATCAGCACGGTGCTCACCCACCTGGGCGGCGGCAGTGCCGGGCGCGAGGGCGCTGCTTTGCAGATGGGCGGCACCATCGGCTGGTGGGCCGGCGGCGTGCTGCACCTGAATGAGCACGAGCGCCGCATGGCCGTGCAGTGCGGTATGGCGGCGTTCTTTTCCGCTTTGTTCAGCACCCCGCTTGCCGCAACCTTTTTTGCCATGACGATTGTCAACGTGGGCGTTGTGTTCTATGCGGCGTATATCCCGTGCTTTACGGCGGCAATCATTGCCTATGGCGTTGCTCAGCTTATCGGCGTTACCCCTACGCGCTTTGCGGTGAAAGCCCCGGCGTTTGAACCTGCCATGGTCGTGCGGGTCGTGCTGCTGGCGCTGGCCTGCGCGGTGGTGGTGCATCTGTTCTGCTTTGTGCTGCACAGCGCTGCGCACGGCCTGCCCAAGCTGCTGCCCAACCCGTGGGTGCGGGCCTTTTTGGGCGGCTGTGTGGTGGTGGTGTTCACCCTGCTGTATGGCAGCATGCGCTATAACGGCGCGGGCGTGAACATCATCGCCGCTGCGGTGGAACAGGGCCAGGCCCTGCCGTGGGACTGGATCGTCAAGATCCTGCTCACCGCCCTTACCCTCAGCTCTGGCTTTAAGGGTGGTGAGGTCGTGCCCAGCTTTTTTGTGGGGGCAACCTTTGGCTGTGTGGCCGCGCCGCTGCTGGGCATCCCGGCGGGCTTTGGCGCAGCCCTTGGGTTGGCTGGCGTGTTCTGCGGTGCCAGCAACTGCGTGGTGGCATCACTGGTGCTGGCAATCGAGCTGTTCGGTGCGCAGGGGCTTTGGTACTTTGCCATCGTGTGCGGCATTACCTATGCGCTTTCCGGCTATGCCGGGCTTTACCACAGCCAGCTGTTCCTGACGGATAAGCTGGAACCGGAATACCGCATCATTCGTGGCCACAACCATCATTAAAACCGTATAACCGCAGCCCGCAGCAGGGGGGAGCCTGCCGCGGGCTGCGGCTTTTATCATTCAACTGCCATAATAAGCGGGTACATCGCCATCCAACAAAAAGCTGGCCAACGGCACCCGTACTTCCACCTGGGTCAGCGCGGCGCGGCCGTTCAGGATAACATTCACTGTGGTTTCCAGCACAAGGTCCGCCGTAAATCTGGTGCGGTTGATGGCGGCAGGCTCCATGGTTTCTTCCATGCGCCCCTCCACATACCCGTCCGGGTTCAGGTGCACCGTCCAGCCCGGCCCCATTTCCAACAGGAAAATGCTGCCGGATAAGCTGCCTAAGGAAATGCTGATGTCATTTTTCGGCATGGTATTCAATGCCTGCTGGGCGGTCTGCACCAGGGCCGCCCGCGCGGTGTTGATTCGTTCGCTGTCCCCCAGCAGGCAGCCACCGTTCAGCGTGTACAGCCCGGCATACCGCTGCGGGTTGGCGGAAAGCTCGCCATAGACCGCTGTGTTCAGGCACTGCACCACAAGGCTGCGGCATTCATGCTGGGCAACTTCCCGCATGGCGGGCCACATGGCATCTTCAATGCAGTCGGCCAGGTGCCAGCAAAGGCAGAAAACTGCCGCTGCCAATGCCAGCCGCCGCCAAAGCGCGGCATGGCGGCTGCGGCGCCCGGCACTGCGGCACTTGCGCATGGGGCATCACCTCCCGCCGCTTTATTTTCCGCGCAGCCCATGCTATGCCCGGCAAAGCAAAAAAGTGAGCCAAACCCCAAAAACTTTCAAAAAATCGGTTGACAAATACCCAACACCCTGTTATAATAACATCTGTCGCCGGTTGAAAAGCCAACCACGGCAAAGCATCTGGGGGTTTAGCTCAGCTGGGAGAGCGCTTGCATGGCATGCAAGAGGTCACCGGTTCGATCCCGGTAATCTCCACCAGAACAAAAGCGCTTGGCAATTTTGCCGGGCGCTTTTCGTTTTATATCGCGTCCAAGCCGCCCACAGGCAGGGCGGCCTTTTCTATATCTGCCCGCAGCCGGGCATACTAAAGTGCATCGAAAAAGCAAACCAAACTCGGAAGAGCAAGCCGAATAACCGCGCAAACGGAGGAAATACTACCATGGAACTGGAGCAGGCCCGCAAACGTGCAGCAGAACTGCGCGCTGTGATTGAAAAGAATAACCGTCTGTATTATGACCAGGACGCCCCGGAACTGGAAGATTACGAGTATGACCAGCTGACCCGCGAGCTGAAAACCATCGAAGCCCAATTCCCGCAGCTTGTCACACCGGACAGCCCTACCCAGCATGTGGGCGGCACCCCCAGCGGCAAGTTCAGCAAGGTGACCCATGCTGTTAAAATGGAAAGCCTGCAGGATGCTTTCTCGCTGGATGAACTGCGCGAGTTTGACCAGCGCGTGCGGGAAGCAGGCGTTACGCCGGAATATGTGGTAGAAATCAAAATTGACGGCCTTTCTGTCAGCCTGGAATACCGCAACGGCCGCCTGACCCGCGGCTCCACCCGCGGCGATGGCCTGGTGGGGGAGGACGTGACCGAAAACCTTGCCACCATCAAGTCTATCCCCAAAGAAATCCCCAATGCTCCCGATTTTCTGGAAGTGCGCGGCGAAGTCTATATGCCGCATGAAGCGTTTTTTGCCCTGAAGGAGCAGCAGGAGCTGGAGGATAAAACTCCGTTCAAGAACCCCCGCAACGCGGCGGCTGGCTCTCTGCGGCAGAAAGATGCCAAGATCACGGCAGCCCGCGGGCTTTCTATCTTTGTGTTCAACCTGCAGCAGGTGGAGGGCAAAACCTTTACCACCCACAGCGAAACGCTGGATTATATCAAGTCCCTCGGCTTCCCAGTATCCCCGCGCTATAACGTATATACCAACATTGAGGATGCCATTGCCGAGATCCAGCGCATTGGCGAAGCCCGCGGCACCCTTGATTTTGATATGGACGGCGCTGTCATCAAGGTCAACGATCTTACTGCGCGTCAGGCCCTTGGCAGCACCAACAAGTTCCCGCGCTGGGCTATTGCCTTCAAGTATCCGCCGGAAGTCAAGGAAAGCACCGTCCGTGATATCGAAGTCACTGTTGGCCGCACCGGCGTGCTGACTCCCACCGCGGTGTTTGACCCCATTTTTCTGGCGGGTACCAGCGTTTCCCGCGCCAACCTGCACAATGAGGATATCATCGAAGCGATGGACGTCCGTATTGGCGATACCATCCAGGTGCGCAAAGCGGGGGATATCATCCCGGAAGTCATCGGTGTGGCGCGCCACGGCGAAAACTCAGTGCCGTACCATATGCCGCGGGTCTGCCCGTCCTGTGGGGCACCGGTGGTACACCTGCAGGATGAAGCCGCCCTGCGGTGCGTCAACCCGGAATGCCCGGCCCAGAGCCTGCGCAACCTCATCCATTTTGCCTCCCGCACTGCCATGGCCATTGACGGCCTGGGCGAAGCAATCGCCCAGCAGCTGATTGACCGCCAGCTGGTGCACTCAGTAGCAGACCTGTACGACCTGACCAAAGATCAGCTGCTGACGCTGGATAAATTCAAAGCCAAGAGCGCTGAGAACCTGCTCAAAGCCATTGCTTCCTCTAAGCAGAACAACCTGGATAAACTGGTGTTCGGTCTTGGTATCCGCAATATTGGCGATAAAGCCGCCGCCCTGCTGGCTGAGCATTTTGGCAGTATGGACGCCCTGAGAAACGCCGCAGCGGAGGACATCAGCAGCATTGATGGCTTCGGCGGCGTGATGGCGCAGAGCGTGGTGGAGTTCTTTGCCAAAGACGGTACTGCGGATTTGCTGCACCGCCTGGCCGATGCGGGTGTAAATATGCAGTGGCACGGCGAAAAGAAGGGAACGGCCCTTGCCGGAATGACGATTGTTGTGACCGGCACACTGCCCACCCTTTCCCGCCAGGAAGCCGAGGCCATGATCGTGCAGAACGGCGGCAAGGCCAGCGGCTCTGTTTCCAAAAAAACAGCCTATGTTCTGGCCGGTGCCGCGGCAGGCTCCAAGCTGACCAAAGCCCAAACGCTCGGCATCCCCGTGATTGACGAAGCCGAGTTCCTGCGCATGGTAGCCCCCGCCCCGGCAGAACAGCCGGAACCGGAAGAAGAAACCTGATAAATCAATAAGCGATAAGCAAGAAAACTCCCTCGACAAGCAGTCCCGCATTACCGCGTGAACGCTGCCGGGGGAGTTATTTTATATTTATCAATATCTGCCATCATCCCGCCGCGGAGAAACTTTGAAATTTGCTATGAACATTGCAACCAATTTGTAGGGAACGATGCTTGCATCGTTCTGCAAACGGGTTGCACCCAACATTCTACCCACCATACGGCAAATAACCTTTCCCATAGGCCATAATGGTCATCATTACCCCCATAAGCGACAAAAAGAAAAGCACCGTACCTGAACCAGATACGGTGCTTTTTGGTGGAGATTACCGGGATCGAACCGGTGACCT
>OMDJ01001357.1_pt1 | contig 11775 bp, 9 predicted proteins | sample 1645211 | NCBI WGS metagenome assembly OMDJ01 (sample SAMEA103958142, study PRJEB25191) | human gut metagenome | biome: human-associated habitat [ENVO:00009003]; feature: intestine environment [ENVO:2100002]; material: feces | place: Germany | collected 2013/2015 | reverse complement strand
CTGCATTTGATTATTTAGTTTTCCCTGAAGTGGCATACAGTCCGATGGTGGTTCCCGTAAAGCCTCCTGCCGTTGCTGTTGACAAATAGCCTGCATCGATATTTTTACATAGCAGTTCCCATTTACCTTCCCCTATTTTATAATAAAACTCATAATTGATGCCTTTGGAAATGACTCTCAGACCTATAGCCTTCACGTCATTATCAATCTTTTGTACAGCCAATGTTTTATTTCCCATATCTTCAACTTTATAAAGCGAAATGGTTTTATCGGTTCCATTCCTACCTGCTGCCAGAAAATATTGATGTGTTTCATCTTTAAAGAGAAGCATGCCGGCTTTTTCTGTTTCATCAGTAGGATCAAACAACATACGTGTACTTGCTTCAAACTTATGATGTTGCATACGTCGGCAGATGAATGCCGGCGTTTTCTTCTCGGCGGCACTGGCAGGAGCGCATTTCAAAGTAAGATATCCGGGAGTTTCAGTCAATGAATATAAGTCTGAGGCAGGAGTACGGAGCGTCATCCATGTCAATCCCAAGGTATTGGTATCAAAATTGTCATTGGCTTCAAAATTGCCGAAAGTCACGGTTGAATCACGTTTTATGCCCTCACGTCTTAGAGTCATGGGGATTTTATCATCACCCTGCGTCATATACGGGAATCCGTCCTCACTCCATTTAACAGGCATGGCAAATGTCTCGCGTCCCAAATTCTCGAACTTATTGTTGATCGGACGACATACCAGAAAGAATGCCCACCAGTCGCCTTCTTTCGTCTGAATCAAATCAGCATGTCCGGCACATGTTATAGGATAGGGGCGTTCCGAATCCAAATTTCTCTGGGTTAAAATCGGATTGTTTTTCCATGGAGTAAATTTACCCATAGGAGAGTCTCCACGAAAAATAACTTCTGAATGCCATCCGGCGGTTCCCCCTTCGGCGGCCATTAAAAAATACTTCCCGTTGATTTTATACATGTGCGGACCTTCAATCCAAATCGGCTTGTCTTCGGGCCGGGCACCTTTATTTATTAAAACTTTACGCAGCCCTACAGTCTTATCCGTATTCACATCGAATTCCTGTATGCGAATAGTCCTATGACCGCTATATTCTGGCTTATTATCCGGAGCATCGTCATTATTAACAATGTATGCCCTTCCGTCTTCATCAAAGAAAAAAGAAGGATCAATTCCTATAATACTGGGCAGCATAATCGGATCGGACCATTCACCGAAGGGGTCTTGAGTTTTTACAAAGAAATTACCGGCACCTACATTGGTGGTTATCATATAATAGGTCTTATTCTTCGGATTATAGCTGATGGCCGGAGCAAAAATTCCACCACTGACTCCTTGACCTTCCAGGTTTACCAGTTGTGAGGGACGCTCCAATACATGACCTACTTGTTTCCAATTCACCAAATCTTTACTATGGAAAATAGGAACTCCCGGAAAATAAGAGAAAGTGGAAGTCACCAGAAAATAATCCCCCTCTCCATTAGTACAAACACTTGGGTCGGAATACCATCCCGGCAAAACAGGATTGTAGAAAGATACATCATCCGGCAGAGGATTTGATACATAGAAATCATCTTCGCCTTTATAGTTGAAATGGTCGAAGAGGGCTACAGATTTCCCGATAACGGGAAGGTCTTGATTCTTTTTCATGGAATTACATGAAGTTAATACACCAATCATACATACTGAGAACAGTATGGTTGACCATTGTCTTAAAATTCGTTTCTTCTTCATTGCGTTTCGCTTTATAATTAAAATATGGATGTCTAAGCCGCAATAAAGGAAAGTGTTTTTCATCGATGTGTCTTTCCTATTAGAACAGGCTTTTTCTTTGTTGCAAAGTTATGAATGAGTTTCTTTTCCACATCAGAATCGCGCTACGCACATCTTTAAGAATGTTACAGACTTATTTTTGAATGTTACATAAATCTTTAGATATGATACATTAAAAAAGAAGCATTATTCCACCCTATGGATAGTGCTTCTTTTCTTTACTGTTCAGCACGGTTATCTGGCAATTGTCTCTATTTTAGTTTGCTGAATTACCATGCATATTAGGATTCGTTGACAACTCGGAAGACGGAATGGGAACGCGCAGATATTTTTCATAATTGAAAGTAACCGTACCAGTCAAACCGGTCTGTTCCACCTGCAACTCATTCTTGTGAATCAGGTTATTCAGTATAGATGACTGGTCAGGGTCATTCGGGTTGTTATACCAACGCATTAAATTGAAAAAAAACCAGCCTTCCCAATGCAATTCCACCGTCATCCTATCAGGATGGTTGGTTACGGTTCCTGCATTAGGAGTAGCGTGTAGTGTCTTGCTTTGTGGAAAGCTGATAGACCGGAAGGGAGCGTGCCACGTGTGTTCTATAGGTTTGCTGTGCTATGGAATTTTAGGAATACTGGGTATTGTCATGCCTACTATTTCTACTTTGCTTTTGGACAAGTTCTTGCTGGGAGTTGCTACAGCGGCAGTAATGACTTCGAGCACCGCACTCATATCCGATTATTTTCAAGGGAACAAACGTCTCCGTATGATTGCCGTGCAAGGAATGGCTATTGAGGTGGGAGGAATCGTCTTTCTAAGCATGGGAGGCTTTCTTGCCGAATTTTCCGGGCATGGGCCGTTTTTCATCTATGCCATTGCTTTTGTGGCATGGTTGTGGCTGTATTACTTCATACCTTCGGCAAACAAGAAAACGGAAGAAACCGATATTATGTCTCAAGAACAGGAAAAGGAATCGCTGCATACGGGTAAAATCTGGCCGGTTATAGTGCTCACCTTTCTTGCTATGTTTATTTCCTTTTCGGGCATTGTTTCTCTGCCCGTATTGTTACAGGTTACGTTGGGATACAGTAAGTCATTTACAGGAAATTACCAGGCATTTATATCCCTGACAGCGGTTATTACGGCCGGTATTATGCCTCGTGTGGTAAAAGCCATTACGGCCAAAGGTACTCTTGCGGTCGCTTTCTGTAGTTTTTGTGTGGCCTTTAGCCTGTTTGCTTCATTACATGATATGAAATGGATGGTTGTAGCGGCAGTGTTTACAGGAATAGGGTTTGGACTGACTATCCCGTTATTGAATCACCTGACAGTAGAAAGGAGTCCGGCAAAACATAGAGGACGTTATTTGGGATTTTACTCCACAGCCAATTTCGGTGGACAGTTCTTTTCATCCATTACGACAACATTTGTCAGCGGAAGTGTTTCTTTCTGCATTGTAGCGGCACTTGCTATAGTAACTTTTCTGTTTGTGATATTAATATTCAGGAACAAGTAAACGATAAATTGAGACAAAAGACGTACCGCTACTTTCGTTTATACGAAACGTACCGGTACGCCTTTATTTCATTTGGGCGTCACTATAGTTGATTGTAATGCCGTATGCATTTGCCGACTTATTCAATCCCAACATCCCACCCGGATTCGTCTTTCCTTCTCTTCTTCCAGTTAGAATATCCTTGCTCAAAGTAATCATATTGTTCAGCAGTTGTAATGTCCCGGCATCCCCACCATAATAATGCCCTGTATAGAAATGTGTGATTCCGAATTTCTTTAAAGTATCAGCCATCCGCTCACAAGAAGCAATTAAGGTGGAAAAATTCGTAGTTAATAGCAAATAGCTGTTGAAAGCATCACCACTAAAGCCATAAGCTGCATCCTTATCAATAAAAGAAGTGGAACCAGGCGTATGTCCGGGTGTAAACACAACCTCTATCTGTCGGCCACCCAAATCAAAGATTTCACCGTCTTTCAAGTATTTGATTGTTCCCTTGTAATTGGGCATAAACATAGGAACATTCGGAATATCCGCAGCATTCAAATATATTTCAGGAAAACAATTCACCGCAGTACCGGTATGATCCGGATGTACATGAGTTGCGATAAGAATAACCGACCTTGTTGTAAGAGAGGCTACAATCTTATCCAGACCGGCTATTTTAGTTCCCGCATCTATCAAAATGGCCTTGTCATTTCCTTCAATAAGATACATACTTTCATTAGACACCAACTTTCCGGTTCCCACCCAAGTGTGTCCGTCAATTTGACGAAAAACAACATCATCATTCCTGAAAACCTCTTTTTCTTTAAACTGCCCTTCCTGTGCTGATAAAGAATATTGATTTAGAATAATGACTAAAATAAAAAGTACAATCCTTTTCATTCCGTAATACGTATGTTGCATTGATTTAAAAATATTCCTTTATTTTGACCCTATCGTTATGATATGCCCAGCGGCATCATATTCCAATTCGCACACTTTCAGACTGCGTAACCAGGTCGTCCCATTGGAAGGGACACAGTCGTGATGGAAAAGATACCATTTCCCTTTATATTCAACAATGGAATGATGAGTAGTCCAACCGACTACCGGCATCAAAATAACACCCTGATAGGTGAACGGACCGTATGGATTGTCACCAATGGCATAGCACAACAAATGGGTATCACCGGTAGAATATGAAAAATAATATTTTCCGTTATACTTATGCATCCAGCTTGCTTCGAAGAAACGGCGAGAATTGTCGTCTGCTGTCAGCGGTTTTCCGTCCTCGCCTAGAATAATAAGAGGTTGCGGTTCTTCCGCAAACTGAAGCATATCTGCGCTCAACTTCACTACACGTGACGGAAGGGCAGGCTCATCATTCGCCGGAAAAGCGGCACTCTCCAATGCTTTGTTGTTACGGTAGCGTTGCAATTGTCCACCCCACAAACCGCCAAAATACATATAATAATTACCTTCTCCATCGTCGAATACAGCAGGGTCTATACTATAACTGCCACGAATAGGGTCGGACTGCGGAATAAACGGACCTTCCGGACAATCGCTTACGGCTACACCGATGCGAAATATATCATTCTTGTCTTTCAGGGGGAAATACATATAATATTTGCCATTCTTGCAAACGACATCACAATCCCATAATTGTCGCCCTGCCCAAGGTATATCCGACACTTTCAAGACGATGCCATGGTCTTTCACTTCACCGTGCATTACGTCCTCAGTAGAAAACACATGGTAATCACACATATCGAAATGGTCACCGTTATCATTTTCCGGAATGCCGCTTTCGCGGTCGTGTGACGGATAAATATAAACTTTACCCTCAAACACATGTACTGCCGGATCGGCCATGTAATCGTTCGGAACCAGATATCTTGCTTCTTTCTTCATAATGGATAATTATTTTTCAGAGTTGTTTTCTATTAATTCTTTTACAAAAGGCTTCGGCTCATAATGACGATTAAAAAGTAGCGGATAATCAACACGACCTCGTATCGGAAAATCATTTTTCCATGAATCATCATCGGTCACTCCCCATGCAGTCACACGGGCTATCACATCGGAATGCTTCAAAAAGAGATCGAAGAATTCTTTCATGCGTTTGTTCCATAGCTGCGATACGGTATCGGGAAGACCTTTGGGGTAGGGATTGAGGGATTGCTTATAGGCTACGGTTTCCGATATATTCGCTCCCGTATGTACGGTAGGCAGCGCACTCATATCCCATTCCGTAACCATCACCTTTACCCCTGCACTGGCAAAACGGAGAATGCTTGCTTCAAAGTCTTCAATCTTAGGATAATCCAGCCCCATGTGTCCCTGCATACCGACAGCATCAATACGCAAGCCGCGTCCTTTCAGCATCAGGACAAGTTCCACAACTTTATTTCGTTTCGCCTGACCATCCATACCGTAATCATTGTAATAGAGTTCGGCATCGGGGTCCGCTTCATGGGCGTACTGGAAAGCCAATGGAATAAACTCTTCACCCAATATTTCATAAAATGGAGATTTGCGCCAGGAACCGTCGCCTTCAATCGCTTCATTCACGACATCCCAACCTTTAATACGTCCTTTGTAACGACCGACAACGGTATGTATATGTTTTTTCATTCGTTCTTTCAGCACTTCGGGCGATACCTTTTTCCCTTTTTCGTCCACACAAAACCACCGTGGAAGTTGTGAGTGCCAGACAAGACAATGCCCGATGACTGCCATTCCGTTTTCTTCGCCGAAACGAACCAGTTTGTCGGCATCCGCAAAATCATAACGATTTTCTTCGGGATGGATTTCAGCGGATTTCATACAGTTTTCCGCTACAATGGAATTAAAATGACGCTTTACCAGACGTAGGGCGCAAGTGTCATGCCCTGCCGTTTGATTGACGTTCAGTGCCACTCCCGTTAGAAATCTGTCGCCAACGGCTCCCTTCAAGGACGGAACATTCTGTGCTGATAGCTGTATGCCATATCCGCAAGTTCCCCAAAGGCATATAGCGGACAATAATACTGTATATTTCAGTTTCATAATTGATCGTAATTTGATTTATTTTAGAAGTTTAGAATTTGTGTTTCCAAAGGTTTCGTCTTCAGAAGTTCGGATAACTCTTTTGTTATCCGACTTCTTCAAGACTTTAACTAACCTAATTTAACTACCTATAATTACATGAAAACCATGCTTAATAATTATCCTTGGCACGACGTTCCGTCAATTCCGCCTGCATCCGTTCGTTATATTTCTTTGTGATCGGATAGAAACAAAGTGCCACTACACCGACAAGGAAAGTCACCGCCGGAATAAGACTGGAGGAGAGTACGATACCATGAATAGCCGAGCTGCTTTGTGCTACTCCCGTCCCCGACACATAGCCGAACCCTGAAAGCAAGAAGCCGAGAATGGCTCCACCGATACCCAAACCTGCCTTCAGTGCAAATACCACGCCTGCAAACACGAACCCTGTTGCACGGCGATAATTCACATATTCCGAATAATCCGCCACATCGGCAATCATCGCCCAAAGCAACGGAACAGTAGGAGCATACGCCAGACTCTTCAGGATATTCAACACGAACATGGATTCAACGTCCCTTTCATCGGGGAAATAAAATAACGCCGTGAACACTGCCGTTAAAGAAAGGCAGATGATAAACACACGCTTTTTTCCATATCGGTTGGCAAGGAAATTGGACAACAGGATGACTCCGAAAAACTGGACGAGTGCCCCCACCATATTGAATACGCCAAAACCGACCTCGTAAGCCTTGTCCGCACTGTCGACGACAAGACCGAATGCATTAAGTATTGTATAACTTGCGCCGCCCGTTGCTTCCGTTGCCACCAACCCCATTTGGTCAAGGAAAGCGTAAAGAGCATCCGAATCGACATAATTCTCAAAATAATAGTTCATGGCACTTCCCCACATGGCAAGCGTGATGAAAATAAACAAAGTCAAAATGAACATGGCCCGCCAGGGAATGCTGCTAAAAACGTCTTTTATATCTTTCCGTGTATCCGTTTTCTGACCGGCAGGCGGTGTAATGCGTTCGCGTGCCGAAAAAAAGGTAATAACCAGAAAGAAAAAACCGATACATGCAAACAAGGCAACCGTACACAACCAGCCGTGTGCTTTGTCACCCCCGTCAGAAAACTTGCTGACTAACGGCAGCGTAAGTCCTTGTACCACAAATTGCGCGATGGTAGCTGCTATAAAACGGATGGAGGTTATGCTTGTCCTTTCTTTTATGTCACTGGACATCACTCCTCCCAACGAAGCATACGGAGTATTGTTGAAAGAATACAACGTCATCAACAACGTATATGAAATCGTGGCGTAAAGTGCCACCAATCCTTTATCCTCAATCCCCGGATTATAGAATGCCAGTATATAAAATACCATAAAAGGCAATGCCGTCCATAACACCCACGGACGATATTTTCCGAAACGGGTTTTAGTACGGTCACTCAGTATTCCCACAGTAGGGTCAACAAACGCATCGACAATACGGGCAACCAGCATCACCGTTCCGGCAATGGCTCCTTCAAGCCCGAATATATCCGTATAGAATTTCGTCTGGTAAATCATCATCATCTGGAAGACAAGATTCGCCGAACAATCTCCCAGGCTATAACCGATTTTCTCGGCCATCGACACTTTCTGATTCAGTGTGTTCATGGATATTAATTTAAAAGTCTTTTTTACTAAAAGCAATTCCGGTCAACTTTTAGACCGGAATGCTTTTCTACCTATTGAAAACGACATGGGTTCAATTAATGCTGTCAATGTTATACCTATGTTAAAACAACTTTTTCCCTCTGTCATGGTGCAAAGGTAAGCTGTGTAAATGAAATCTTGTAAGAATCATGCTACATGTATCTTTATCAACGATACATCTTTCCAAAGCACCGCTACATTTTTCTTTTTTCATGTTACATTGTGCCGTCAGGAGTGGTGTATTCATCAATCTGTTGTTTTGTTACCGGTTTGAACAATAACTGGGAGAACATATAGAAACTCTGTTTCCAAACTTTAAAGTCATGATATCCACCCGGATAAACATGATAAACATGAGTGATATGATTCTTTTTCAGATAGTCATGCGTCCGTTTGCTGAAAGATATCAAATCATCCTTGTCTCCACAAGAAATCCATAGCAGGTTAAGCATCTTTTTTGCCTTCTCCACCTCCGGCAACAATTCCTGCGGCATTTTCGTATTCGGTGCGGAAGAAAAACCTCCTACCCATGCGAATTTATCCAGATTGCCCAAGCCGAAATTCAACGATTGACCGCCTCCCATAGACAAACCGGCTATCGCACGATGTTCACGGTCGGTTAATACCGGGAAGTTCTTTTCTACGTATGGTATCAAATCATTGAGCAAATCTTTCTCAAATACGGCAAAGGCATCGGCTGCTGCATAAATATTGCCTACAGGCCTGTCATCTTTTTGAGCACGTCCATTAGGAAGCACTACAACCATAGGCAAGGCTTTTCGCCGTGCAATGAGAGTATCCAGTATCAGATGGGGAGCACCCTGAGTGTACCATTCCTTTTCATCCCCTCCGATACCGTGGAGCAAGTACAGTACCGGATATTTTTTCTGTCCATCGTAACCGGCAGGGGTATAAACCAATGCCCTGCGGTTAGTCCCTACCGTGTTCGAAGCATACGTAATGGTATCGATCTTTCCATGAGGAATTTCCTGGGCGAAAGACGCACCGGCACAAATAAAGAGAATTCCCAAACTAATCAAAATATTCTTTTTCATCATTTCCGGTCTTTAGTGTAATGAAAGAAATCAATATCTACATATCCGCCAAGTTCTTTCGTGGCGTAATTGAAGAGGGCAAACTTAGTGCCCATAAAAAGTTTCGTATAGTCAAATCTCATTTTGAAATCCGTTCCTATTTTCTTCCATGCCTTGTTGTCAAGACTGTAATAAAAAGTGGCGATATCTTGTCCCAATCGGAAATCACCGTCAATGCGGAGATAAATCATATTTTGTTTCAACTCCACCCGTTCTTTTTCAGACTTTTCTACTCCCAGTATTGCTTTATCGGAATTACGCAAATCCACAATATTGGTATTCATTGTGAGATATTTTTTGTTTCCTTCAACTACAACTGACAGAAGTCCTGAATGTCCGTTGAAAGCACTAAAACCGGTCACATCGCCATCTTTCATGTGCGAAACGTCCAACGCAGTAATGCCGCTGCACCGGGGACCTTCCATACGCTGGGTCAACGTATTGGGTGCAGCATAAAGATTGTCCACTATACGGTTTGTTTTCAGACGCAAATATCCGGGACGTTCACTCAAAGTCCAGGCAATGTTCACCGGATTATGGTTCCACTGCCAATTCTTCTTCATCTCTTTGCCGGAAAAATCATCGCTAACCACCAATGGAACAACTGGACAACCCTGGACGGGTTTCTCCATCGTCTTTGGCACGCATCCCTTCTTTTCTCCCAATATCGGCCAACCATTTTCCCAGCGGCAAGGCATCAAAGTAAGCACGCGTCCCACTCCGCCACGGTCTTGAAAAATAACTCCGTACCAGTTTCCTTTGGCATCATCGACAATAGTGCCTTGTCCTACATACGGGAAACCGTTGAACGCATCATCCAGAATGACGTGCTTCTCGTATGGTCCGGTAATCTTATCCGCCCGGTAACATACCTGTCTGCGATGTCCTTCCTTAGGCCAGGAAATCATCAACAAATAATATTTTCCATTACACTTCACAGCCCGGCTGCCTTCCAACAAACCGGTTTCTTCCGCATCTTTCTGAAAGATATGCATATCCACGCCTCCTTCCTTAACGCCCGACAAGTCGGCATTCAATTCCCTCAATTGCCCCGTGCCATAGAAGATATAAGCCCGGCCATCATCGTCAAAAAAGAGAGAGGCATCATGAAAGTGGGGGATGCGTGATACCAACTGCCATTTCCCAGCGGGATCGGAAGTAGAATAAACGTACCCTTTATAAGGTTTGTCGTTCGGTGAAAAATAGGCATAGAACTTTCCGTTATGATAGCGGATGGAAGTAGCCCATTGTCCCCTGCCGTATGCCGTTCCGTTTTTCAAATCATAATTGGAGGTGTCTGTTAACTTGTCAAATAAATAACTGACCAGTTCCCAGTTTACCAAATCCTTTGAACGCATCACGGGAGCGCCCGGCATCAAGTGCATGGTGGTGCTCACCAAGTAAAAAGTATCTCCTACGCGGATAACGTCCGGATCAGGAACATCCGCCCAAAGGACAGGATTAGTAAACACGGTTGCCGTATCTGCCGATACCGGTTGTTGTGGGTTAGTAGCCCCATACCCACAGGTAGCGGACAGGAGCAGCAATGAAATAATTGTCTTTCTCATAATTATCTTTCTTTTTTTAATAAACGAATATTGAATATCCCGCCGGTAGCGGTATTTGGTTTACTGCGAAAGGTGACGGTAATGAATGCCTTGCCGTCTATCATAGTGGAAGGAATGGCATATTCCACATTCACAAACTCTTTCCGGTTCCATTTTCCCGTTGTGTTTTCTTCTAATAACAGTTGGTCGTCAATCAGGATATCGGAAGAACGTTTCTCTGTTTCATTTCCCCAATAACGTACCATCAACGACAGATTCTGCTCACCACCCGTTGCCAGCTTATAGGAAAAATAGCCACCATCACGGGCATCCCGCCATGATTCGCCTTCAAAATATCCGGCAGATGATTTTTCGCTTTTCATTCCGTGATCGACTTCCGGTTGCTGTTCACCGGTCCCTACGGCATCTATGGTACGCTGATCCAGCAACAGTTTGCGTTGTTCTTCCTCTTTGGCACGTTTTTGATATGCGGCATATTCTTCTTCAGTCATGGAAAGCCAATACATCATGTAGCGGCAATCATGGATGCGGAAGAAGGGTTCGAATACGAGATTCTTATATGACTCTTCCCTGAATAAACCGGGGACAGTATAGCAGAAAGGCTTTCCGGAAACCGGACACATATTATTCAACTTTGCTTGAATGTCTTTTCTTTCACCGATTATAAGGGGGGTATCGAAAACGGAAACTAACGGGCCGGAAGCAATATGCCCCCACCGGCTGTCATCGGCAATCAATCCGTCCAAGTGTTCTTGTCCCATTCTTGCGCCTAACAGAATAGGCCCGCGAAGAACGGATATATAATTAGGAACATGAGGCAGTTCTTCGATACTTACGCCCATTGGCATACTTATTTCCACAACATCCCCATTCTGCCATTGCCGGTCAATAACTATATAAGAAGAAGGAGAAGAGTTTATGGCATAATCCTGACCGTTACAAAGTGCTTTCATGCCGGAACGCGCCCAACCGGGGTGGCGTACCAGCAACTTAAAGCGGACAGGGTGCTTTGTCTTTATTGTCAGCTTGCTGTTTTCTTCATCAGGAAAACCGGTTTGCTGCATGATAACTATCCCCTTTTCTTTCC
>OMDJ01001349.1_pt1 | contig 11818 bp, 14 predicted proteins | sample 1645211 | NCBI WGS metagenome assembly OMDJ01 (sample SAMEA103958142, study PRJEB25191) | human gut metagenome | biome: human-associated habitat [ENVO:00009003]; feature: intestine environment [ENVO:2100002]; material: feces | place: Germany | collected 2013/2015 | reverse complement strand
GCCCGGCGGACAAAGGCCCCAGCCGCGACTGGCTCAAGATCGTGCGCACCAGCGAGGCCAAGAGCAAGATACGCAACTGGTTCAAGAAGATGCGCCGCGAAGAGAACATCCAGCAGGGCCGCGACGCGCTGGCCAAAGAGCTGCGCCGGGAGATGATCTTCATCCCCGACGACCAGCTGGATGAGTTCGTGGGCAGCTGCAGCCGCCGTCTGCGCCAGAACAACGCGGAGGAAATTTACGCTGCCATCGGCTACGGCGGCATGACCATCGCCAACTGCCTGCCCAAGCTCAAAGAGGAGTGGCAGAAGCTCAAGGCCGCCGAGGCTGCTGAGAACAAGTCGGTGGAGGATCTGCCGAAGGTCGATCTGAGCCGCGTCCACGCCACCGACGGCGTGGTGGTGGAGGGCTTCGACAACACCCCCATCAAGTTTGCAAAGTGCTGCTCGCCCCTGCCCGGCGACCCCATCGTGGGCTTCATCACCCGGGGCTTCGGCGTCTCCATCCACAAGCAGAGCTGCGCCAACGCGGTGTCCAGCATGAAAGACCCCTCCAACGCCCCCCGCTGGGTCAAGGCGTACTGGGCCGACAGCGTCAAGGACAGCTACAAGGCCGGTCTGGAGATCATCGCCCTCAACCGCAACGAGCTGCTGTCCGATGTGCTGGCCGCGCTGGCTGACATCCGCGTCCCCATCTACGCCATGAACGCCCGTCAGGTGGAGAACAACTGTGCCGTCATCAGCCTGACCATCGGCATCAACAATACAGAGCACCTCAACCGGGTCGTGGCCCGTCTGTCCAAAGTCAAGGATGTGCTCAAGGTAACAAGGAGCTAATATGCGTGCAGTCATTCAGGCCGTATCCTCGGCCAGCGTCCGGGTCAACGGCGGCGAGTCGCGCCCCATCGGTCCCGGCCTCGTCATCCTGCTGGGCGTCAAGGACACCGATACTCTCGACATCGTGCCGAAGCTGGCTGAAAAATGCGCGGGCCTGCGCATTTTCAAGGACGAAAACGACAAGCTGAACCTCAGCGCAAAGGACCTCGGGTACTCTGCACTGGTGGTGAGTCAGTTCACCCTCTACGGCGACACGAAGAAGGGCTTCCGCCCCAGCTTCATCAAGGCGGCAAGACCGCCGCTGGCTGTGGACGCCTACGAGCTGTTCCTCGCTGAGATGAACAGGCAGGGCCTCAAGGATGTCAAGCACGGCGAGTTCGGCGCAGATATGCAGGTGTCGCTGGTCAACGAAGGCCCCTGCACCATCGTCATCGACACCGACGAGTGGCATAAAGGAGAAAAATAAACCATGAAGGCATTTCATCTGGTCGGCCCTGCGCCGTTTTACACCAACAGCTTCCTGCTCATCTCGGACGCAGGCAACGCGGTGGTCATCGACCCCGCCGCCGAGGTGCAGGAGTACGATAAGATCTTAAAGGAGCACGGCGGCAGGCTGAGCCTTATCCTCTGCACCCACGGCCACTACGACCATGTGGGCAGTGCGGGGGTCCTGAGCCGCGAGTGGGGCGCAAAGCTCTACTGTGAGCCCGCCGACTGTCGGGGGACCCAGCTGCTGCCCCTCAAGGGTTCGGACAGCGGCTACGAAGAGGGCGAGGTCATCCCCCTCGACGAGCTGCGCTTCACCGTCTGGCACACCCCCGGCCACACCGAGGGCAGCGTGGTGCTGATGTGCGAAAACTATCTCTTCGTGGGCGACACCGTCTTTCAGGGCAGCATCGGCCGCACCGACCTCGAGGGCGGCGACAGCCGGAAGATGGACGAGAGCCTGCGCAAGTTTGCGGCCCTGCCCGTCCCGGCCGAGGCACAGGTGCTGCCCGGCCACGGCGATTTTTCTACCTTCGGGCAGGAGGCCGCCACCAACTTCTATATCAAAAATGCGCTGAGAAACGCATAAAAAGGCGGGATTTCACATGAATATCTATATCACGGGCCTCGGCTCGGGCTACGAGGTGGAGCACCTCGTCCGCCTGTTCTACCCAATGGCCCCGCTCACCCTCACCCCGCCCGAGGACGGCGCAGACTGCGTCTGGGCCGAGAAGCGGCCTGACAAGCTCTGGGCCATGGTGCGGCAGGGCGGCAAGAGCCAGACCGCCGAAGCACCACTGCCCATTCCCGTGGAAGAGGGCGGCGAGACGCCGGAATTTGCGCTGGCCAGCCTGACCTATGACCTGCTGCGCAGCTGGACGGGCATCCGCCCGCCCTGGGGCAAGATGACCGGCGTCCGCCCGGTGCGCCTCGTCCACGACAAGCGGGCCGCAGGCTGGACGGAAGAGGAAATCGACGATTTCTTCCTCAAGCGCTTCGACTGCTCGCCCGAAAAATACGGCATGGCCAAGGCCATCGCGGACTTGCAGGAGCCTATCCTGAAAGCAGGCAGCGCGCCCAAGACCTACAGCCTCTATATCGGCATCCCGTTCTGCCCCTCCCGGTGCAGCTATTGCAGTTTCGTCAGCTGCAACCTCGACCGTGACCGCAAGCTGGTGCAGCCCTATGTGGACTGCCTGTGCAGAGAGGTCGAGGCCATCCGGGACGAGGCCGACAAGGCCGGGCTGAGGCTCTGCAGCATCTACATCGGCGGCGGCACCCCCACCAGCCTCTCGGCAGCGCAGCTGCGCCAGCTCATGGGGACGGTGCGGGACTGCTTCGACCTTTCCGCCATCGTGGAATACACGGTGGAAGCCGGACGCCCCGACTGCACCGACGCCGAAAAGCTGGCCGTCATCCGGGAATACGGCGCGACCCGCATCTCCATCAATCCGCAGACCTTCTCGGATGAAGTATTGGAGAACATTGGCCGCAGGCACTCGGCTCAGGACATCCTCGACTGCTATGCCGAGGCCCGGGCCGCAGGCCACGACGACATCAACATGGACCTCATCGCTGGCCTGCCCGGCGACACGGTGGAAGGGTTCGAGAAGAGCCTGCGTCAGGCCATCGCCCTCGACCCTGAGAACATCACAGTCCACACCCTGACCCTCAAGCGGGCCTCCCGCATCGTCATCGAGGACCAGAAGGAGAACGACTACGCCGATGTGGCCGCCATGCTGGAAAAGTGCCATCTGCTGGCCGAGGCGGGCTATCGGCCCTACTACCTCTATCGTCAGAAAAATACCCTCCAAAACCTGGAAAACGTGGGCTGGTGCAAGCCGGGCCACGAGGGGTATTATAATATCTATATCATGGAAGAAGTCCAGACCATCCTCTCGGCCGGCGCAGGCGGCAGCACCAAGCTGGTGGCCGACGGCGGCAAGCGGATGCAGCGCATCTTCAATTTCAAGTATCCGACAGAATACATCCAGCGTTTCGACGAAGTGCTGGAACGGAAAAAAGGAGTGGCTGTTTTTTATGATCACGATTTGGGTACCGAAACGTCTGGTTGAGATAGACCTGTACAACGTCGCCGCCCAGAGTCCGGCGGCGCTGGCGGAGATGAGCGAGAAGAGCTACCGCCAGCGGGTGGCCTATGCTGCCCAGAAGATCAGGGACTCCCGCGCCAAGATCGTCATGCTCACCGGCCCGTCGGCCAGCGGCAAGACGACTTCGGCTCATAAGGTAGCCGAGGCTCTGGAAGCCTCCGGCACCCCGGCCCATGTCATCAGTCTGGATAACTTCTTCAAGGGCGCTCAGTATTACCCCCGCCTGCCCGACGGTACGCTGGACTACGAGAACCCTGACACGCTGGATATGCCCCTCATCCGCCAGTGCCTCAGCGATTTGAGCACCACCGGAAAGACCGTGCTGCCCATCTACGACTTCACCACCGAGTCCCGCTCTTCCGAGACGGAGACGCTGGACCTCGAGGGCGGCGTCTGCATCGTGGAGGGCATCCACGCCCTGAACCCTGAGCTGACGGGCCTTGTGAAAGGCGACGACGTCTACCGCATTTACGCCGGCCTGCGGGAGGAATACTGCATTGATGGCCGCCGTGTCATCAACACCCAGGACATCCGCCTCTGCCGCCGCACCCTGCGGGATGCCGCAGCCCGGGGCCGCAGCCCCGCCAAGACCCTCGCCATGTGGGACAGAGTCCTCGACGGCGAGACCCGGTATATCAAGGGCTTCAAGACTACGGCAGACTTTTTGCTGGACACTTCCTTCACCTACGAGCTGGGCCTCATCGCAAAGCTCCTGCGCCCGGTGAGCCAGCGCTTCACGCTGGAAGGCCACAACGCGGAGCTCTGGGACGAGACGGCCCGCCGCTTCGAGCATGTGGCCCCGGTGGAGCTGGAGCTTCTGCCCGCCGACAGTATGCTGCGCGAGTTCTACGCAGGCGAGGTATAAAGGACATCAGAACGCGGAAAGTGTGCAAATTGCGAAAAAACTGTTTCCAAATCCGCACGATTCTGTAAAACTTGGGTGGGATTCGTTGCATTCCCCCCGGGAGTGCGCTATAATGAAAATAATCTCCGGCGGCACAGGGACAGCCTGAGCAGAAAACGCAGAGGAGTGCTGCCCACCCCGGGCATAGACAAGTGAGGTGTCTTTTATGGACTTCAATAAGATCAAGGAAATGGGCCTCGAGTATGCCGAGAAAGGCAAGAATGCCGCGCTGGACCTGGCCGAAAAGGGCCGCACCCAGGCAAAGATCGTGAACGCGCAGAGCAAGCTGTACAAGGCGCAGCGCCAGCTGGGCGCTCTGGTGTATAGTCTGGCCAAGGGCAACGAGGAGAACCAGCCCCTTGTGGACAAATACATCGAGATGATCGCCAACATCGAGCAGGAGCTCTCCGACCTGAAAGCCTCTCTCGAGCCGGATACCGTCATTGAGACGACTTTCGAGGATACGGAAGAGGCCGCCGCCGACGTGACGGCTGACGCAGCCGCAGAACCCGCCGAGGAAAAGCCCGAGGACAGCGAGGCCAAGACCTGCCCCCAGTGCGGCGCGCCCGTCTCGGACGACGCGCTGTTCTGCAACAAGTGCGGCGCACAGCTGTAAGCTAAAAAGCCCACGCAGGGCGGTGTCCCCCCGGGGGATGCCGCCTTTTGTTGTGAATGAAATGAAAATTTTGCCGCAAAAAGCCGGAAAATGCGCTTGTACCCTTGCATTTCGGCAGATTCTGCGGTACAATTTGAATCTGTTCGCAGATGTTTTCGGAATGCGGAAAGGAGACGCCCCATGCAGGACTGGACGCCGAGGGAACACTATACGGCGGAAGACCTCGTGGAGATCATCCGCATCCTGAGAGACGGGGAGAACGGCTGTCCGTGGGACAAAGTCCAGACCCACGCTTCTATCCGGAAAAACTTTCTGGAAGAAACGTGCGAGGCGCTGGAAGCCATCGACGCTGACGACCCTGTCATGATGCAGGAAGAGCTGGGCGACGTCCTGATGCAGGTGGTGTTCCACACCGTCATCGAGGAGGAGCGGGGCCGTTTCGACATGGAAAAGGTCTGCCGCGAGGTGTGCGAGAAGCTGGTCTTCCGCCACCCGAACATCTTTGCTTCCTCTGCGGCGGAAAATGCTGGTATAAACAGCTGGGATGCGCTCAAAAATAAGGAAAAGGGCCGCACGACTCTGGCCGATGAGCTGGACACCGTCCCGGCTACCCTGCCCGCCCTGATGCGCGCCCAGAAGCTCCAGAAGCGGGCCGCGCGGTTCGGCTGCGGGCCGGAGGATGCCGCCGGTGCGGCCAGGACTCTGGACAGCGCCAGGGCCGCGTGGGACGCACAGCAGACGGCAGAGAACGCCGGTGAGCTGCTGCTGGCCGCCGCCGATGCCATGCGTCTGGCCGGTGTGGACGCCGAAGAGGCACTGACCTTTGCGGCAAAGCGCTTCACCCAGAGGCTGGAAGCGGACGAAATGTAAACGGGTACCAGACGGTCAGACCGTCTGCTCGAATAGAAAATGTTGAGAATATTGTGGAGGCTTTTATTATGACCAAGACCGATCTGATCGCACAGGTTGCGGCAAACACTGAGATGAGCAAGAAGAGCGCCGAGATGGCTGTCAACGCTGCATTCGAGGCACTGGGCAAGGCCATGGCCGAGGGTGAGAAGATCTCCATCTCCGGCTTCGGCACCTTCGAGGTGCGTGAGCGCGCTGAGCGTCAGGGCATCAACCCCCGCACCCGCGAGCCCATCACCATCGCTGCTTCCAAGAGCATCGTGTTCAAGCCGGGCAAGGCTCTGAAGGACACCCTGTAAGAGAAAACCCATCGCCGCCGGAACCTTTAGGCCCGGCGGCTTTTTTGTAGCCCTCTCAGGCGCTTGCGCGCCAGATTCCCCTTTTTGTCGCTTGCGCGACATCTTCCCCCGGCCGGGGGAAGTCTTTCCTCAAGGGGGGAGCCACTGGCGTGCCGGTCAGGTCTGAGCGGGATGAGGAAGGTCCTGTGGGCTTCGCTGTACAGGGCAGGAGGAGAATAATGCGTTTAGACAAATATCTGAAAGTTTCGCGGCTCATCAAGCGCCGCACGGTAGCAAACGAGGTGGCCGACGCGGGCCGCATCCTCATCAACGGCAAGACCGCCAAGGCCAGCCAAGCCGTCAAGGCCGGCGACATCATCGAGGTCACCTTCGGCAACCGGCCCATCAAGGTGAAGGTCCTCTCCGACGTGGAGCCCCGCACCAAGGACGTGGCCCGCGAGATGTACGAGATCATCGAGCAGGACAACGTGCTGGCAGCCGCCCACGACGCCCCGAAAGCCGAGTAAATCCGGCATGACCCCGCCCCGCCCTGCATAAGATGGCAGAAAAGGGGAGGGGAATGTCATGAAACAACAGGACGCAAAGCCGGAGCAGGCTCTGCCTCACGACCTCATCCTGGAGGGGCGGAACAAGCTGACCGTCACCGGTGTGCGGCGGGTCATCCGCTGCGACGCCGAGGGGGCGGCGATGCTCACCTCGAAAGGGACGCTGGAACTCACCGGGGCCGAGCTGAGCGTCACCAGCCTCGACCTCGACAAGGGCGAAGTCAAGCTTACAGGCCGGGTGGACACGCTGGAATACACCGCAGAGCATACGCCGGGCGGCTTTCTGCGCCGTCTCGTCCGGTGATGGGCCCGGCGCTTTCGCCCGGGGCGGTGGGGCAGGAGATGGCGGCCTGCGCGGTGCTGGGCGGTGTGCTGGGCGCGGCGCGGGCCGTTCTGCCCACCCGGGGCAGGGCAGCGTTCCTGCCGGATATGCTTTTTGTGGGAGTGGCGCTGATGGCTTTGCAGAGCTATGCCGTCTCCCAGAGTCAGGCCGGGCAGCTGCGGGGCTATATGGCGCTGGCGGCGTTCTGTGCTGCCGGGGCGGTGCAGGCAGCGCTGCGGCCTCTGTTCGCTGCTGCCGAAGCCTTTGCGGGGAAACTGCTGCTGGGGCCGGTGCGGCTCGCCGCCCGGGCCGCCGCCAAAGTACGGCGGAACGAAAAAAGACTTGCAAAAAAACAGAAAAAGAGCTTGCCAACACCACGGCGTATGTTGTATAATTCAAACGTATCAAAGTGAGAGTACAGGCGCATCGGGCCTGCTGTCCGAAAACGGGAGGCACTGTGTTATGGCAAATCCGAGCCGGAAAAAGCGGAAGAGAAAGGCGTCCGTCGTGGGCGCTGTGCTGAAACTGCTCTTCCTTCTGCTTTTGCTAAGTATGCTGGCGGCGTACATCGCAAATCAGGTGGCGCTCAGCTCCAAGAAAGCGGAGCTGGACACCCTGCAGGAGCAGATCGACCAGCAGAAGACCCAGAACGAGGAGATGCAGCGCATCCTCAGCGGCGACTCGGACGACGTGACCGAGTGGGTCGCGCGGGACTCTTACAATTATGCGGCGGCCAACGAGCGCATCTTCGTGGATGTGACGGGCAACTGATGCCGCGCCCCGGGCGGCTTGCGGCCGGCGGGAAACACATTAGTCAACAAGGAGTATTGAGTTTTGGCGATTGAGGTAGGGAATATTTTTGAAGGCCGTGTCACCGGCGTAAAACCGTTTGGCGCATTCGTTGCGCTGCCGGAGGGCCGCGTGGGCATGGTCCACATTTCTGAGGTGTCCAACGAGTATGTGCAGGACATTGCAGCCGTGCTGCATGACGGCGACACCGTGAAGGTGCAGGTCATCAACGTGGCACCGGACGGCAAGATCGCGCTGTCCATCAAGCGGCTGCTGCCGCCGGCACCCCGCGCTCCGCGTGAAGGCCGCGGCCCCCGCCCCAACAACAACGGCCCGCGGGAAGGCGGCTTCCGCCGCAACGGTCAGGGCGGACGTCCCCAGGGCGGACGCGGCCCGGCACGGGACGCAGCGCCCCGCGTCTGGCAGCCCAAGGCCCCGGCCAAGAGCGACAACCTGAGCTTCGAGGACATGATGAGCCGCTTCAAGAGCCAGAGCGAAGAGAAGATGGCCGACCTCGACCACGAGACCAACAACCGCCGGGGCGGCGGCTATGCACCCCGGGGACGCCGCGGCAGCCGCTGAGCCGTCCGCACAAGACGAAGAAGCTTTGGGCCTGCCCCCAGCGGGGCGGGCCTGTTTTTTGGTGCGGCACGCCGCACCCGACAGGAAAGGAAACCAGAATGCCTGCAAAATTTGAACTCATCGCCCCCTGCTTTTTCGGGTGCGAGTCCACGGCCAACTTTGAGCTGCGCCGCATCGGCGCCGAGGACATCCGGGTCAGCGACGGCCGTCTGACCTTCAGGGGCGGCGCGGATATGATCGCCGCCGCCAACCTCAACCTCCGCACCGTGGAGCGCGTGATGCTGCTCCTGAACACCTACACGGCCACCACCTTCGACGAGCTGTTCGACGGCGTCTACTCCATCCACTGGGAAGAGCTGCTGCCTGCCGACGCGGCCTTCCCGGTCACCGGCTCTTCGCTGAACAGCCAGCTGTCCAGCGTGCCGGCCTGCCAGAGCATCATCAAGAAGGCCGTGGTCAAGCGCCTGATGCAGGGCCACCGCACCACCAGCCTGCCCGAGACCGGCGCGGAGTATAAGATCCGCTTCATGCTCCGCAAGAACGTCTGTGAGATCATGCTGGACACCACCGGCGATGGCCTGCACAAGCGCGGCTACCGCCGCAACTCCATGGAGGCCCCCATCCGTGAGACACTGGCCGCTACCATCGCCGATCTGGGCCGCGTCCGCCGTGACAGCCTCGTGGAAGATCCCTTCTGCGGCAGCGGCACCCTCCTCATCGAGGCTGCTCAGAAGGCCATGAACATTGCCCCCGGCCTCAAGCGCCGCTTTGCCGCCGAGCGCTACAGCTTCGTGCCTGCCGCCATCTGGGCCGAGCAGCGCCAGAAGGCTCTGGCCGACTCCAAGCTGGACGTGGGCTTTGAGGCCTTCGGCTACGACATCGACCCCGCCGCCGTGGCTCTGGCCAACGCCAACGCCAAGCTGGCCGGCGTGGAGAAGCGCTGCCACTTCGAGGTGGCCGATGTGGCCGATTTCGCCGCCAGGAGCGAGGCCATCGTCCTGACCAACCCCCCGTACGGTGAGCGCATGAGCACCATCGAGGGTGCCGCCAAGCTGGCCCGCACCCTCGGCCAGCAGATGGAGGCCCACCCCTGCGCCGGTGTCTACGCCATCACTGCCGATATGGATTTTGAACACCACTACGGCAAGCGGGCCAACAAGCGCCGCAAGATGTACAACGGCATGATCCCCTGCCAGCTGTATATGTACTACAACGCCCCCAAGTTCGAGAACCGCCCTGCAAAGCCCATGCCCAAGAGCGGCTTTGACGGCAAGCGCACCCAGCCCGGCCACACGGGCCGTTTCGAAAAGAAATAAGATGCACCCAAAGACCGCACTGAAATCGATTCCAGTGCGGTCTTTTCTAATTAAATTTACAAAAGAACGGTTGAACGCTGACGAAAAATAGATTATACTAATCTATAGCTGTGGGGAAGCGGTCTTCCCCTGCAAGAAAGGCTGCGCCCGGCGCGGCCCGCGAAAGGAATGAACAGAATGAAGGGACGTATGCGGCCCTATCTGCCGGAGCTGACCATCCGGGATTACAACACCTATCAGTGGTATCAGCGCGGCGTCCGCCGCCAGCTCTACACCACCTATGGGCTGTATTCCTGCTATGGTCTGCGCTACAACGGCGTCCTGTTCGCAGTGCTGGCCGACAGTCTGGCAGGACGTCCGGCCACCTGTAAGCGGATGCGGGAGCCGGGTACGCTGGTCTGGCGGCAGATGATGTGTCAGACCCAGGGCATCCGGCTGGCCGCACAGGTGGAAGTCCTGCTGAGCTGGCACCGCATCCAGGATGCCCAGTGGGCCGATCTGCCCTTCTATAAAAAGGTACGGCGGGTGGTGGACACCGTCCTGCTGCGGCAAGCCTACCGGAAGGCTGCCGCTGAGAACCCGGCACTGGAGCGCATCTTCGTGCAGGAGCGGGACCAGGCCAACGTCCAGATGACCCTGAACGCCAAGAACTATCTGCTGGCCGCAGAGCCGAAGGGCAACCTCTACGGCGCGCTCTACTCGGTGCTGGCCACCGACGACCCCAATCAGCGCAAAAGTATGCACTATATTGGCAGCTGCATCGGCCGGGCCGCTTATCTGCTGGACAAAGCGGAGAGCTTTTCCCGGGACAAAGATAAGGGCCGCTACAACGTCTTCCTCGTCAACGGCATCAACGACAGGAACGCCGCCCGGGAAAACGCCCGGCGGCAGGCCCTCGCTGCGGTCAACGACCTCGTCCGCGCCTACGGGATGCTGGACGTCAAGCTGAACCGCACCCTGCTGGACAACATCATGATCTTGGGCCTCCGCCACGCCATCGAGCCGCTGGACGCTGAGAGCCAGCCGGTACAATGGGAGCTGCCATGAAGGGACGCAAAAGTAAAAGCTGGGCCATGGCCTACTGCGGCATGGCCGCAGCGCTCAGTGTGGCCCTGATGCTGCTGGGGGCTGTGTTTCCCATTGCGATGTTCATCGCTCCGGCGGTGGCCAGCTTCCTCATCGCCACAGTCTGCGTGGAGTGCGGGAAGACCATGGCTCTGACGGCCTATGGCGCGGTGAGCCTGCTGAGTCTGCTCTTCGTGCCGGACAAGGAAGTGGCCCTCACCTTTGTGTTCCTGCTGGGGTACTATCCGTTGGCAAAGCCTTATTTCGAGCGGATACGCCCGGCCCTGCTGCGGGCTGTCTGCAAGCTGCTGCTCTGCAACGGCGGGATCCTGGCGATGTACGGGCTGGTGCTGCTGCTGGTCCCGGCGGGCAGCATCGCCGAAGAGCTGCGCACTACGGCGCTGGCCGTCTCGCTGGTGACGCTGGCCATGGGCAATGCAGCCTTCCTGCTCTATGACCGGGCGCTCCACAATATGCTGATGCTCTATAAAGTGGTCTGGCAGCCGAGGCTCCACAAAATGCTGGGCGTCCATTGACGGATGTGGGACTTTGTGATACAATACCGCTGACCTTTTCCGTCGGCTTCTGACAGCTCCGCAAGGAGCTGTTTTTGTTTTCAGGAAGGCGGCGGAAAGAGCAGAAAGAGGGGATAGACCACTTCAGTTGACGAAAAAGCGCCGGGCCACGCGGGTGACAGCCGTGAGGGTGACGAGGAGAGGGATCATCGAAAGTTTCGGCGGGTGTTCCTCCGGTTGAAACGGGAGCAAAAGCTTCCGGGGCTTATACCAGCCGCAGAGAAGGGCAAAAAACGGCAGCAATACCGCAACAGAACCCTTTCAAAGAAAGCCATACAAGAACATAGACTGATCGTAAGAGGCTGACAGCTGCCGTGTGCGTTCGCGCCGGGCTGTCGGCATGGAGGTGTTTTGTATGTGTGGCATCGTAGGTTATTCGGGTAAGCGCAGCGCCCAGGAAGTGCTGCTGAACGGTCTGGAAAAGCTGGAATACCGCGGCTATGACTCCGCCGGCGTCGCGCTGGCG
>OMDJ01001344.1_pt1 | contig 11834 bp, 10 predicted proteins | sample 1645211 | NCBI WGS metagenome assembly OMDJ01 (sample SAMEA103958142, study PRJEB25191) | human gut metagenome | biome: human-associated habitat [ENVO:00009003]; feature: intestine environment [ENVO:2100002]; material: feces | place: Germany | collected 2013/2015 | reverse complement strand
TTTATAATATTCCACCAATAATTTCCGTCATCAAACCAGAAAATTAAAATTTACAGTAAATTATCAGCTAATTCTTCCATAGTCTTAATATTCTCATCATTCATCGTAGATTTGATCGTTACAACTGGATCTACCATCTCGATATTCTTAAATCCTTCTACGATACCTTTCATGATTTTTGCTGCCATTGGTGCCCATGATCCATTTTCCATAAATGCAACTTTACGTTTCTGATAGTTCTTAGCTTTTAAGTGATGTAAAAAGTCTTCCATGCATGGGAAGATTCCTGCATCGTATGTTGCTGCTGCCAGTACCAGTCTGTCATAGCGGAATGCATCTTCGATCACTTCTGCCATATCATCTCTGGAAAGGTCTGCTACTACAACTTTTGGAGCTCCTTTTGCTTCTAAGATTTCTGCTAATTTCTTTGCTGCAGCTGCTGTATTTCCATGGATAGATGCGTATGCGATCAGGATTCCTTCGTTCTCTGGCTCATATTTGCTCCATGTGTCGTATAATCCAATATAATATCCAAGGTTTTCTTTTAAAATTGGTCCGTGTAATGGACAGATGATCTCAATATCTAATCCTGCGGCTTTCTTTAAGAGATTCTGTACCTGTACTCCGTATTTACCACAGATATTGAAATAATAACGTCTTGCTTCACATGCCCAATCTTCATCTGCATCTAAAGCTCCGAATTTACCAAATCCATCTGCTGAGAATAAGATTTTCTCTGATGTTTCATATGCTACCATAACTTCTGGCCAGTGAACCATTGGTGCCATAACGAACTGTAATGTATGAGATCCAAGAGATAATGTATCTCCTTCTTTTACTACGACTTTACGTCCTTCTAGATCAAATGTAAAGAACTGAGGGATCATATTAAATGTCTTGGCATTACCTACAACCTTAGCTTCTGGATATTTTTCTGCTAATACCTGTAAGCTTGCAGCATGGTCTGGTTCCATATGAGATACTACAATGTAATCTACGTTTCTTCCATCTAATGCTTCTTCTAAGTTTACAAGCCATTCATCTGTCTTGCATGCATCCACAGTATCCATAACGGCTACTTTCTCATCTAAGATCACATAAGAGTTATAAGAAACACCATTTGGTACTACATACTGGCTCTCAAATAAGTCAATGTCATGATCGTCTACACCAATATATTTTACTGAATCTGTAACTTTAATATCCTTCATTGTCTTACCTCCAAAATTAAATTCATTTTGCTTTTTCAACTTTTCTTACTATAACATAGTTTTGCCAAAATATCTACTAGTAATAGTTACTATTTCTAATACAATTTCTTTTCAGATACAAAGATCCCCAAAACAAAACTTCAATCTTGCTCCAGGGATTCTTTATCATCTCTTTGGATGCTTCATGCAACTCTGATTATCTATGCATTGAGAAGCTATCCATATCATAACGTTTTAAGTTGTCTGTGATCTTGCGATCATCTGCGGATTTGATCATTGTTTCTCTGACTTTACGAGCTTTGATGATCTCTTCGTTACGGCTTGGTCCACCAACGCATCCGCCTTCGCATGCCATACCTTCGATGAAGTCTTCTGGTAATCTTCCTCTCTGTAAGAACATTAAAGCTTTCTTACATTCTGCTGCACCGTTAGCTTTGCATACTTTGATATCTTCGTTCTGTTCTGTCTCTTTCATGTATTCTAATACAGAATCTGTTACTCCACCAGAGTTTCCATAGAATTTACCGAAGATCGTAGAATCCTGATATGTATTCTCTGCTGGTTCTAATTCTACGTCTTTTGCTTTCATAATTGCTAAGATCTCGTTGTAGTTTAATGCATAATCTGCATTTCCTTCGATCTTCTGGTCTGCCACTTCTGACTTCTTGGCTACACATGGTCCAACAAATACTGTAACTGCATCTGGATCTTTTGCTTTGATCATTCTTGATACTGCACACATTGGAGATACTGTTGTAGAAATCATATCTGCAAGATCTGGATAATGTTTGCGAATCATGTTTACGAATCCTGGACAGCATGAAGTTGTTTTCTTCTCACCGTTTCTGTAAGCTTCTAACCATTCTTCTGCTTCGCTGCATGTTGTCATATCTCCACCTAAACCTGCTTCGATCAGATCTTCAAATCCAACTTTCTTTACTGCCTGTCTCCAGCTTTCCATTGTAATATCTTTACCAAACTGTCCTTCTGTTGCTGGGGCAAGGATCGCGTAGACTTTCTTACCTGCTTTCAAGTCTGCGATAACGTTTGTGATCCATGTCTTTGTTCCGATCGCACCAAATGGACATTTTGCTGCACACTGTCCACAACGGATACATTTTTCTTCATCAATCACTGATACTCCATACTCATCATAAGAAATTGCATCTACTGGACAGCTGTCTTTACATGGTCTTGATACATGAGCGATCGCATTGTATGGACAGGCTTTTGCGCACATACCACATTCCTTACATTTCTGAGGGTCGATTCTTGATCTTGTATGTCCTGGTTCGATCGCTCCGAAACGACATGCTTTGATACAGTCTTTTCCAAGACAATTCTGACAGTTGTTTGTTACAACATAGCTTGAGATTGGACAGTCAGCACATGCTGATTTAATTACCTGCACGATATTTCCATCATCTTCTGCTCCTGGAGCTTTACCTTCTGCTAAACGAATTCTCTGTCTTACGATTTCTCTTTCTTTGTAGATGCAGCAACGGAATGTTGGTTCTGGTCCTTCGATCATCTTCTCTGGGATCAGATCTCTTTCTTCTTCTAAAGTCCCTTCAAACGATGCCTTTGCTACAAAATACAGTACATCTTTTTTCAGATTCTGAATGCTTGTTACATCATACATAATAGTTTACCCTTCCTTAAAAAACACTTAACTAAAACACCCTAGATATTGTTATTTTTTTATCTATGTGCATTATAACAAATATTTTCTTTTTTCTCTACAATGCTTAAAGAAAAGTACAAAAAATATGCAATTTTTTTAAAATTGTACAATTAACATTTTCTTAACGATGACTTTGTCCGTATATTGCATACAATTATTGTTAAAAGAAAGACACAATTATCTGAAAATTTTTATCATTATAACTTGAAGTTATGACAAACTATTATTTTTATGTATTTCACAAGCCTTATTCTATCTGTTATTGTATAGCTTATCGATAGAAAATTATTAGACTTATATAAATGGAAAGGATAGATTTATGAGACCATACAGATATGATATTGTTGGTAGTTTTTTAAGACCAGATTATTTAAAAGATGCACGTGCTGAATATGCAGAAGGAACTTTATCTGCAGACCAGTTGCGTGAAGTTGAAGATAAAGCGATCAAAGAGTTAGTTGAAAAAGAGAAAGCTGTTGGATTAAAAGCAGTTACTGACGGAGAGTTAAGACGTCGCTATTGGCATCTTGATTTCCTTGCTTCTTTAGTCGGAGTCGAGGAGATCAAAGCTGATCACTGGTCTGTTGCTTTTAAGGGACATCAACCAAAAGCCGCAACTCTTGAGATTGTTGACAAAATTGATTTTGATGAAAACAGTGAATTCTTAGATCATTTCTCTTACTTGAAAGAAATTGCTGGGGATGTTGACTGCAAGATGACAATTCCTTCTCCTGCAATGCTTCATCTGATCTGTTGTGTTCGTGGAAGCGAAACTTACAAAGCGATTGATCGTTATGAAAATGAAGATGATCTGTATCATGAGATTGCTCTTGCTTATCAGAAAGCGATCAAAGCATTCTACGCTCGTGGATGCCGTTACTTACAGTTTGATGATACATCTTGGGGTGAATTCTGTGATCAGAATAAACGCGACGATTACGCAAGCCGTGGTCTTGACCTTGACCAGATTGCTAAGAATTATGTGAAAATGATCAATGAAGCTTTAGAAGCTAAACCTGAGGATATGACAATTACAATGCATATCTGCCGTGGTAACTTCCGTTCTACATGGTTCTCTTCTGGTGGATATGAACCAGTAGCTGAGACTTTATTCGGTGGATGTAAGATCGATGGTTTCTTCTTAGAGTATGATAGTGACCGTTCCGGTGATTTCAAACCATTACGTTTTATCAAAGATCAGAAAGTTGTGTTAGGTCTTGTTACTTCTAAAGATCCAGAACTTGAAGATAAAACTGAGATTAAAGAACGTATTAAAGAGGCTGCTCAGTATGTTGCACTTGACCAGCTTTGCTTAAGTCCTCAGTGTGGTTTCTCTTCTACAGAAGAAGGAAATATCTTAACTGATGAAGATCAGTGGAAGAAGATGACTCTTATTAAGGAGATTGCTGAGGAAGTTTGGGGATAGGATATCCGTGATACATATTTCATAATAATATAGTAAATAAAAGAATCCGGCATTACATTTTTGTGTTTGCCGGATTTTTTTATATCCAATTTTCATCTATTTCTTTTTTCAACAGGCAAAACATATCATAAAATTTTTCTTTTGCCTGTGAAATAATTGATAATGCGATATTCTGATTATAAGAATGTGTTACATTTCTATCCAAATAAGTGCTTTCTATTATAACATACTCTCTTATATTTTTTTGTAAAAAATCAAAGAAAAAAGCCTCTGGAGACTAAATCCAGAGACTTAAAAGGGCTATTATTTACGTTTTTTATAATTGTGTTCTTCTTATTTTACGTTGAAGGCTTTGATTCCAGGATATACGGCACTGTCTCCTAAAGCTTCTTCGATTCTTAATAACTGGTTGTATTTCGCAACACGTTCTGATCTTGAAGGTGCTCCTGTCTTGATCTGGCATGTATTTAATGCGACGGCTAAGTCTGCGATCGTTGTATCTGCTGTTTCTCCAGAGCGATGAGATGTTACAGCTGTGTATCCTGCTTTGTGTGCCATCTTGATCGCTTCTAATGTTTCAGAGATAGATCCAATCTGGTTTAATTTAATCAGGATAGAGTTTCCTGCTCCCATTTCGATTCCTTTGGAAAGTCTTTCTGTATTTGTTACAAATAAGTCGTCTCCTACTAACTGTACTTTATCTCCAAGTCTTTCTGTCAGTTTCTTCCATCCTTCCCAGTCTTCTTCATCTAATCCATCTTCGATCGAGATGATTGGATATTTCTCACATAATGCAGCCCAGTGCTCGATCAGTTCTTCTGCTGTATATTCTGTTCCTGCTTTTGGCAGTTTGTAATATCCTTTACCTTTTTCACTCTTCCATTCTGAAGATGCAGCGTCCATAGCGATCTTGAAGTCTTTTCCTGGTTCGTATCCTGCTTTTTTCACTGCTTCTAAGATTGTTTCGATGGCTTCTTCATCTGATTTTAATGCTGGCGCAAATCCACCTTCATCACCTACGGATGTAGCAAGTCCTCTTTCTTTTAAGATTGCTGCTAATGCATGGAATACTTCAGCACACCATCTTAAACATTCTTTGAATGATGGAGCTCCAACTGGCATGATCATGAATTCCTGTACATCAAGTCCTGATGATAATGCATGACATCCACCATTTACGATATTCATCATTGGTACTGGAAGTCTGTTTCCTGATACTCCACCTAAGAATCTGTATAGAGGTACTTCAAGAGATGTAGCTGCTGCTCTTGCTGCTGCGATCGATACAGCTAAGATTGCATTTGCTCCAAAGTTTGATTTATCAGCTGTTCCGTCTGCATCGATCATTGCTTTGTCTACTGCATATGTATCAGAAGCATCTAATCCGATGATTGCTTCACTGATCTTTGTATTGATATTTTCTACGGCTTTTGTAACACCTTTTCCTAAATATCTTTCTTTATCTCCGTCTCTTAATTCTAGTGCTTCAAATTCTCCTGTAGATGCACCACTTGGAGCTGTTCCTCTTGCAACTGTTCCATCAACTAATGTAATCTCAGCTTCTACGGTTGGATTTCCTCTGGAATCTAGGATTTCTCTTCCAACTACTTTTTCAATTTCTAAATAATTCATTTCGATTGTGACTCCTTTCCCTATACATAGCAGTACTCCTCGCTGGAAGAAGGGTAAGCTTCCAGTTTGAGATCATTTTGTTGCAGGTGTCGATCTCAATCGAGGAGTCCACATGATTCATTCACGTTTTTAGTTAGTGTTGTCTAACTGTTATTTATGATACTAGATTTGGATGGAAAAATCAATGGGGATATATGATAATAATTATCATATATCCCCTAGTTGATTATTTTCTTAATTTTTTGATCAACTCTTTTTTCGTTGTATTATTAAATGCCCATACACGTACATCATTTTTCGTTGCACTTCTATATTGTTTTTCTGAAATATATGTCAACTTTCCTTTTTCCTTTTTGCTATATATTTCTTTATCAATGACTCTATGTACTGTTTTTTCTGATTTTTCTAAATTTGTTGTAACTTTATTTCCATCCTCATCTTCGAAATGTCCTTCACGTTCAAAGAAATATGATGCTTTTTTTACAATTTTCTTTCCATTATACTTATAAATATAATATTTTTCCCTTTCAGAACCATTTTCACTTAATACTGAATACTGTAAGCCTGCAATTGTTTTCTGTTTTTTATTATATGCAATTATTTGATCCGATGTTGACCAAATTTTCTTTACTTTTCCTTTATTGTATGTATAAATATTTATTCATTTTAAAATAAAAACCGAATAGAGGATTCATGCTCTATCCGGTTTTAATGTATATGGAAAGGGACGTGCTTTTCAGAAGTGTAACATGACTCCTGCCGAGAAACTGCGCATTTCAGGAGCATGGCTTTGTTGCATGATGTTGAAAGGGGAGAGTTTTACATAGAATCCAAAGGTTCCGTATCCACCCTGAGCCATGATGTCGAGATTGATGGGATTGACTTTTATGTTTTTATTGAAATGCTGTACTTTTTCGTTTCCTACAGTATATTTGGTTTTCATGCTGCTATATGTCTTTATACCGATAACCGGGCCAAGCGAAAAGAAAAGCGAACCATGCAAAAAGGTTCTTGTTTGCCATTCGATCAATAGGGGAATTGTCAAATCCACAGTTTTCAGTCGAGAGAAATCGAGGTGGGCGTCTTCTGGGCAAGGAACTATTTTTATTTGTCCATTTTGCTTGGTGAAGTAGCGGTTATCGTTCATGACATAGTTTCTCCAATCGAGACCGATACCGGTAATAAATCCCCAATTATCCCTATGTATGGGGGTAAAAATGGTAACGAAATTCCAAAATATTTCGAAAGAACCGGAGAAATCGAGAGAAATACCCGTGGGGGAGTCTAAAAATTTCATGCCTCTACCCATGGCATTACAAAATCCGAAACCTATGCCCGACCAATGCGGATCGAAACGCTTGCGTTTATCTTTCTTTTTCCCGGAAATTAGATCTGAAAAGGGAAACGATACGGATTCGGAAAGTTCCCAAGAGGTTTGTTTTTTCCCGTCAATATGGCGTGATTCATAATATTTGTTGTATTTGTTCCCGTTTTCGTAGACGGTTACCGAAACGATTTCTGAGGAATCTTTGATGAGGATTTCCTTTTGGTTGAATATTACAGTTGTGTCACGTTCTGTCGAGAATGACGGCATGATTGAAAAGATGGCGAGTAGGAGTAAGATAGGATTTTTCATATTCATGTTTTTTTATTGTTTCTTGTTGATAAATAGATTTATGAGTTTGTCGAGCTGAGTTTGTCCCTCTAAGTAGATAAGTGTCGCATCGTGCGGTGACGTTTTACGGAACAGAATAAATCGGTTTTCTCCATCGGGGGCGGCAGGTGGTAACTGGTAATATCCGGCAATGGTATTATTCCCCGATTTTACGGTTTCGCTGTTTTCGGCTTTCCGGCTGTCGGTAGAAACCGCAGCTTCGAATAACGTTACATCGTCAGGACGGTCCGTGATGGAAATGCTATGGAATAGCGATAGACCGTAAGGGTGTAACGTTTTCCCTTTCAAGAGAACGACTATGGCTTGTTCGTCTTTGTCGTATTTCCCTGAAAATAGGGGAGCGATAGCTAGTCCTTTTTGGGCGTGACAAATATTGCCGCTCCAAAGGAAAATACAGGAGATGAATATTTTATAAAACATTTTCATAGCAGATGAGTTTATTGTAAATTTTTGAGAGGCCTGAATATGGAACTCAGTTCTTTCTCCACGGTAATGTCGGTTGGGTCGAACTGGGATACGGTGTGTTTCATTTGTTCGATAACGGTTTCTGTATCGGTGTATTTTTTCCCGTATATATAGGTGACACAAATGTCTCTTGGAGAGTGAAAATAGAGGATATTTATACTCAGAATAATGGCTATACAAGCAGCGATACGAGCAATCATTTTTAGCGCCACCCGTTGCCGGCTTCGTATTTTCCCCTTTATGCTGTTGCCTATTAGCGAGTATGAAAGTACGGCTCGTATTTCGTCGTAACGTTTATTTTGAGACTCTGAGAATACAAATCGAGATAGTTCTTTCTCTTCATCGATAGTAGTGTTTCCACTGTAATAGTGTTCGATGAGCCTATCCCAATAGTCGGAATTTCGTTTGCCGTGTTTTATGTTTTTATCGGTCATAGGCGTTTAGTTTTTTATATTGTTCTCTAATAGTTTTTCTCGCTCTTGATAAATTCATTCGGATTGTTGCCGGTTGCATATTCAATCGGTTGGCAATGTCTTCTATTTCGAGACCTTGATAGTCTCGTAATTCGAGAATTTTTCTTTGATTCTCGGTTAGTCTTTTTTCGATGAGTAGTTTTACCGTTTGGAATCTTTCCAATAGATTTTCTTTTTCACTGTTATCTTCATCACATTCGTTATTGGTTTCGATGTCCAACTCAGGGAATCGAGCTTTCTTTCTAATTTGGTCTATACAAATGTTACGAGTTGTAGTGACTGTCAGAGCCGCTGCTTCTTTTTCGCTTTTAATTTTATTTCGTATAGGCCATAGCCTGCAAAAAGCTTCCTGTATAGCGTCGGAGGCATCGTCTTCATTTTGAAGAATATGACGAGACATCGATAACAGGTTGTCGCGCAGACGTGTGAATGCCGATAACAACGGTTCTTGATTCATTATTTAAAATAATGTATTTTCTTTTTTGATTCTGTAAAAATAACGAACCAAGTGCCGTTTTGTAACAAGGAAAGAGAAAAATATTTAATGATAAAAAGGAAAAATTTGTTCTTGTGGTGATTGTGGGGATAGCTGGTGGAATTTATAGAATTCAGAAATTGAATCGAAGTCCGGCTTGCAGATTGATGTTAAAGGGTTTTTCTTTACGAATGGTCGAGATGTCCGATCCATCGTCGAAGTAATAGACAATACCGGGTTCGGCATAGAGGCTTATATGCGACGCCAGTTTGAAAGATATTCCGACCGATGCCAATACGGACCACTGCAATTGGTTTATGTGCAGAGTCTCGTCGTTGGAAAATGGCGGACGATTGTTCATTTCGTATTGTGCGGAGAGTTCTCCGTGAACACATTTTTCCAACATTCCGCCTCCCGATAGGTAGAGATTGAAATAGCGCTTTTTTAAGAAATTCCAGTTTAGTTTTAACGGTATTCCCAAATAGTGTAGTTGCTGGTTTTGTGTATAGTATGCAGCTCCTCCGGCAGTCAAGTCGGACGAAAGATAGGTATATACAAGTCCCGTTTCTAATGCCAGTCGATTGTTCAGCTCTTTCTGGACTGTAATTCCAACCGATACGGGAAAGTGGTGTTTAATGTCTGTTTTGGGTTGGCTATTGATATTTTGCAGCATGATATGTTGGTAGGGTGTTGTTACCGGCCCTTCGGAGTTCGAAAGATTTTTTTCGGAAGGGAGACTTGCCATTTCGGCAGAGGTATAAGGGGCTAAATTGCTGAATCCATTTCGATTGTCGGCTGATGCGATTAGGTTATTTCCCAGAGATACGCCCAAAGACCAAGTGCTTTTGGGTTTGGGTTGTGTATGCGTATGTATGGTTGTCGTGCTGGTATTCTCATTTCTCGATGGAAACAAGCTAGTCTGTGCGTTATTTCGTTTTTTCCCCGGAGTTGATTTTTCCGGTTCGGAAGATTCCGGTTGTTCGATGTGTCGCGATTCGTTTATTTGAGATGGCATATGGTTTTCCACATCGGTATGGTCGGGTGTTTGCGGTGCTCGTATCGATTTATAAGATTGGGCTATGTCGAGTGGTTCCTGTTTTATCGAGGGTACAGTATTTTGCATTCGAGGTACTTCCATTTGCTCCGAGCCGGATATTTTTGTTTGAAGCGGGAGATTGTTTAAGTCGGTAGTCGGACGGAGGAATTGTAACCCGATAAAAGTACATAGCAAAAGTGTAATACAAGCAGCTGCCCACCAAATGGTTCTTTTCCAAAAGGAGATACGGCGTGGAGCGAGCTCTTTGGAAAGTTCTTCCCAAACTTCTGGCGGAGGAGTAACCGAATATTCATCGAGCTGCTCTTTCCAGCTGTCTGTCCAATTTTTAGTTTTATCCGTTTTCATATTGTGCCCAATATTGTTTAACTCGATTCATCAATATCGTTCGTGCCCGATGTAATTGTGATGAGGAGCTTTTTTCATTTATATGAAGCAGGTTTGCGATTTCTTTATGTGATTTGTTCTCGAATGTGAACAGATTGAATACCGTGCGGTATCCGTCCGGTAATTCCGAAATGAATCGAAGAAGCGTTTCCTGAGGAATGTTTTTTACGATTTTGTCGTCGTCTTCATATTCCGGGTCGGCTATTTCGGGAGCGGTTTCGATGTCGAGCTCGATATGTTGTGTTTGCTTGCGAATTGCTTCTAATGCTGTATTTACCATAATACGGCTCAACCATGCTTTTAATGAGCCTTCGCCTCGGTAGAAAAATTTATCCAAAGAGGTAAAGGCTTTAAGGAACCCGTCATGTAAAAGATCTTTGGCGAAATCTCTGTTCCCGGAGTAACGGATACAAAGTGCGAACATTTCACCGGCATAGCGTTGATACAACTCGTTCTGTGCCGTCATATCTTTCCGCTTGCAACACTCTACCAGCTCTGCTTCGTTCATTTTTTGATGATTCCTGTTATTTATTAAATGCAATGATGTAAAAATACTGCATGACAGGTGATAGAAAAATTGTTTTTAACTCTTTAACAAAATTCTGTGCAGTATTTTTGAGTGGTTTACGTTTACCCCATAAAAGCGAATAAACTAAAAAAACAGACGAATATGAAAATGAAAAAGTTTTTATTGGTAGGATTATTAGGTGTTGTGACATTGTGCGGGCTGTCATCTTGTGACGATGATGACGATGGCGGATACGTTCCGTTTTCCTATGCGGTGGGCGATATGGTCGTAAAAGACGGGAGTGAGCCATATATCCAGTTGGATAGTAAGCAAACACTTTTTCCGTCGAATGGCAGCCGTTTGCCTAATTATTTGTTGAAAGACGGAAAACGGGTAATCGTGAACTTCTCTTTTCTCGAAGGTCAGCGGGAAGGATATGATTATTATATTCTTATCAATGATATAGATTCTGTGTTGGTTAAGAATGTTATTCCCATCACTCCTGAAACGACCGATAGTATCGGTAATGATCCTGTGAATGTGTTGGATATGTGGACGAGCGATAAGTATCTGACGGTTCAGTTTGAAATGCGAGGTCTTGGTCGCGAGAAACACATGATTAATTTGGTTAGGAATTATTCTTTATCTCCTAATCCCGATGGAGACGGTTATTTACAGTTGGAGTTGCGTCATAATCGTTTGAATGATCCTGAGATAGACCATATTTTATGGGGGGTGGCTTCGTTTAGATTGGAGGATTTGAAACTGGAAAATCCCGATTTGAAAGGGTTGAAAATAAAAGTGCGTAGTCCTTATGGAACGGAAGTTCGTACTTGTGATTTCG
>OMDJ01001337.1_pt1 | contig 11893 bp, 8 predicted proteins | sample 1645211 | NCBI WGS metagenome assembly OMDJ01 (sample SAMEA103958142, study PRJEB25191) | human gut metagenome | biome: human-associated habitat [ENVO:00009003]; feature: intestine environment [ENVO:2100002]; material: feces | place: Germany | collected 2013/2015 | reverse complement strand
TGGTGGAATTGCAGCACAAGATTTTCGGCGAGAACAGTGCCGACTATGGGCGACTGACGGCGATTTTTGTGGATGCAGACCCGGACGGCACGCTGCACCATTTCTTGCTGGCGTTTGAGACGATCGACAGTGTGCAGCCGGAGACGGACGCCAAGCAGCAACTGACGCAGTATTACGAGCAGTTGAAGCAGTCTATTTTGGAAAACGACAGTTACGTGGATGCGATGCTGGAGACTGCGGATGCGGTATACTCCGTGAATCTGACGGATGATCTGGTGGAGCGTGATTTCCGTCGTGAACGCGGCGCAGACATCTTTATTGAGGACTTGAAAGCACCGTGTCCGTACGGCGAATACTGTCACCGTCATTCTGTGCTGATTTTGCCCGAAACGATGGGCAGCTACCGGTTGATCGACACGTCCGAAAAGCTTCTGGAGCGCTATGCGAGCGGAGAAAAACAGGTGACGGTGGAATACTGTGAGCGCGTATCCGGCGGCGAGACACGCTGGATACAGAAAACGGCGCTGATGATGTCTTCACGCGTATACGATGCGAAGAGCGGTGAGGAAAAGCCGATGATCCACAGCCTTGTGCTGCTGAAAAACACCACGGAGTTCCATGCACAGGAGCAGAAGGAGCACGAGCGCTTGCGGGCTGAGGTGGACGAAGCAACGCTGGCGAATAAAGCGAAGACGGAGTTCCTTTCCCGCATGAGCCACGATATCCGCACGCCGATCAACGGTGTGATGGGTATGCTGGAGATTATCAAGAAAAATCGTGAAGATCATGAGCGCGTGGACGACTGCCTTGAAAAGATCCATGTTTCCTCCGAGCATCTGCTGTCGCTCATCAACGATGTTTTGGATATGAGCAAGCTGGAATCCGGCCATATGGAGCCGGAGCATGTGCCGTTTGACCTTGACGATTTGATGAAGAACGTCCGCGCACTGAACGAAGCGCAGGTGGCAAAAACGAGTATTGTGTATACCTACAGCAAGATTTCGTTTGCGCACGCAAAGCTTATCGGCAGCCCGCTGCATCTGCGGCAGATCTTATTGAATCTGTTCAGCAACGCGGCAAAATACAATAAAGAAAACGGCACGATTGAAACGTATGCGGAGGAGATTGCCTGTGACGAAAACACGGCGACGTTCCGCTTTACAATACGTGATACGGGTATCGGCATGAGCGAAGATTTTGTGAACAACGAGCTTTTTGAGCCGTTTACACAGGAAAAGCAGGGCGCCCGCACGCAGTATCAGGGCACGGGCCTCGGCATGTCTATCGTGAAGGAGCTCATCGAGAAGATGAACGGCACCATCACGGTGGAAAGCGTGCTCGGCGAAGGCTCTGCGTTTACGGTGACGCTGCCGTTTGAGATCGACAAGCACCCCTTTGCGCAGACGGCGGCGAATGGCGCGGCGGACGAAACGGCTCTGCACGGGCTGAAAGTGCTGCTGGCCGAAGACAACGAACTCAACATGGAGATTGCGGAATTCTTCCTGGAAGACATGGGTGCCGAAACGATGCAGGCGTGGAACGGCAAAGAGGCCGTGGAGGCCTTCCGAAACTCCGCGCCGGGCGAGATCGGCGTGATCTTAATGGACATCATGATGCCGGTGATGGACGGCCTTGAGGCGGTGCAGCGCATTCGTGCGCTGGACCGGCCGGATGCGAAAACGGTGCCGATCATCGCGATGACAGCGAACGCGTTTTCGGAAGATGTGGAGCGCAGCCGCAAAGCCGGTATGACGGAGCATCTCTCGAAGCCGCTGAATGCCGAAACGCTGAAAAAAGCGATCTTACGGAACATATAACCCGTGCGGTAAAGACAAATATTCGTTAAGGGCGGCGAAGAGCTGCCCTTTTTTCGTGTACCGACACTTGATTTTTCTTTTTGTTGTGGTATACTCATTTGGGAGTATTAGAATCAATTCTAAAACAGGGAAAAGAGGGGTATAAATGGCAAACCGCAACGAAAAGGAGGCCTCGCGCAAGCGAATTCTTTCTACCTGTGTGCGTCTGTTTTTGGAGCAGGGGTTTAAGCATACGCCGCCGAAGCAGATTTTGACGGAAGCGGATGTTTCCGCGGGCACGTTCTATAATTTGTACCGCACGAAAGCCGGTGTGCTCACCGAGCTGACCGAGTTCATGTTTCAAAATCAGTTTACTATCGCGGGGCAGATTGTGCAGGGGGAGACAGACCCCGTAAAGCTCTACGCGGTGGAGACGGCGATTCAGCTGACGCTGGCAGAGCTGAACGAGAACCTGCGCGACGTCTATGTGGAGGCGTACACCTGCCCCGATACGCTGTCGCTCATCCACCGGCGCACCGCCGGGGAGCTGCAGGCGGCGTTCGGCGCGTATCTGCCGGAGGCCACGGCGGCGGATTTTCTGGAGATGGAGGTGGGCACGGCGGGCATGATGCGCGCCTACATGGCCCGCCGCTGCGGGGCGGATTTCCCGCTGGAGCGGAAGATCAGCCGCTTTCTGGAGATGAGCCTGAGCGTGTTCCGCGTGCCGGAGGACGAGCGGGCGCGGATCATCACCCATGTGGCGACGCTGGACATGTATCTGCTGGCCCGGCGTGTGATGAACGCACTGTTTGAATCCCTGTCGATGCACTTTGAACTATAAACGACCCTAATGAAGGAGGACATGAACATGAAGAAATGGTTTGTTGGTCTGCTGATGATGGCGATGGCGCTGGTGATGATCCCCAGCGTGGTGATGGCGGAGACTGAGGTTAGTTTTTATTGCCCCAGCTGCTGTGAGCAGCGTACCGGCATCAAATCCGATACATATGAATACTTTGACCAGAATACTCACAGACAACGCATAACATGTAAAGTATGCAACTATAAAGGAATGAGCGTCAGTTCAGCCCACACCGAAACCAAAGCTGCCACCTGCCAGTCTGCGGCCTACTGCGGGGATTGCAAGAGCTACTACGGCTCCAAGGCGGAGCACAACTGGGGCGAATGGACTACGGACGAGATGACCCACAAGCGCACCTGCCAGACGCCGGACTGCGGCGCGGTGGATGAGGGCAGCCACACCTCCGAGCCGAGGGCGACCTGCAAAACGGAGCAGACGTGCGCGATCTGCAATGTGCAATACCATGACGGGACGAACCACGAGGGCGAGGCCGAGACCAGATATCAGTATTACTCCGAGTCTCAGCATAAGCTGAATAAATTTTGTTCATCTTGCGGGAAGACGATTTTTGAGGGCTACGAAGCCCACACCGAAACCAACGCCGCGACCTGCCAAGCGCCAGCCTACTGCGGTGATTGCAAAAGCTCTTACGGCGATGTTGACCAAGACAACCATGAGGGCGAGGCCATGACCACCTATGCAAAGACCTCCGAGACCCAGCACACGCCGACGACGGTCTACGACGGCTGCATGCATTCGGTCATAGGATCGCCCGTGGACCACAAGGAGACCACCGCCGCGACCTGCCAGGCGCCAGCCTACTGCGCGGATTGCCAGAGCAACTACGGCAGCAAGGCGGGGCACAACTGGAGCGCGTGGTCGAAATCTGACGAGAATCAGCATGTCCGCACCTGCCAGACCAGCGGCTGCGATGCGGTGGAATATGCGGCCCACACCGGCGGCAGTCCGACCTGCACCACGGCGGCGACGTGCGCGACCTGCAATGAGCCATACTATGACGGGACGAACCACGAGGGCGAGCGCAAGACCACGTATGCGATCGACCCCAAAGACGAGACCAGGCACATCGCCATGCAGATCTGCGCCGGATGTCGGGCAACGCTGACGACGGCATCGGGGGGCCACACGACGGACAAGATCGCCACCTGCATGAAGGGGATGCACTGTAAGATATGTGATCTCTATTACGGGGCTACGGTGGATCACGTGATGAGCCGGTGGCTGCCCGCCGACGACGGCCAGCGGCATTATCGCACCTGTGAATATGGCTGCGGCAAGACCGAATACGGCAAGCACAACGTGTCCAGCCCCGCCACCTGCGCCTTCCCGGCGTACTGCAAGGACTGCGGTCATTTCGGCGACGTGGACGCCGACGCGCATGACTGGAGCGCCTGGAAGCTATACGACACCGACCAGCATTACCGGTATTGCAGGAAAAACAAAACCGCTCATGTGGAATACGCCGACCACACCGGCGGCGCCGCGACCTGCGAAACCCGGGCGATGTGCGACGTCTGCAACGAATACTACGGCCAGATGCTGGGCCACGACTACGTGATGCACGACGCGCAGGCGGCCACCTGCACCGAAATTGGCTGGGCGGCTTATGCGACATGCAGCCGCTGCGACTACAGCGGCTATGCGGAGAAGCCCGCGCTGGGGCATGACTACGCCGCAAAGACCACGAAGCCAACCTGCACGAAGAAGGGCTACACGACCCATGACTGCACCCGCTGCCAGGACAGCTATCGGGATGAGATTGTTTCCGCGCTGGGCCACTGGTACGGTGAGTGGACGCCCAACGCCGACGGCACGAACAGCGCGTCCTGCCTGCGCGACGCGTATGAACATACGGTGGATTGCGTGCGGTTCAGCTTTGTACTGACGGCTGAGGATGTGCGCACGGAGTTCGTCCTCTGCCCCGTGTGCGGCGAGGTCAGCGAGATCCGGCTGATCGATGAGAACGGCGAGGTCGTGGAGACGCGCGAGGCCGTGCGGCTGCTGCTGGTGGAGGACGCGAAGGCGGAGGCGCTCACCGAGTGTCTGCCCGAAGGCGAACTCGTCGTGCGCATGGGCGCGCTGGAAAGCGGCGACGTCCTGATGAGCGTCGCCTTCGAAATCGGCGGCGAGCCGACACAGCCCACCGGTCAGGTGAAGATCACCCTGCCCGCCGGGCTGCTGGAGGGCTATGCGCTCTGTCTGCTCTCCGAGGACGGCACGGAAGCCGAGCTGACGCTGGAGGGTGATGAGGAGGAGGAAACGGTCAGCTTCACGCTGGACTTCACCAATTCTGAAACGCCCGTGCAGGTGATTCGCCTCATACCGGAAGTCTAGTTCTGCGCTGGTCCTGCGCCTCGCTGCGGTTCGCCCGCAGGAAGGCGCAGGGCTGTATTTGGGGATCTTGCACATAACTTCAAAAATACCTTTCCCTGCGCATGAGGGGAAAGTCAATGACTCAGGCAGTGGGGGCTTTCATGTTCAGATTCCCATTCCGCCTGAGCCATTCTGTCAAATGGCATACATGCTGCACAGCGCTGTTTTACGGCCCGTCCGGCTGATACGGAATCTCCCTGCTCACGACGGCATAGTGCGGACGTGCCCGATCCATCACACCGCGCATATAAACCTCCATCGCAATCGTCCCAACATATCTCATATAGACCGACCGGCAATCGTCCGCAAATCGGAAATCCAGCTTCTTTCCCATATATCCATGGAGCGATGCCAGCGCAGAATCAAACGCAGTATTTTCGCCCAGATGTTTTCGCAGATACATTTCTGCAATGCTCATCTGCTCGCCGGCGTGCTGCCAGGCTGATTTCTTTATGTATGCCAGTTGCTTTTCCAGATCTGTTTCAGTCCATTTCTTCACTTGTCTCACCTCCGCAGGCGCTATATTAGCTCTGCCCGAAGACGGCAGACAACGTAGGCGGCGATAAGTAAAAAGTAAGCGTCAAACCACTCCACGAGCAAACACGGCCAGCAGGGCGAAATAACCCTGCTGGTCAAATCATATTAAACCGAAACCCTGCAAGAATCCGGAGCCGCCCACGGGAATAGACCATCTGCATCCACAATGCCCTTAGCTGCCATATCAATCAGCCAGGTCAGATATCGCCAAGGATCCAGGCCGTTCTCAATTGCCGTCTGGATCAGGCTGAAGATGACCGCGCTGCCCTGAGCACCGCCCGGCGTGTTGGCAAAGAGGAAGTTCTTGCGGTCAATCACAAAGGGCTTGATACTGCGCTCAGCGCGGTTGTTGCTGATCTCCAGCCGACCATCCAGCAGGTAGTTCAGCAGATAGACTATCTGGTTTTTCAGATATTCCATCGCGTTACCCCAGGGAGACTTGGACGAGTAGTGAACCGATTCAACCCACCTGAAAAGCTCGTCCAGCACAGGTTTGGCCTTCTTCCAGGCTTTCAAGGCAGCTTCCTGCATTGCGTCACGACAGTCCTCGTCATTGTGGAGCATGACATAGGCTATCCGGTACATCCGGTCAGTCTGTTCCACGACCCGTGATGCAAAATCATTTCTGTCCATTCGATCACCTCTTGTAACGTTACACCCTTTAGACGCAAAATGATCATGAAGTTTAATGCGCGAGAAAAATTTTCTTAAGAATATTATATTGAGTATGGTGCTGAAATGCAAGACAGGAGCCGATGCGTGTGCATCGGCTCCCGCTATTCACTTGGTTATTGTAAGAACAATGCCATCCAGTGTGGTAATAGCTGATATTATCTTAACACTGCACCAGCTCAGATGCAACGAGAATTGGAGTAGAATACCACGCCCGAAAGCTGAGGGCGAACCGGGGACAAAACTACTGGTAAGAAAATTGTCAGTGGGGATTCGCAATCTTCCAAGTATAGATCGGCTCACGCTTACCCCTGAGTAACAAACTAAAGTAAACGATTCAATGATCAGCCGCAAAAGCTGACAACCCTCCGCATAGTGTATTTCATGCGGGGGGGTTCATAGCAAGCACGAACATCATAGATGTGGACTGTTCATCGTGTATACCTATCCGGCTTTGTCTGCTTGTTCTCCTGAATGAACTCCCGCTTCACCACCTCCAGCCGACGCACTTCCTCCTTCATATCTTCCAGCTGATAATCCAGCATAAAGCACTCCTTGTCCAGATACTCCAGAGCTGCCTTCCAGCCCTTGTAGTCGATCTTCTCGCCGTCATCCTGGCAGCGGCGCAGGACAGATGCCGCCTGCCGGTATTGGCGAAGCTCGTACTCATACCTGCGTTCAAAGTCGCCGCGCTTTGCTTCCAGCAGCTTCTCCCATGTCCGGTAGTGCTTTTGGTATTTCTTCCACTTTTCATAGTATTCGATCCGGACGCTCAACTCAAGGGAGAGATCGTGATTCTCTTTCCGCTTACTTTTCAGACCGTAGAACTTCGTGTTGACCGTCTGAATTGCAGCCAGACAGGACGCAGCATCCGTGATGTTGTACTCATGCATGATGGATAGCAGTCCCGTGCTGTCGCGCAAGCGGTGATCCTTGCGGCCAGACTGCACGCTGGAAGCAAGGATGTTGGACGCGAGCTTGAACCGTAGGCTTTCCCTGGACACATCTTCACCTTGGGCGGTCAGCAGTTCATCCTTCTTTTTCTCGTACTGCGCCCATGCATTGAGCCGGGCCAGTCGTGCTTCCAGCTGACTGAGCAGCTTGTTCTGCTGACGGATCTCCCGGTTCTTTTCGCCAACTTCCGTGGGGATGCCGCGCTTCTCCATGGCACGGGCGTCCGGCCCTTCGTGTACCATAGGGATGCGCTGCACACCCTGATCTTCATAGCTCCGAGGATCAACAAAGCCCTGCGTGAATCCAGCTTCACGCAGGGATTCATTGATGGCATCGGCAGCAGCGGCGCGCCAACGTTCTGCATTGCCACGGTCATCCCAGTCGGTTGTGCAAACCTTTCGTGTTTTCCAGCGGCCTTTCTGTTTGGCAGGGATGCGGTTACCGTCAGCATCCAGGATGTACTCCAATCGGCTTTTATCACCCCACTTTCCATCCGGGGTCAGTGGGCGCATGGTCAACAGGATGTGAGCGTGTGGGTTGCCATCACCTTTGTCATGAAAAGCAACATCCGCACACATTCCCTTGTCCACAAAAAGCTCTTGCACCAGTTTCCGAACAAGCGCAATGTTCTGCTCATGATTCAACTCAGCAGGTAGTGCCAGTTCAATCGACCGGGCAAGCTGGGCATTGGCTTTGGTTTCGTTCCACTCAACGCTGTTCCAAAGAAGGTTGCGATCGGCATATTCCTGTGGAGCGTTGGGCGGCAGCATTACCTCTGTGTAGATAATGTGTTTCTTGCGGGTGTAGTCGTGGGTGACTCCATCCCAGGTGTTCTCCATCCGCGTCCCGCTGATATAGGCGGATGCGGCGACGGCAGATTTCCCTTTGTTCCGGGAAACGATTTTGGTTGTCCAATGAAAGAAATCCATTCTTTCCTCCTTCTGGCAGCTCCCATGGGAGCATCATTCTTGGGGTATGGGGCTTGCCCCATCGCGGCGAAGTCCGCAACAGAGCATCGCAGATCGCGCGACATACGTTGACCAATGGGCCGACGTATGTATCAGTGCGCACTTCGTGGTTATTCTTGTTGGGGACGCCCCGAGGTTACCCTCGGAACGCCCCCTTGCATGGTCACCGGCCAGCAGCCAGCTCCTGCATGAAGGCAGAAAACTGAGCGCTGTCCATCTGGATGGTCTGCGGAAAGCAGGCCTCCAGGATGGCTCCGTGTTCGCAGAGCCGGTGAGTACGAGCCTTCCGCTGTTTCTCCTTTTCCCGGTTATCGGTGAGGATTTTGCGGTGTTTCTCCTGAACCGTCTTCAGTTCATCCTCGTCTTTGGGCATATTCGCTAACAGTTCATCGATGTTGATCTTCATATATATCCTCCTGTGATGCACCAGAGTGATGCAAGTATGCACCACGCTGATGCAGATGTCGTTGTATTCATTGATGGGACTGCATCATTTTGATGAAAATAACGTGAAACGTGCGGCAGATTGATGCGCCGACTCAACCGCCGATGAAGTCGAAATCCATGCAGCTGTCGTCGAAGTCAGGCATTGCGTCATCGGATTCTTGTTGGGTGGGTGCCTTAGCGACCTGCGACGGCGCGGTGTTGGTCTTTGGCACAGCCGTAGCAACCGGTGTGTTAGCTCCAGCAGAATATCCGGCGAGATATGCCGGAAGCATCTGCTGAAGCCTGAGTGCTACCGATTCTGTGATCTCCTGCACAAGCATGTCTTTCTCAGTGTCAGACAGATGCACCCCCTCCGTGCCACAAGCATTGACAGCTTCTGCAACCAATTGACTGAACGACTGATGCTGTTCGCTTCGTCGGGCATTGAGCTTTTCCCATGCCTGCTTTTCAGCTGGGTGAGATAGGTGAAACCGCACGGTGATGGCCTTCACGCACAATATCAATCACCGGCCTTTCGGGCAAGACGCTCATTACGCCAGATCACGCCCTGCGCCATGTACTCATAGCCCTTGGCAGATGCGTGCAGGTCATCCACAAAAACAACCGCGCCGGGATCGTACTTGCCGAAGTTTTTCACCAGGCAGCCGCCGCCCATCACAAAGAGCTTCATCAGACGGGCATCATAGCCATGAACACGTAGCGCATCAAACAGGCCGGTCACATAGCCGCGCACAATATCGGTCAGGTTGTCGAGAAGTTCACGCGCCAGATTTGCGGTGCCAGCTCGCAAGAATTGTTCAATAACGCTCTCCGTCATGTCAATGCCATATTTGTCCATCATCTGCTTGCGGGCAGTCAGCACGCACTGGTTCACACCCAAGACCTCCGTCCAGCAATGCTGGTCATTGGGCTTGCCGTTTACCAGCCGCATGATGTTCATGGTGCCGTTGCCGATGTCGGCCATCATCACCGTGCCCGCAAACTGCCGGAAGTCGTTGTATCGCTTGTCGCTGTCCATCAGCGGCACAAGCGCGGCATAGCCCTGGGGAAACACGATGCAGTCGGTCAGGTGGATTCGATACAGAATGTCATTGAAAACGAATTGTACGTCAGGGTTGCGCATCATGTAGCTGCGGTAATCCTCCCGCTGCCGACCTGTCCAGGTAGTGGGCAGACCCAGCGCCAGATGCACATTGGCTTCGGTAATCTGTTCCGTACTCAGCTCGGCAGCGATGGATGCCAGCGTCAGGATGTAGAAGTCCTCGTCAGCAGTCTTGTCAGGGTTGTAGGCCTTGTGACCTTCGCCAATGCGATGCCAGGTGCCGTTGTACTCAAGAATGTCGCCATCAAAAAAGGGCTTGGTGTCCATCGCCACCAGGCCCGTGGGGTAGATGGTGCGGGCTGTCTTCATGTTGCCGTAGCCTGCGTCCACACCGATGATATAGAAATTGTTATGCTTTCTTATGATTATACCTCTCTTAGTCATTTTCTTTGTTGGTTGTTGAAGTGCTGTGAGATTCCTTGCAGATGTCCATCTTATCCGCTTCATGCTGGATCAGATTCAGCAGCCTGTCTTCGTAGGTACAGGCGCTTTCGGGACTTCCGAAGGCGCTGATCGTGTAAACGGTATGCCCGTATCGGCGGGTCACTTCCATCATAGGGGTAGTCTTCGTCATTGTTCCTCCTGATTCTTACATAAAAAGAAGCAGCGCCGAGTTGCCTCATGTGCTGCCTGTTGGGTGTTGGGCCGTTATTCATTTTCATTCTCCATTCCTTCCGTCGGGATAGGAAATTGTCCGATGTAGTTCAGATGCACCTCGATTTGTCGTGTGCTTTGTCCCTTGGCTGGGCGGATGGTACGATAGACGACGATCTTTTCCACAAAGGCGAGGATCATGTCGTCCGTTACTTCTGTGCAGTCGCGATATTTACGGGCAAGGGCAAGGTACTTGTCGGTCTGTTCAGAGGCGGTCTGCACTTCGTTCAGCCGAGCCTGATCATTTGCAAGTTCAGCCTTCAGCATAGCTTCTTCCTGCTCGTACTGCGCAGACAGCTTGTCAAAGCGTTCCTCCGGGATATGTCCCAGGGCATAATCCTCGTACAGCTTCTTCAGCAAGTGTTCCAGACGGGCGATGTGCTTTTCCTTCTCGCGGATGTGCTTTGCCAGCTGCTTCCGGTCATCCGGCTGGTAAGCCGCTGCTTCCTGCGCAAGTCTGCGACGGAAACCGGCTTCGTCTGCAATGGCATAGCGGTTGACGGTGCGGAGTGTGTCTCGCACAATTTCCCGAATGACTGTGACGCGGATAGAATTATGTGTACAGAGCCGTTCCTCATAAGCAGCAGACTTTTTGTGTGTCCGACAGACAAAGTCTCCGCCATCTTCGTGGTCTTTCACGCGGTGCAACAACATTGGCACACCGCACTCACCGCAAACCATTAAACTGTTGAAAACACTTGGTTTTCCAGGTGCAGAATACATCTCAGGATGAAAGATGCGCTGTGCTGCCTGCCATGTTTCATCAGACACAATCGCCTCATGGGTACCGTAAAAGACCAACTGATCCTCTACAGGGACACTCACTTGCTTGCTTCTGTATTCAGGTTGACAGGTCTTGAAATTAACAGTACACCCCATGTACTCGCGGCGACGGACTAACTTGCAAATTGTCTGTGTCCGCCAATGGTAAGGTTGACAATCTTTGTATTGCCTTCCAACACCGTCCGGAGCATGTTGATAACTGTAATAACCAGGAGTAACACGTCTTTCGTTTACCATCGTTCGGCAGATATTCAATTGAGACATACCGGATGCAGCAAGTTCAAAAATTCGACGCACGGTATCAGCAGCTTCCGGATCAATCAGCCAGTGATTCTTGTCATTTGGATCTTTGACGTAGCCAAAGCAGGGATGTGTGGTCAAGGGTTTGCCGGATTTGCCCTTCTGCTGGGCAGCAGACCGGATTTTCCGGGACATATCCCGCAAGTACCAGTCGTTCATGATGTTCAAGATGCCTGCAAACTCGGTGCTGTCGGGGTTGTTATTGTCGATATTGTTATTGATGGCGATGAAACGCACACCCATCCGACCAAAGTATACTTCCGTGTAAAACCCTGTCTCAACATAGTTGCGACCGACTCGGCTCATGTCCTTGACCAGCACTGTTTTCACAATGCCAGCCTCAATGTCCGCAAGCAGCTGCTGCCAGCCAGGCCTGTCGAATAATGAGGTGTGATAGCGATAGCGGCAAAAAGCTAATAAAATC
>OMDJ01001336.1_pt1 | contig 11907 bp, 11 predicted proteins | sample 1645211 | NCBI WGS metagenome assembly OMDJ01 (sample SAMEA103958142, study PRJEB25191) | human gut metagenome | biome: human-associated habitat [ENVO:00009003]; feature: intestine environment [ENVO:2100002]; material: feces | place: Germany | collected 2013/2015 | reverse complement strand
AAGGAAAGACGGAAGCTGGATAAAGAAGATCGTATTCAATTTTCCTGTGCCTGTTTATGGTGAGGAAGTGAAAGAACTTCCCTTGGAAACTGAAACAACTGTTGAGGCGGTTGTCCTCTTGTCGCGGGAAACAGATCCACGGACGGTCGAGGTCGGAATGGAAGCGGAGACCGGCGAGGGCAAGCGCGTCAATTACACCGGAAAAGCATAAGAGAACAAAAGAAAAACCGCCGTCGGACTCACATGGGGTCCGGCAGCGGTTTTCTATTCGCTTTGTGTGATGTCATGCACCCATTTGCCGCCGTGGATGCGCCAGAGGGCGACTGGGGTCTTTGCCAGGTGCTCGATGGCGATGCACAGGCAGAACACCTCGTTCGGCACCTTAAGGACAAGACCGAGCAGGCACATCAGCGGCAGCTCCATGCACCAGAGGGGAAAGTTGTCGATGAGCAGCGAGGCGCGTACGTCGCCGCCGCCGCGCAGCACACCCACGACCATCGTGGACGAAAAGCCGTGGAGGGGCATCACACCCGCGTAGCAGTACACCATGACCGCGCACATCGCCGCCGCGCCCGCCGAGAGGGAGAAAAGTGGCAGCACATACGGCCGGAGCAGCGTAAAAAAGGCCAGAAGCTCCACGCCGCCGAGGGCGAGCGCGAAGAGAAATGCCGTGAGGCACACGGCCTTGCCGATGCGCACGACGCTCTCGTGGCTGCTGCCGATGCCGATCTCCTTGCCGACGATGACGGCGGCTGCGTTGGCGATGCCGTAGATGCCGGCGGTGGAGAGCTTGTCAATGCTGCCCGCCACGGTGTAGGCGGCGATGAGGTCGCCGCTCGCGGCCATGTGGCCCATGATGACGGTGATGAGCGAGTAGCCCACGCCCCAGAGCGTTTCGTTCGCCAGCACCGGCGCACTGTAATGCACGAAGCGGCGCAGCATCTCGCGGCCCGGGCGGAGAAGGGCGCTCCATTGGAGCGGCACGGTGCGGCAGCGCAGGGCGTAGCCGAAGGCGAGCGCAAATTCCACCACGCGCGAGAGCAGCGTGGCGGCCGCCGCGCCTGTGACGCCGAGCGCGGGGAAGCCGAGCTTGCCGAAGATGAGCACATAATTGCCCACGGTATTGCAGAGCATGGACGCGCCGAATACCAGCATACCGAAGCGCGGATTTTCGATGCTGCGCTGCATCCCGATGTAGATGGACGAGAGGGAATTGAGGATATACGAGAAGCCGACGATGCGGATATACGGCGTGCCGATCGCGACGAGACGGAGATTGTCCGTCACCAGCAGCAGAACATCCGCCGGGAAGAACGCCATGATGAGCGCGAAGAGCGTCGAGACGCTGCCGGCAATGCACAAGCCAATGCCGATGACGCGGTTGATGCTCTCGCGGTCGCCGCGGCCCCAGTATTGGCTGATGAGCACGCTCGACCCGCTCTGCAGTCCGAAGACGATGAGCTGGATGATGAAGATGGGCACATTCGCTACCGTGACGGCGGACATCTGCTCGCTGCCGAGCAGACCGACCATGAAGGTATCGAGGAAGCCGAGCGAGGTGGTGATGAGATTCTGCACGATGATGGGCAGGGCGAGCAGAAAAAGCCGTCGGTAAAAGCCCCTGGGCTGACGAAGATAGGAGAACATGAGCGACCTCGAATGGAAGAATTACAGCATGGGAAAGCGTGTTTCCTTATGCTTGCGGAGCGCGGATACAAACGCGTCGATCTCCTCGCGCGTCGTCTCGGGCGCGAAGCTCACGCGCAGAACGCCCGCGGCCGTCTTTTTGTCGAGCTTCATCGCGGCGTAGACGTGGCTGAGCTTGCCGCGGTGGCAGGCCGAGCCGGCGGAGATGCAGATGCCCTGCGCGCCGAGCTCGGTGACAACGTTCGCGCTCGGATAGCCGACGAGCGAGACGGAGAGGATATGCGGGGCGTCGCCGTTCCCGATGCGCACCACGCCATCGATGGTGAGTAGCTGCTCGAGCGCGTACTGCTTGAGCTGCGCCATGTGGGCGAGCTTTTCCTCATAGCCCGCCAGCCGCAGCTCCACCGCCTTGGCGAAGCCCGCGACCTGCGCCGTGGCCTCGGTGCCCGAGCGCAGGCCGCGCTCCTGTCCGCCGCCCGCGAGCAGCGGACGCACCGCGCGGCAGCGCGGGCCGATGTAAAGCGCGCCGACGCCCTTGGGGGCGTTGAGCTTGTGTCCGCTGACGGAAATGAGGTCCGCGCCCAGCGTATCCGCGCGGAACGGGAGCTTCAAAAACGCCTGCACCGCGTCGGTGTGCAGCAGCGCCCTGGAGCCGCGCTCGCGCAGGAGCCGCGCGATCTCCACGACGGGAAAGACGCAGCCGGTCTCGTTGTTCACGAGCATCACGGAGACGAGCGCCGTATCCTCGCGCAGCGCGTCCGCGACCTGCTGCGCGGTGATATTCCCCTGACGGTCGGGCGCGAGATAGGTGACGGCATAGCCCTCCTGCTCCAGCTGACGGCAAGGCTCGAGCACGGCGCTGTGCTCCACGGCGGTGGTGATGATGTGCTTTCCGACGCGGCGGTTCTGGTGGGCGGCAAGGCGGATGGCCCAGTTGTCGCTCTCCGTGCCGCAGGAGGTAAAATACAGCTCGTCCGGTTTGCAGCCGAGCGCGGCGGCGATGACCGCACGGTCCGCCTCCAGACGCTTTTTCGCGGCGGCGCCGTAAGGGTACTGCGAGCTGGGGTTGCCGCTGCCGTTTAGTAAAACATCGTACATCGTATCCGCCACCTCGCGCGCGACGGGCGTGGTGGCGGCATGGTCGAGATAGATCATAGCAAAGCATTCCTTTCTTTGCACTTGCAATCAAGCGAAAACATGGTATGATTATATGCGGAAAATCCACGAAAAGCAAGGAGAAAGCATGAAGATCGGTATTTACACCCTGGGCTGCAAGGTGAATCAATACGAGACGCAGGCGATGGAGCAGGAGCTGACCGCCCGCGGGCACGAGCTGGTGGATTTTGAGTCTCCCGCCGATGCCTACATCATCAACACCTGCTCGGTCACGGCGGTGAGCGACAAGAAGTCGCGCCAGATGATCCGCCGCGCGAAGAAGAACAGTCCCGACGCGGTGGTCGCCGCCTGCGGCTGCTACGTCCAGACGCACGAGAAGGAGGCGAAGAGCCTCGGCATCGACCTTTTGATGGGCACGAACGACCGCGCGCGATTCCTTGACCGGCTGGAGGAGGCCGTGAAAACGCGCGAGACGGTCGCGGACATCGACGACGCGCTGCGCCGCCGCACGTTCGAGGTGCTGCCGGCGGGCGGCATGGCGAACCGCACCCGCGCGATGCTCAAGGTCGAGGACGGCTGCGTGAACTTCTGCACCTACTGCATCATTCCCTACGCGCGCGGCCCCGTGCGCTCGCTGCCGATGGACAAGGCGGCGGAGCAGGTGCGCGCCCTGCGCGCGCAGGGCTACCGTGAGATCGTGGTCACCGGCATTGAAATTTCCTCCTACGGCCATGACCTCAAGGACGGCACGACGCTCATCGATCTTCTGGAGCTTATCGCCCGCGAGGGCGGGGAGATGCGCATCCGGCTCGGCTCGCTCGAGCCGGAGTTCTGCCGCCGGGCGGCCGCCCTGCCGAACCTCTGCCCCCAGTTCCACTTGTCTATGCAGTCCGGATGCGACGACACCCTGAAGCGAATGAACCGGAAATACGATACCACTCGATATGCGCAGTCCGTTGCACTTTTAAATCAATATTTTGACCACCCCGCTGTCACCACGGACCTCATCACCGGGTTTCCGGAGGAGACGGAGGAGGAGTTCGGTGAGACGCTCGCCTTCATTGAAAAGTGCGGCTTCGCCGCCATGCACATCTTCCCCTATTCCATCCGCCCCGGCACGAAGGCCGCGGCGATGGCGCAGGTGGACATGAGCGTGCGCGAGGAGCGCGCGGCGCGCGCCGCCGCCGTCGCGGAGCGGATGCACCAAGGCTATCTCGCCCGCTGCGTGGGAAAGACCTTCCCCGTGCTCTTTGAGCAGGACAGAGGAGAGGGCAGCGTCGGCCACGCGCCGAACTATATGCCCGTCACGGTGGGGATGAAAGGGTTACATAACACTGTGCAAAACGTGCGCATCACCGCCGTCGACGGCGACGGCCTGCGCGGGGAACCGGAGGAGACATGAAAAGCCACTTTTTTGCCTACATCGCGCGGATGCGCTACATCACGCGCTGGGCGCTCATGCGCAACACCTTTTCCGAAAACGTGCAGGAGCACAGCCACATGGTCGCGGTGCTCGCGCACGCGCTCGCGGTGATCCGAAACCGCGTGTACGGCGGGCAGATCGACGCGGGACAGGTCGCCGCGGTCGCGCTCTACCATGACGCGAGCGAGATCATCACCGGCGATATGCCCACGCCTATCAAGTATTACGCGCCCGAGATCCGCGATGCCTACAAGAAGGTCGAGGCGGTCGCCTGCGGACGGCTCCTTGCCATGCTGCCCGACGAGCTCAGACCCGACTACGACGATGTGCTCGACTGCGCGGACGGCGAGGTGCTCGAACTGGTCAAGGCGGCGGACAAGCTATCCGCCTACATCAAGTGCGTCGAGGAGCTCAAGGCGGGCAACGCGGAGTTCCGCCGCGCCGCCGAGCAGACCCGCGCCGCGCTCGACGCGATGCATCTGCCCGAGCTGGATTACTTTATGGAGCACTGCGCGGAGAGCTTTTCCATGACGCTCGACGAGCTGGAATAACAGGGAGGAAGAAACTATGATTAAAATTCGGACGCTGTATATCGTTCTGCCGCTTACGATCCTGATGGCGGTGGGCTGCTACCTCAAGGGCTGGACGGCGGGCATCGCCCTGTGGGCGTTCCTTGCGCTCGTGTGCGTGGGGCGCATTCTGCGCGAGCGGAAGGAGAAGAACGGCGCGGAGGACGCGCAGAAAAAGGAATAACGCACCGTGTGCGAAAAAAGCGGGGGAGCATCCATCGGGAAGCTCCCCCGCTCTGCTGCCGTTTCCTCTGTCTCAATGCCGTGCGGGGCCCACCGTGTCAACGTATTCCAGCGCGGCGGGCCTGCCGTCCTCGTCAGAGATGAGCCGCCAGACCGTGTGCGCGCTGCTCCACGGCGCGCAGGCGTAGAGATAGACCCCGTCGGTCGTGTAGTCGTAGAGCTCCCGCGTGAGGTCCGTGCGGTCGACGGTGAGGAGCCATTCCTCGCCGGTCGCGATGTCATGACATCCGACGCCGACGTATCGCTGTTCGGCAAGCTGCCATTCGTACTGGTCGTAGAAAACGAACCCGTCTGCCGCGGCGACGTAGCTGCGTGTGTTCGGGCAGCGCAGCGTTGTGACCGAGCCGTCCGCACCGAGGCAGAGCATATTGTGTGTCAGCTTCCCGCCTCTCACACACTCGACCAGAGCGTATTGGCCGCCGCGGAGCACGAAGAAGCCCTGATCGAACAGCGTCCCCTCGGGTGTCACGTCCTCGCCGTCGCGGAGAAGCCGGTAGAGGGCGACCCCGTCCGCCCGCTGACCGCTCGGCACGAGGGTAAATTCGTACCCGCCGAACGTGAGGTGCGTGTTTTCATAGAACTGCTCGAAGCCCGCACCGGAGGATGCGTACTCCTGCCGGACCTCCAGCAGCTCGCCGGTCCTGCCGTCGAGCAGGTATTCGCTCCAGACGATGGTGTCATTATAGCTCCAGGACGGTACATTGGGCTCTGTGTCGGTTGGGACTTTGTCCTGATGAATGGTATAGCTGTTGAAGCGGAGCCGGACGTCGATGCGCCCGTCGCCGAGCAGCGAGAAGAAAAGCCGCGTGCAGTCCTGCGGTGCGGTGTAGAGCTTTATCCGCTCGCCCGTCTCGTGTACCTGCACATAGAGCGTTTCGCCCCGAAGGTAGTAAATGCCGTAGCCGTTCACTGCGTAGCCATCGTACCAGAAGGTGCTGAGCACCCGCTCGCTCGTGCCCATGGCGGGATCGTAGCACCAGACGCCGCTGTGGCGGACGTGGTAATAATAGCGGCCGTCCGCGATCGTGCCGGGGCTGGAGGCGCAGCCCGCGCCGAGCGAGTAGTCGAAGCGTCCGGCGACGTAGATGCCGCTGAAAAGCACCAGTGCGATGCACGCGGCCTTGATCAGCGCCGTCCGCCATGAGCGCTTCGGCCTCTGCCGCCGCGCGCCGCACTCCGCCAGCAGCTCGTCACCAAGATAGCTGAGGGAAGCGCTGAGCTGTTCGTTTGTCATACCGTAAAGCCCTCCTGTTCCAGATGTGCGCGCAGACCATGCCGTGTGCGGTAGAGGAGGCTTTTGACCGCGCCGATGCTTGTGCCGTACTGCCGCGCGACGTCGGCAAGCGGATCGACGTAGAAATAGCGGGCGAGGAAGACGCCGCGCTCGCGCGGCGAGAGCGTGCGCAGGTAGCGCTCGATGCTCTCGGCGAGCAGCCTCGCGTCCAGCGCTTCGTCCGCCTCGCCGCCGACCGCGTCGCCCAGCTCTTCAAGGGAGAGAAGATATTCCCGCGCGCCGCGCTTCTGCGCGCCGTCGCGGCGATAGCGGTCGATGGCGCCCTGCCGCGTCAAACGGCTGAGAAAAGCCGGAAACACCGGCGGGCGCTGCGGAGGAATGGCGTTCCACGTTTTCAGATAGGTGTCCGAGCGCACCTCCTCGCAGGCAAACTGGTCGAGGAGAATGCGCTGCGCGAGCTGCAGGAGCCGCGCTCCGTATTTTTTGTCGGTCTCGCCGATGGCATCCTCATTGCGCGCAAAATACAGCGCGATGATCTGCTCGTCCTTCATTTGGCCCCGCCTCCTTTCACTCTATTTACCGCAAACGCGGCGCGAAGGTCGCGCGGAACACGCAAAAAATTTTTTCTTCCTCTATTTTATCCGATGGCGGTGTGAAAGTAAATGCCGCGATTTGTGCGTTCCGCAGCTTGCATTTTGCGGCGAAGCCCTTATAATGATGACATTCTTTTGCGCAGGGAGGAAGGACTCATGGAACAGCGGAGGGCGCGCGGGATGCTTGCAGCCGCAGCCGTTATCTTCGGTACGCTTGCGCCGTTCGTGCGCGGCATTTCCGTTTCCTCGGGCGAGCTGGCGCTTTACCGCGCGGTGATGGCGGCGCTGCTCGTCGGCGGCTATCTGCTCGTGAGCGGGCAGAAGCTCGCGCTGCGCGCGAATCGGCGCGAGGCCGCGCTACTGCTCCTCTCCGGCATGGCGATGGGCGTGAACTGGATCTTGCTTTTCGAGGCCTACCGCTACACCACCGTGTCCGTCGCGACGCTGAGCTACTATTTTGCGCCCGTGCTCGTCACCGCCGCCTGCCCTCTGCTCTTTCATGAAAGGCTGACGGGAAAGCAGATCGTCTGCTTCGTGATGTCCACGCTGGGACTGGTGCTGGTCATCGGCGTCGGGGGGCTCCGCGGCGTCGCGGATGTGCGGGGCGTGCTCTTCGGCCTCGGCGCGGCGGCGTTCTACGCCGCGGTCATTCTGCTCAATAAGTTCATCCGAAGCGTCGCGGGCATCCAGCGGACCTTTTTGCAGTTTTTAGCCGCCATCGTCATTCTCATTCCCTACGTCGCCGCGACCGGCGGCGTATCGCTGGGGACGCTCGACGCGCGCGGCTGGGTCTGCCTGCTCATCGTGGGCTTCTTCCACACGGGCGTGACCTACTGCCTGTATTTTTCCGCCCTGCGCGAGCTGCCGGGGCAGGAGGTCGCTCTGCTGAGCTACATGGACCCGCTCGTGGCGGTCATCGTCTCGGTGACGGTGCTCGGCGAGCCGGTCACGGCGCCGCAGCTCGTCGGCGGTGCGCTGATCCTCGGCTTCACGCTCTGGAACGAGCTGCCGGAGAAAAAATAAGAAAAAGGGAAGCGGCTTTCACTGAACCGCTTCCCTTTTTCAGTTCATAAAGTGAATGGTGATGGGGCAGATCTCGGCTCTGGTCGCCACGCGCATATTCGGCCCGAAGAGACCGACGCCCGAGGTCACGATGCTGTGCATCGACCCCACGCGGAGACAGCCGCAGGCATTCTCCCAAAATAGCCGGACGGTGAGGTTGCCGGGGAACATCTGCCCGTCGTGCGTGTGGCCGCAGAGATCGACGTCCACGCCCGCCGCGGCCAGCGCCTCCAGCTCGCGCGGCTGGTGGTCAAGGACCAGAATGGGCTTGTCCGCGTCCAGCCCCTCGACGAACTCCGCGGGCGTTTTACGCACCTCGACGCCGCGCCCCGGGCGCTGCGCGTCGGGGCGGCCGTAAAGATAAACCTCGCCGCCGAGCAGCACGGCCTCGTCGCGCAGGAGGCGGATGTTCGCGGACGCGAGAAAGGCGTCCATCTCGGGGCTGCTCTGCTTTTTCCCGTCGCTTCGGAAGGTGAAGCCCGCTAAGATAGGCTCCTCAATGTCGTGGTTGCCGTAGACGGCGTAGACGCCGTACCTCGACCGGATGCCGCGCAGCACCGCGGCGATCTGCTCCGGCTCCTCCACGGCCTCCCAGGCGTTATCAAAAATGTCGCCCGCGATGACGACCACATCGGCATCCTGCTCGTTTACGCGCGCGACCATGCGCTCCATCTGCGCAAGCCCCACGTTGTAGCCGAGGTGGAGATCGGCGAGCAGCACGACCTTCATGCTCTCCATGCCGTCGACAGATTTGTTTACGGTGATCTCGTAGGGCGTGACGCGCACGACGCGGGCGTTGATCACGCCGCCGACGGAGGTCGCCAGAATGACCGCCGCACACAGACAGCCCGCGATGCGGTGCATCCGCGCCGAGCGCAGAGAACGGAGCTTCAGACCGTGGACGAGCAGCAGCCGCAGTCCGTCCGCGAGCAGGACTGCCAGCAGCAGATAGAGCAGCACGCCGAGCCAATAATTCCCGATGAGCATGAGCGCGCGCTTCAGCCGTCCGGCAGGCAGCGGAAAGGCCAGAACAAAGGAGAGCGCAAAGAAGGCGTACAGCGCGGCGGGCACGGCCCAATGCTTCCGCTTGCGGAACCACGGGAACCACGCCCGCACCCAGCCCATGATGCGGCGGAACAGATAGAGGTTGAAAAGCAGGTAAAACGGTGCGAGGAGGAAGGCAAGCATGGCGCGTTCCGCGCTCCTTTCCGAAAGGGGAGACACCCTTTGTTTTCGGCGCTATTCTACTCCCTTTACGCCCTTGGCGCAAGAGAAAAGATGCGGCGTGAAGCGCACACTTTTTTTGGACAAAAGTGACATTGACAACCCTTTCCTACAAATTTATAATCACAATCTCGTATGAAAGACATCAAAATACACCGTGGTAAAAGGTGAGGCTTATGAATCATCAGTCGTCGTTTTCGCTTCGTTCGTTCTTTCAGCCCGTGGACCTCACGCAGGGAACGTGCTGGAAGACGCTGCTCGTGTTCGCGTTCCCCATTATCGTTTCCTACCTGCTCCAGCAGGTCTATTCCATCAGCGACGCCGCCATTGTCGGTCAGACGCTGACGGCGAGCGAGGTCGCCGGTGTGAACGACACCACCTCGCTCGCGATGATCTTCCTGCAGTTCGCCTTCGGCGCGAGCGCGGGCTTCTGCACCGTGACATCGTGCTTTGTCGGCGCGCGCGACAGCGCGGGCGTCCGCCGCTCCATGGCGACGCAGATCGTCCTCTCCGCGGCGCTGACCGCCGTGCTCACGGCGCTGGCGCTGGCGCTGCTCGACCCCATGCTCGCGTGGATCAACGTCACGCCCGCGAGCGGGGAGGTCTACCGCGCGGCCTATACCTACTGCGCCATCCTCTTCGGCGGCATCGGCGCGCAGCTTTTCTATAACTTCATCTGCTCGTTCCTGCGCAGCATGGGCGACAGCGCCACGCCGCTCGCGTTCCTGCTTTTCTCGACGATCCTCAACGTGGGGCTGGATCTGCTCTTCATCCTCTCGTTCCACTGGGGCGTCGCGGGCGTCGCCATCGCCACCGCCATCGCCTACACCGTCAGCGCCGCTACGCTCTTTATTCGCCTGCTCAAGACCGACTCCGTCGTCCGCGTCACCCCGCGCGACCTGGCTATCGACCCCGTCGCCCTCAAGCGCATCGTTAAGATCGGCCTGCCCGCCGGCATCCAAAGCGCTGTCTTTGCCGTCGCCAACATCATCATCCAGTCCGCCATCAACAGCCTGGGCACCGAGGTCATGGCGGCATCGAGCGCCGCCATGAGCCTGGAGTACGTGTGCTACAACCTGCTCAACAGCTTTAGTCAGGCTTGCACCACCTTTGTGGGACAAAACCACGGTGCCCGCCAGATCGACCGTTGCACCAAGACGCTCAAGGTCTGCCTAGTCGAAGGCGGTATCGTCGCGCTCACCACGATTATCGTTATTGTTGGCCTGGGGCGCGAGATCTTGTCGCTGTTCAACAGCGATCCCAACATCGTCTCGATCGGCTATATCCGCGTATGTTCGATCTTCCCGGCGTACGCCTTTAGCATGTTCTACGAAAACATGTCGGGCTACCTGCGCGGCTTTGGCATCTCGCTCACGCCCGCCCTCATCACCATGATCTGCGTCTGCGGCATCCGCTTCTACTGGGTGTTCTGCGTGTTCCCGCACTTCCGCACCTTTGCGAACATCATGATGGTCTACCCCATCAGCCTGGGCACCACGGCGTTCTTTATGGTCGTAGCGGTATTGCTCTGCCACCCGGCACGCACCTATCGCGCCACCCAAGCCAAAGCGACAGCCCGCTAAACACCGCACTCAACGCCACGCCAGTCATTAATTGACAATATGTGAGCTCATGTAGTCGATAAAGCGCCTCGTGGCGATAGGCATGGTGTCCCAACTGCGCCAGGCTGCCACTACGTCGCGCGAGGGGGCGTGCACGATGGGCCGCACGCGAATATCGGCTCGCATGCCCTCAACGGTACGGCGATATAGCATGCTCACGCCTAGGCCCTCCTCCACCATCGCCATGATGGTGTAGTCGTCGGTCACCTCACTCGTCACATGCGGCGACAGGCCATGCGCAGCAAATGCATCGAGCACCAGGCTCTGTTCGCCCTCATCCAGTAGCACAAACGGCTCGGACGCCAGGTCGGCGAGTGTCACCTTTTCCTTTGCCGTCAGTGGATGCGAGGCCGGCAATAATGCTACCAACTCGTCGTGATAGACCACGCGCTTCTCGAGACCAGCGGTAAACCCGCGTGCCGTAAAGCAAAAGTCAACCACGCCATCGTGCACCCACTGGGCGTTGCGCGTGTAATCGCCCTGCTTGAGGGTAAAGTGCACGCCCGGATGCAGGGCCCCAAAGTCGCGGATCACGCGCGGCAACACGGTTCGACTCACGTTGGTAAACGTCGCAATGCGAATATCGGTCGACGAAAGCCCCGATCTGGCGCAGGTACGGCAGATATTGTTTACCGTCGCGCGTAAGCGTAACGCCCTGCTTTCCGCGCTCGATAAGCGTGGTACCCAGCTCGCGCTCGAGCGCTTTGACGGCCTGGCTCACCGCACTTTGCGTATAGCCCAGCTCGTCCGCCGCGCCCTTAAGACTGCCGCGATCGACCACCATACAAACAATCTGATACCGCGATGTCATCGTGCCTCCACATCAATGCAGCCGTAAAACGTTTTGTCAGCGCTTTTCGCGCCTACTTTAGCATTTCTTAATCATACTGAATACATTCGCTTTACTACATCCACATCTGGGAGCAGAATCCTTTGTGCGAAACCGTTCTGTAACAAAAGGAGTCCCATGGATCGCAAAAAAGCAATCGCGCTCTCATTTTCCGTTCCCGTCGCATGGGGCTTTTCGTACCCTCTCATGAAGATCGGCATGGACAGCATGAACGCCACGAGCATCGTCGCGCTACGCTGCATCATCGCCTTTGTGGTCTGCCTGCTGCTCTTCCACAAGCGCGCGTTCCGCATCAACCGCGACCTTATGGTTCGCGCCGCTATC
>OMDJ01001333.1_pt1 | contig 11940 bp, 11 predicted proteins | sample 1645211 | NCBI WGS metagenome assembly OMDJ01 (sample SAMEA103958142, study PRJEB25191) | human gut metagenome | biome: human-associated habitat [ENVO:00009003]; feature: intestine environment [ENVO:2100002]; material: feces | place: Germany | collected 2013/2015 | reverse complement strand
TCATAAATCTCATCCCCTTATCCAAAGAAACATTGTCCAATATGGCAATATCCTTGTGGATTCTTTTCTAAATACTTTTGGTGGTATTCTTCTGCTTCATAGAAATTATCAAGAGGTTGTATTTCAACAACCACTTTTTCTTGATAATCTTTTTGTACCTCTTGTGTCTTTTTTTGAATTGTTTCTAAATCACTTTCATTAATATAATAAATACCTGTACGATAGGAAATACCAATATCTTCACCTTGTTGATTGACGGATACCGGATCAATGATATCAAAGTATAAGTCTAATATTTTAGATAATGAAATCATTTTGTCATCATATTGAATTTCTAATGTTTCTGCATGACCTGTAAGCCCTGCTTTAACATCTTTATATTCGGGATTTTGCGTTTTACCATTCGCATATCCAACCATTGTTTTTAAGATGCCATCAAATTGATCAAAATAGTGTTGTACACCCCAGAAGCAGCCACCTGCTAAATATATTGTTTTTATCATTTTAATTTATAATATTTTCCTTTCGAATCCTTTTTATATCGACCTACTTTTTTTGCGTAATCACTTTCGATCCATTTTGAAAGTTTACACTTCTTTTGTTTATTCGCTAAGATAGGCATTAAATATTTGCTTAAATCATCAATCGATGCATAGCGTGTATTGATTTTAGGATATTTTTTTAAAGCTTCTAAAACTTCTTCATCACTTGCCTCATTTGGCTTTTGATTTGTTTGTGGCTGTTGTTTTTTTACTTTTTGAACTTGTTTTGGTTGTTCTTCTTTTAATGGCAATAAGAATGTATCTCTTGTTTGTAAGATTTCGATGTCGATGTCTTTACCTTGAAACATTAAAGCTTGTTTAATACCATGAAACCCTTGGTCATTTGTGACAAGAAGAATTTTTTTAGGTATAACATTGGCGACAACTTGACCAAGAAGTGTAGCACAATAGATGTCCGCAAAATTCTTTTGACTTTGGTGTGTATTGAAACAATAGGAATTAGGAAAATCTTTGGCAATCGCAAAGATTTGTTGCCATGCTTTTTGTCCTATTTTTTCAAAGTTTCCAAAGAAAAAGAAAACGCTAGGACTTGTGGCGTTCAGTGTATTAATATCGAATTGTTGGACATTTTCACAGTCAATACAATAGAGTGTACAGTCTTCAAAATTATCGATTTGTATATTTTGAGGTGAAAAACTCATGCATTGAGAAAATGTTCCAATTGAAAAATTAAGTTGTGACATTTCATTCATCCTTTCATAAATAATTATAGCACAACATGGTATTCTTTCCTTTTATTTGTTATAATAAACTTCAAAGGGGGAGTTTTAGTGGCTTATTATCACATCTTAAAAGAACGTCGTACAAACCTAAAACTTTCCATTCAGGATGTTTCGAATCAGACGCGTTTAGCGCCTCAATATATACAAGCTATCGAAGAACATAACTTAGATGTTTTTTCGGATGATTTTTCTTTTGTTCGTTATTTTGTACATGCATATTGTGATGCCATTGGTGTAAATTGGCAAGCAATCGCTGATGAAGTGGACATGGATATTAATGAAGTGGCTCATCAAAAAGATATGGCTTTGACAATGGCACAAAGACGAATGGTAGAGCAGATGGCGAGTGTTCAAAAGAAAAAGAAGTCATCGACAAAAAAGAAAAAATCTTGGTTTCAAAAACATGTAAGTCGAACAAGTTCTTCTTTGAGTACAAATCAATCGCAATTGATTAAAGTGCTTGTCCTGATTGGAATTGCAGGTTTATGCGTTTTATCTGTCATTAATTTTGGGCTTCGTGCCATTTCAAATCAGAAACTTCAAACGCAAGAGGCTTTGCGTCAAGAACAGCTTTCAAAAAAGGAACAGGAAACCAATAAATTGGCAAATCAACGTCAAAAGGCAAAGGAAGCAGCCGCTTTAGTTGTCGAAAAAATAAGTGATGAAACCAATGCATATCAGCTTTCAAATATACAATCGGATGTAAAAAAATTAGATTTAAGTATTACTTTACCGACTAAGTCAAAGATCACTGTGACAAAAGATGGTGAAACGATCAATGATGATACAAAAGTATATACGGGTACATTTACACAGTCTCTAGAATTATCCGAGAATTGTACTTTTGAAATTAGTATTGAAACATATTCGGATAACTCGATTACTATTGATGGAAAAGAGATTTCTTTTGATAAAACAGATTGGCAAGAAGGTCAACCGGCCATCATAACTTTACAGGTTGGAAAAGGAAATCAAAAAGAGACTGAAGAATATTCAGAGTATGATAGTGGCTATGATTATGGTTACTCAGATGAATATTATGGACAAGAGGGGGATTATACATATGACCAAAATGAATATACCGAACAGACTAACGATTATTAGAATTTTATTAGTACCGGTAGTTGTAGCTGTATATTTGTGTATGGATCCTACTCTTTGCGTAATTGATGAAACAAGCGGCTTAGCCCTTCGAGATGTGATTGCGTTTGTGATCTTTGCGGTTGCGAGTATTACCGATTTCTTTGATGGAATGTTGGCAAGAAAGAATAATTGGATTACTTCATTTGGAAAATTTGCCGATCCAATCGCAGATAAGATGTTAGTCAATACAGTATTGATCTTGATGGTTTATTTTCATCAGGCCAATGTGATTGCGGTATTATTGATGATCGCAAGAGACTTGATTGTAGATGGGTTAAGAATGAGTGCTGCAAATTCTGGTGAAGTTGTGAGTGCAGGAATTTTTGGAAAATTAAAAACTGTACTACAAATGTTTGCGCTTGTGTTCTTATTGTTGAAAGATTGGCCATTTGTCTATATGGGTATTTGTATGGATCAAATTTTGTTGTGGGCAGCAACAGTGGCTTCTTTATATAGTGGATTGATTTATTTCAATCAATTAAAAAAATATGTTTTGGAGACTATGTAATGAATGATGCAAGACAACTAGTTTCTTTATGTACAGAAAATCATTTAACCATTTCTAGCTGTGAAAGTTTAACGGCTGGCTTATTTACGAGTACGATTGCTTCCATACCTGGGGCAAGTGCTATATTAAAAGGTGGCTTAGTGACTTATTTTACACCAATGAAAAGTGTATTGGCTCATGTGGATGTGGACTTAATTCAAAAATATGGTGTAATCAGTGAAGAGTGTGCGTATGCGATGGCTAAAAATACAAGACAAATTATGGATGTGGATTATTGTATTTCTTTTACAGGAAATGCTGGACCGGATGCTTGGGAAGAAAAACCAGCGGGAAGAGTATATTGTGCAATCGCATCAAAAAAAGCTATTCAAGTGTATGGTTTTCAATGTACAGGTTTGTCTAGAAATGATGTTAGAGAACATGTTGTTATGCAGATGATTGATATATTGATTCAAACAATTCAAAAGGAGAATATATGCCAAAAGAAAAAGTAGAAACAAATAAAGATAAGCTTTTAAGTGATGTTTTAAATGAAATCGAAAGGGAATATGGTAAAGGTTCTGTCATGAAACTTGGGGATCGAGCGGCTGTTGATATTGAACCTATTCCTTCAGGAAGTTTACTTTTAGATGATGCCTTGGGTATTGGCGGATATCCAAAGGGAAGAATTATTGAAATCTTCGGTCCGGAATCAAGCGGTAAAACAACGCTTGCTTTACATGCCGTTGCTGAAGTTCAAAAAAAGGGTGGTCGAGCAGCCTTTATTGATGCGGAAAATGCGATCGATCCTGTATACGCAAAAAATCTAGGTGTTAATATTGATGAATTAATTTTATCTCAACCAGATTCAGGTGAACAAGGATTAGATATTATGTTGATGCTTGTAGAAAGTGGAGCTGTTGATTTGGTTGTTGTAGATAGTGTTGCAGCTTTAGTTCCACAAGCCGAATTAGATGGTGAAATGGGTGATAATCAAGTTGGATTACAAGCTCGTATGATGTCTAAGGCTATGCGTAAGCTTGCCGGAGCAATGAACCAAAATGATTGTACAGCTATTTTTATCAACCAGCTTCGTGAAAAAGTCGGCGTTATTTATGGAAATCCAGAAACAACACCGGGTGGGCGAGCTTTGAAATTCTACTCATCTGTTCGTGTAGATATTCGTAAGGCAGATGCCATTAAAAATGGTACAGACATTGTAGGTAATAAAGTCAAAGTAAAAATTGTTAAAAATAAGGTAGCTCCTCCATTTAAATCGGCTGTACTTGAAATTATGTACGGAGAAGGAATCTCTTATATTAGTGAACTATTAGATTTATGTGTTGATGCCAATATTGTAAAAAAGGCAGGGGCATGGTTCAGCTATGAAGGAGAAAAAATTGGACAGGGAAAAGAGGCTGCCAAAGCTTACATCAAGGCAAATCCAGAATTCAAATCAATGCTTGAAGAGAAATTAAAGGAGTTTAGAACAAACAAAGATGTTGAAGAATAAGAGTTCTGCGTAGAACTCTTATTTTCTTTTAGAGGTATATATTATATGGCACGTTTGGAAAATAAGAATTATAAATCTATTCAAAAAAGTGAATTAAATAATCCGGTTGTATTTGTGGTGGATATGATAAAAGGGTTTGTGAATAAAGGCCCACTTCATGATGAAGCTATTGGCAATGTGGAAAAGAATATTGAAAATCTATTAACATGTTTAGAGTGCAACAATGTTTTTGTGTGTGATTCACATCCTCCAAAGACGCGTGAATTCAATTCGTTTCCAGCACATTGTGTAATTGGAAGTGAAGAATCTGAAGTAGTTGATTCTTTAAAGCCGTTTGTGAAACATGTCATCAAGAAGAACAGTACGAATACGTTTATGGCACCTGAATTTGAAGAGTTTTTAAATTCAGATTTGAAATATTATCGTGATATAATTGTGACAGGTTGTTGTACAGATCTTTGTGTGCTTCATTTTGTGTTAAGTTTAAATACTTGGTTCAATGAACACAATATGGATGAATATCGTATTATCGTGGTTGAAAACTGTACAGAAACCTATCATATACCAGAGATACATGAAGCTACATTCTTTAATGATGTCGCATTTAGAATGATGGAAATGAATGGCATTCAAGTTGTTTCTGAAGTAAGGGAGTAAGATTAAAAAAATGAAAGATAAGAGAAATTTAAGTTTAGTCATGGACTTTTATGAACTAACAATGAGTCAATGTTATTTTAATGATAATAAAGACAAAGAAGTCGTATTTGACTTATTTTATCGTAAAAATCCGGATGACGGGGGATATTGTGTATTTGCAGGTTTAGAACAGGTTGTGGATTATGTTTCAAATTTGCATTTTGAAAAAGAAGATATTGATTATTTACGCTCATTAAATCAATTTAGTGAAGAATTTTTAGAATATTTATCAACCGTACGTTTTACAGGTGATATTTATGCGATTCCAGAAGGAACACCGGTATTTCCTCATGAACCATTGGTTCGTGTCAAAGCACCAATTATTGAAGCACAACTTGTAGAAACGGCATTACTATTGGCTATTAATCACCAAACTTTGATTGCGACAAAATCACGTCGTATTGTACAAGCTAGTGAAGGAAGAGCGGTTATGGAATTTGGTGCACGACGTGCTCATAACTTTGATGCAGCTATTCTAGGAGCTAGAGCAGCTTATATTGCAGGATGTGCAGGAAGTGCTACAACATATTCTGGTAAAGAATTTGGTGTACCAGTACTAGGAACAATGGCGCACTCATTTGTTCAAAGTTTCGATACCGAATATGATGCGTTTATGTATTATGCCAAAACATATCCAAACGCATGTACTTTATTGATTGATACATATTCTACTTTAAAATCAGGTATTGTGAATGCCATTAAAGTAGCTAAGGATTATTTAGAGCCAAATGGATACCGTTTAAAAGGTGTTCGTATTGATAGTGGAGATATGGCATATCTTTCTAAAAAAGTTCGTAAAATGTTAGATGAAGCGGGTATGGAAGATTGTAAAATCGTTGTATCCAACTCCTTAGATGAATATGTCATTGAATCTTTGATTCATCAACAAGGTGCTAAAATTGATTCGTTTGGTGTTGGTGAAAACTTGATTTGTTCAAAAAATTCACCAGTATTTGGTGGTGTTTATAAAATGGTGGCGATCGAAAAAGATGGTCAAGTAATCCCAAAAATTAAAATCAGTGATAATGTTGAAAAAGTGACAAATCCAGGTATGAAGAATTTAAATCGTATTATGGATAAAGAAACAGGTATGGCTATTGCCGATTTATTGACATTAGAAGATGAAGTCATTGATACAACGCAAGATTTAACAATCTATCATCCAATGTCACGTTGGAAATATAAAGTGATTCCAGCTAATACATATACAGTACGCGATATGTTAGTGCCAATCTTTAAAGATGGAAAGCTTGTTTATGATCTACCAACTCTAGAAGAAATTCGTGCATATAGTGAAAAGGAACTTGCTACAATTTGGGATGAAATCAAACGTTTTGTGTATCCACAAGAATATTATGTTGACTTAAGTGAAAAGTTATTGAATCTTAAGCTAGAAATGTTGAAGAAATATAAATAAAAAAAGAAACCGTCGCTTGACGGTTTTTGTGTTAAATACAGCTTTCAAAGAATGCACGCATATCTTTGGCTAATAGATCAAAGCTTTCTTTACCAAGATAAGCCATGTGTCCACTTGGATATTCACCAATTGTAACTCGATTTTGATCTAGATTGGAATGGGTTGCCAAATATCTGGCATTTCCAGCTGTTGTACAAAGATCATATAAACCTGAGGCAAAGAAGACTTTCATCTGTTTGTTTCTTCGCATGCATCCAGCCAAGGATTGGGCAGGACTTGTTTTGAATTCACGATTCCATGTCATATTCACATCAAAGACTAAGCCTTTTGAGATACGATCACTTGTGATATTTAATTCTTGGCGCATCAATCCATAGGCAGTCTGGAAAGCAGGTGTATATTGTCCCATAGCTGGGTCATCTGCAATGACATTGGATTCCATGATTTCTGGATCATCATTCCATGTATAACGCCCGTCATAGAATCCCAAAGCTAAACCTTTATCTTCTAATAGTTTATGCGCAAAACCTTTCTGCATATCCATATGTAAATGGTGTCTTAACCAATAGTTTTGATCAATACCTGAATAATAGGCTAATTTAGCTGCGATTTCTTCTTTGTTCGGGCAGGCATCTCCTAAAAATAAAGCTGTAACATATTCAGTGGATGCGAATGTAAAGGCTTCATCAATAAAGTCTTTTTGTGAAATATTTTTTTTTGGATTATGGAAATAATTTGTGGCAGCCATTGTGATTAAGTCTGTAGCACTAGCTTCAACTGGAAGCTTTTCAATAAAGTAACTTCCAAGTAAGAAGATACCACTCACACTAATGCCCATCGTATCGGCTTTTTCAGGACCTGCACCCATAAGTTCTCCTGCAAGTAAGGCACTTCTTGCGGTGCCATAGCTTTCACCAGCTAGTAAGACTGGTGAATTTCTACGATTATAGCGAGCTAAAAATTGTTCAATGAATTTAGAAACACTACGAACATCGCCATGTGTTTCATAAAATTCTTTTCTTGCCTTTTCTTGAATCAAACGACCTAGTCCAGTTCCAACGGGGTCAATAAAGACTAAATCACATAAGTCTAATAAACAATGTGGATTGTCTTCTAATTCAAAAGGTGGAACTGTAGGAAGGTTTAGTTCATCATCTAATTTTACAATTCTAGGACCAAACAATCCCATGTGAAGCCAAAGACTTGCACATCCTGGACCACCATTATAAATAAATAAGATGGGACGTTTTGAATTGTCTTGAACATCACTTCTAAAATAGGCATAACTAAAGATGGATGCGACTGGATTATTTTCTTCATCTACAAAGAAATTATCTTCACAAATTGTATGATAAGGAATGGTTGTTCCTTGAATTTGTAGGCTTCCATCTGCCTCATATTTTGATTTTTCTAAGTTTTCTTGAATACGCATTACTTTACCTCACACTTTTTAATAAAGACATTGAAGATGTCTTGCATCTCACCATATTTATGGGACAAGGCTTCTGGATGAAACTGTACGGCATAAATGGAAAGAGACTCATGTTCAATGGCTTCAATAATTCCATCTGGTGCTTTAGCTACAACTTTAAAGTGTGGTGCTAAATCCTTGATGGCTTGATGATGAAAACTATTCACATAAGCTTCATCACTTAAGCTAGGATATAAAAAACTATCCTTTTCAATATGGATTTTATGACTTGGATTTTCTCTTTTTTCTTGTTGCGCATGTTTGATTACATTTCTTTTACAATACGACAAATCTTGATATAGAGATCCTTTAAAATAGACATTCAACATCTGTATGCCACGACAGATTCCAAAAATAGGAATCTGTTTTTCATTGGCATATTTTAATACTCGCATTTCATAATAATCACGATCTAAGCTTGAATTACCTTGTAAAGGTTCTGGATTTTCATTATAAACCATAGGATTTACATCAATTCCACCTGTCACAATCAATCCATCTAATAGATTAACTTGAGCTTGAATTGTATCATAGTCATTTGTGATTGGAAGAATGATGGGACAGCCACCGGCACGAATAACACTATGAATATAGGCTTCATTGATAAATTGTTTAGGTAAATTTTCTTTATCCAATTCATTACAAGTTAGACCAATAATAGGCCTATGCATTTTGATCCTCTAAAAGAGTGATTTCAATTTTTTCGGTTTCTTTTATGATATATTTACCTGGAATGGCTTCATCCACATATTCCATTTCACCATTTTGATTATCAAATGGATCATTTGGCAAGAAGTTTTTAGCTGGTACAAAATCACCTTGGAATTTAGATGAGCATGGTGTTCTAAATGGATCTAAATGTCCAAAATAGAAATCTTGTCTTTCAAAGTTTTTAGCACGATAGGATCCACCACCAAATGAACAATCCGCATATAACCATCCATATGGAGCTACATAGAATCGTGCCCAGTCATGATTACCAATGGTTTCAGGTGTAGTATAAAGTCCAGCTTGCCAAGTAGCAGGAATGCCCGCAATACGACATAGAGTAATAAATGTCAATGCTTGTAAACCACAATCTCCCTTTAATCCTGTTGTGATATATTCTGGAATACAAGGTAAAGTCGCATAAGCACGTACATATGAATAGGTCACATGTGTTGTGATATAGTTATAAATCAATTTCGCTTTTAATAATGGATTTGTTTCTTCACCAATGATTTCTTTAACTAGATCATTTAAGTAATCTGTAAATACAACATGTGGCGCATATTCTTCAAGACAAGTATCTGGATGTTTATCTGTTACAATACTTGGGTCTAATTCTTCATAGTGCATATGATTGATAAATTCATATTCTACACTGAATTCTTCACCTTTTTCATATGGCTTTTCAATATATACACATCTTTGATCTACGCTATTGTCATTTACTAGGCCTTCATGAGATGTATTTAATAATTTAAAATCTTCAACCTGCGCATATTCTTTCGGAATAGGAAGCCATACACGAATTGTTTTTCCTGGCTTTTCAAATGCAGGATCTACCTTCAAGCTTGTCTTGACATGAATCTTGCAGTAAACATCCTTTTCTTCCTTCATCTTATGCATTACATCATCTAATAAAGTACTTGCAGCACCATCTTTTTCAATTAAACGATCTTTATAAGCTTTACGCACTTTAATTAGGTTTTCAAAGAAATTGTCTTTTAAATACATTTTTCCCTCAATGAAAATCCATTCAAACGCATTGTCTTTGAATAATTCATCAAATTCTTCATCTTTAAAATCGGAAATTTTAGACTTTAATAACTCGATAGCATCTTCTTTTGAATACGTAAAATTTTCAGGAAGACGAGAAATCAATTCTTTTTCTAATTCTAAACGCTCCTTTAATTTGGTAGGAATATCTTTTTGAAGACGCAAATCAATCATTTCCTGCATCAGTTTAAATTGCCCGTTCCATTTTAATTTCATTAAATCTTCTGGAAGTGGCGTGTTCAATGTTGTCATGTTCATAATAGTTCACCTCATTTTGATTATACGCTATTATGAAAATTATTACATAAAAAAATGAAACTTATTGAAATAAATTTCGAATTAATTCTTCCTGAGAGTATTTTTCCTGTGTTTTTTTATCTACAATCATTAAAACAGGCGGTAGTTTTCTAAATGATTTGTAGTACTGCAAAATTAAAGATAATGCGAAAAAATGTGCCCATTCAGTAAGTGTCATATTTTCTTTTGGTTCTAATAAAAATCCATCTTTTAAGACTTTACAATTTAGGGCATATTCCAATTCATTACCGAAATTCACTTTTAATATTTCTTCATCAAAAGATAGAATAGAACTCAAGTTATCTAAAGGCGCATTCATACTATATTGATATGTATGTTGATCGATCTGTTTCATCACTAACGTTTTATATTTCATGCTCTTATTGTAGCGCATAATAGTTTTTGTTTCTGTTAAATAATATTAACATGGTATAATTCTATAGGTGATAAAAATATGACATTTGAACAAATGAATTTAGATCAAAATATTATACAAGCTTTACATACATTAGGCTATGAAAAACCATTGCCCGTACAAGAACAAGTCATTCCCAACATTCTTTCGCAAACGGATTGTATTGTTAAATCAAGAACAGGAAGTGGTAAAACGGCATCTTTTGCGATTCCTATCATTCAAAATCTAGAAATTGATGAAAGAAGTCCACAAGCGTTGGTACTTACTCCCACTCGAGAACTAGCTTTACAGATTCAACAAGATTTTGATCGTATTGGAACCTTTAAAAAAATCAAGACACTACCTATATTTGGTAAGCAGCCATTTAAGTTTCAAAAGGAAGATTTGAAACAAAGATGTCACGTTGTGATTGGTACGCCAGGAAGAGTTTTAGATCATCTTCAACAACAAACACTGGATCCATCAAAAATTAAATATGTAGTCTTGGATGAAGCGGATGAAATGTTGAATATGAACTTTTTAGATGAAGTACAGGCTATTTTAAAATATATGCCTAAAAAACATGTAACTTGTTTATTTAGTGCAACCTATCCTGCAGTGATTCAAAGAATGAGTAAGAAATATTTGTATAAACCAACTAAAATTGATCTAACAAGTACAAATAAGCCAAATATTCTAGAAGAAGTCTATCACGTCAATGAAGAACATAAAGAATTATTCCTTCTTCATTTATTGTCATTAAAGAAACCAGAATCCTGTATGATCTTTTGTAAGACGCAGGCAAGAGTGGATGAAGTCTATGCATGTTTAGAAAAGAATCAAGTTAGTGTCGATAAAATTCATGGTGGTATGATGCAAGAAGAAAGATTATCACATATGCGACGCTTTAAAAAAGGAAAGGTGCGTATTTTAGTTTGTACCGATGTTGCAAGTCGTGGTATTGATGTTTTTAAAGTAGAGATGATCATTAACTACGATATGCCTAGTCCTGTTGAAACATATACACATCGTATTGGACGTAGTGGTAGAGTCGATGAACAAGGCTTAGCTATAAGTTTAGTGAATGAATATGATGGAGTTCGAAAAGAAAAACTAGAGGAATATCTAGGCTATAACTTGCCATTTAAAGAAGAGGGTGAAGTGTATTTAAGTGATTTAGATATTTTAGATTCATTAAAAGAATCCAATCGTGTGGTGGTCGATAAATCAAAAGATTTAAGAAAGGGCATCACTAAAATCTATTTGAATGGAGGAAAAAACAAGAAGATTCGTCCCGGCGATATTGTAGGGGCTATCTGTGAAATTGATGGCGTTACGGTCGATGATATTGGTGTGATTCAAGTGCAGGATCATCAATCGTATGTGGATATCTTAAATGATAAGGGAAAACTTGTATTAAAGAATTTAAAGACAATTAAAGGAAAAACATTGCGTATTCAAAAGGCAAAAAATGGA
>OMDJ01001314.1_pt1 | contig 12079 bp, 10 predicted proteins | sample 1645211 | NCBI WGS metagenome assembly OMDJ01 (sample SAMEA103958142, study PRJEB25191) | human gut metagenome | biome: human-associated habitat [ENVO:00009003]; feature: intestine environment [ENVO:2100002]; material: feces | place: Germany | collected 2013/2015 | reverse complement strand
AATATGAAATGGAGTTTAATTTATGGTAAAAATCGCACTTGACGCTATGGGTGGAGATAATGCACCAGCAGAGATTGTCAAAGGAGCAGTACAGGCTATTGCTGCTGATAAGGACTGCTTTGTATATCTTGTAGGTAAGGAAGATAAGATTAAAGAATGTCTTAATGGACAGCAGTATGATTCATCAAGAATAGAGATTGTTAATGCAGATGATGTAATTGAAACAGGTGAACCTCCTGTTATGGCTATAAGAAGAAAGAAAGAGTCATCTCTTGTTAAAGCAATGTATATGGTTAAGAATAAAGAAGCTGATGCATTCGTATCTGCCGGAAGCTCAGGAGCAATCCTTGTTGGTGGTCAGACTATCGTTGGAAGACTTCGTGGAGTTGACAGACCACCAATGGCAGCACTTATCCCTACTAAGGATGGTGTTTCACTGCTTGTTGACAGTGGTGCTAATGTGGATGCAAGAGCAACTATGCTTGTACAGTGGGCTGTTATGGGTTCTATATACATGGAGAATGTTGTTGGAATTAAGAATCCAAGAGTTGCAATTGTCAATGTCGGACTTGAGGAAGAAAAGGGAAATTCACTTGTCAAAGAAACATATCCAATGCTTAAAGAGTGTCCTAACATTAACTTTATAGGAAGTATTGAAGCAAGAGAGATTCCTAACAGCTATGCAGACATCATTGTATGCGATGCATTTGTTGGAAACTGTATCTTAAAGCTTTACGAAGGTGAAGCCAAGATGATACTTGGCAAGATTAAGGGTGTTATGATGTCATCTTTAAAGACTAAGATTGGAGCACTTCTTATTAAGAAAGCATTAAAGACACAGCTAAAGTCAATGGATGCTTCAGAACATGGAGGAGCTCCTCTTATCGGTCTTAACGGTCTTGTTGTAAAGACTCATGGCAATGCCAAAGCTAAAGAGGTTAAGAATTCATTAATTCAGTGTGTAACATTTACAAAAATGAATATAAATGATAAAATTATTGATGCGCTCGGTCAGATTCCAGAGCAGCATAATTAAAGATTGAAAGGATAGATATTATGGAATTCGAGAAGTTACAGAATATTATTGCAGATGTACTTAACATTGATAAATCAAAGATTACTCCAGAGACAACATTTGTTGATGATCTTGGAGCAGATTCATTAGATGTATTTCAGATTATCATGGGAATTGAAGATGAATTCGATATCCAGATTCCTGATGATGCAGCTGAATCAATTGTAACAGTTAATGATGCGGTTGTTCAGATTCAGAACGCAACTAATAAATAAACCATACAGATTGTGATGAAAACTAAGAGCATAAGGAGCAAATATTCTTGCATAATTTGTTCCTTATGCTCTTGTTTTCAAAAGTTCGCAGAAAGGTGTATTATGCATAATAAAAATTTATCTGTGTTTATGCAGACTATTGGTTATGATTTCAAAGATATAAGTCTGCTTGAAGTTGCTCTTACTCACAGTTCTTATGCCAATGAGCAGAAAAAAGTAAATTGCTGTGATAATGAAAGAATGGAATTTTTAGGTGATGCTGTTCTTGAGCTTTCATCAAGTGATTATATATATAAGAATCACTCTGAGATGGCTGAAGGAAAGATGACAAGACTTCGTGCCAGCATTGTATGTGAGCCTACACTTGCTTTATGTGCAAGAGCTATTAAGCTTGATAAATTTATAAGACTCGGTAAAGGAGAAGAGCTCACCGGAGGAAGAAGCAGGGATTCTATCGTATCAGATGCCTGTGAAGCTGTTATAGGAGCCATCTATCTTGATGGTGGTTTTGCTAATGCAAAAGAATTTGTTAATAAGTTCATTCTTAATGACCTTGACAATAAGAAACTCTTTTTTGATAGCAAGACTATATTACAGGAAGTTATTCAGGGACTTGGAAAAGAAGTTGATTATGAATTCATCGGTGAAGAAGGTCCTGAACATAACAAACAATTCGTTGTAGCTGCTGTAGTTGACGGGCTTTTTAATATTAAAGGAACAGGCCACACTAAGAAATCAGCATCTCAGAATGCAGCATATGCTGCACTTATCGAGCTTAAGAATAAAGGCTACGATATCAACTCTGATAAGAAATAATAAGTGAGGGGTTATGTATTTAAAAAGTATAGAAGTACAGGGATTTAAGTCATTTGCTAATAAGATAGTATTTGATTTTCATAATGGTATTACAGGTATTGTAGGGCCTAATGGTTCAGGTAAAAGTAATGTCGCCGATGCTGTGCGCTGGGTTTTAGGCGAACAGAGTGCCAAGCAGCTTCGTGGTTCTAAGATGGAAGATGTTATATTTGCAGGAACTGAGAACAGAAAGCCGGTTGGTTTCGCATTTGTATCTATAACACTTGATAACAGCGACCATGCACTTCCGGTTGATTACGATGAAGTTACAGTATCAAGAAGAGTATACCGTTCAGGTGAGAGTGAATATCTTATCAATGGTAACTCATGCCGATTAAAAGATGTAACAGAAATGTTTTATGATACCGGTATTGGTAAGGAAGGATATTCTATTATCGGACAGGGACAGATTGATAAGATTCTTTCTGGAAAGCCTGATGAAAGGCGAGAACTTTTTGATGAAGCCGCTGGAATTGTTAAGTTCAAGAGAAGAAAAGCTACTGCAATCAAGAAACTTGAAAATGAGCGGGCTAATCTTGTCCGTGTTAATGATATTTTATCAGAGCTTGAAAAACAGGTCGGACCATTACAGGTCCAGTCTGAAAAGGCAAAGGAATATCTTGACTATAAAGCTGATTTAAAGAAATATGATGTTAATGCATTTCTTTTGGAATCAGACAGGATAAGCAAAGATCTTGAAGAACTGACAGGAAAGATTGGCATTGCTGATAACGACCTTGCTAATTCAAGAGCTGAGTATGAGAGTACCAAGGCTGAATATGAAGAGGCAGAGGAACAGTTATCTAAGGTTAATTCTGACATTGAGAATGTTAATTCACTTTTATCAAACACTGAGCTTGAAAGCCAGAGACTTAACGGTGAGATTAATGTTATCACAGAGCAGATTAACAGATTCACTGATAATGAAAAGCATTACAGTGACAGAATTGCAGCTATTGATAAAGATAAAGCTGCAAAGCAGACCAATGTAGCTGATTTTAAGAAACAGCTCAATGAGCTTTCAACATCTGTAGAAGAGTTCGAGAATAATCTTAAAGCTAAACAGGATACTGCTGATGTTATAAAGCAGGATATTGACGGAGTGTCAGATCAGATTGAGAGCCGTCAGAACGATATATACGACAGACTTAATGCCAAGTCATCTATTAATGCTGAGAATCAGAAGTTTGCGACTATGTTGGAACAGCTTAATATAAGAAAGGCTGAGCTTAACAGTCATCTTATTAAAGATAAGAGTGATGAAGCTGAACAGAATGTTAAGATTAATGATATCAGTGTAAGATTAGAAGCTGCACAGAAAAATGCTTTGGATATAGCTGAAAGAATTGCAGCTAACAATAATGAAGTTACAGCTATTAAGAATGAGAATGCTGACCTTAATGCACAGCATGATAAGATTGTACAGAATTATCACAGAGAGAAGTCAAGACTGGAATCTCTCGTTAACATTACTGAAAGATATGACGGGTATGGCAACAGTATCCGTAAGATTATGGAATTAAAGGACAGCAATCCGGGAATTCTTGGTGTTATTGCGGATATTGTCAAGGTTGAGAGAAAGTATGAAACAGCCATTGAGACAGCCTTAGGCGGAACAATCCAGAACATTGTTACTGATAAAGAATCTACAGCCAAGGAACTGATTGCATATCTTAAGCAGAATAAGCTTGGACGAGCTACATTTTTACCTCTTAATGCAATATCAGGAAGAAATACTCTTGAGAAAGAGCCATGTATTAAAGAAAATGGTGTTATCGGAATTGCAAGCAACCTTGTAAGAGTTTCTTTCGAATATGAGAACTTAGCTAAGTATCTTCTTGGAAGAATTCTTGTTGTTGATAATATTGATAATGCGCTACTTATTGCCAAGAAATACAAGTACAGCTTAAGGATTGTAACTCTTGAGGGTGAACAGCTTAATCCGGGCGGTTCTATGACCGGTGGTGCTTTTAAGAATTCAAGTAATCTTCTCGGTAGAAGAAGAGAGATTGAAGAGCTTAAGAAATCTGTATCAGAACTCAGCAAATCATCAACTGAGCTTAAAACTAAGATTGCAGATAACAGAGCTAAGATAGCGTCTATAAGAGAGCTTATTGATGCAGATAACAAGGCTAACAGAGAGGCGTCTTTAGCTGTTAACACAGAGCAGATGAATCTTAATCAGGCAAAGCAGAAGTTATCTGAAATCAAAATTATATATGATAAAGATAAGACTGAAACTACTGAAATTGACAGACAGATTAAAGAGATTGATGAGAATAAGAATCAGGTAAGCGGAAGCTTAAGTGCGCTTGATATACAGAATGAAAGCTCAAGAAAAGAGATTGAGAATCTTAATAAACAGCTTGAAGCAAAGAAGGCTGAACTTGATAAAGCTAATGATGATATTGAGAATCTTAAGATAAGATTCAGTTCTGTAGAACAGAAGACAGCATTTATTCAGGAGAACATTACAAGAATCAATTCTGAAATTGCTGCTCTTGAATTAGAAGAAGCTGATATAAGACAGCGAAAAGCATCTTTATCATCAGAAGTTGAAGATAAAAACGCACAGATTGAAAAATTAAGAAGTGATATTCATAAAGCAAAGAATCAGATAGAAGACTGCAATACTAAGATTACAGCTCTCCGCAAGGATAGAGATATTATTAATGCAAGCCATAAGACATTCTTTGATAAACGTGAAAAGATTAATGAACAGATTGTTCTTCTTGAAAAAGAAAGTATGCGTCTGCATAACCAGCAGGAAAAGTTAGAAGAAGAGAATGACTCTATAGTAGATTACATGTGGAATGAATATGAGCTTACATACAGCTATGCTGCTGAATTAAGAAGTGAAGAGCTTACTGATATATCTGATATTAAGAAGCAGATTAATATTCTCAAAGCTAATATTAAAAAGCTTGGTGTTGTTAATGTCAATGCTATTGAAGAATATAAGGAAGTAAGCGAACGATACAACTTCTTAAAGACACAGCATGATGATATGATTAAGGCTGAAGAGGCTCTTGTACTGGTTATTGATGAGCTTGATAATGGTATGAGAATTCAGTTTAAAGAGAAGTTTGAGGAAATTAAGGTTAAATTCGATAAGGTATTCAAGGAATTGTTCGGTGGTGGACGAGGCACAATAGAACTTGTTGAAGGTGAAGATATTCTTGAGGCAGGAATTGTTATTATTTCACAGCCGCCAGGAAAGAAGCTACAGAACATGATGCAGTTATCCGGTGGTGAAAAGGCACTTACTGCAATTGCACTTCTTTTTGCCATTCAGAACCTTAAACCTTCACCATTCTGTCTGCTTGATGAAATTGAGGCCGCACTTGATGACTCAAATGTAGGAAGATATGCTAATTATCTTCACAAGCTTACAAAGCATACACAGTTTATTGTTATCACTCACAGACGAGGAACAATGGCTGCAGCTGACAGACTGTATGGTATAACTATGCAGGAAAAGGGCGTATCTGCACTTGTTTCAGTAGATCTTATAGCTAATGACCTTGACAAGAAGAAGGAGTAAATATGGGATTTTTTAGTAAATTAAAAGAAGGTTTAACCAAGACCAGAGATAATATTGTTTCCGGAATTGATTCTGTTTTCTCAGGATTTTCGTCAATTGATGACGATTTCTATGATGAGCTTGAAGAAACCCTTATTATGGGTGATATAGGTGTTGTTGCAACTGAAGAGATTCTTGACGACCTTAAGAATAAGGTTAAAGAGAATAAGATTAAGAATCCTGCTGACTGCAAGCAGCTTCTTATTGACAGCATTAAGGAAAAGATGAATCTCGGCGAGAATGCATATGAATTTGAGAACCGCAAATCCATTGTTATGCTTATCGGCGTTAATGGTGTAGGAAAAACTACATCTGTAGGCAAGCTTGCCGGCCTTCTTAAAGCACAGAACAAGAAGGTTATTATGGCTGCAGCCGATACTTTCAGAGCTGCGGCTATAGAGCAGCTTACAGAATGGTCTAACAGAACTGGTGCTGATATTATTGCACAGAGTGAGGGTTCTGATCCAGCTGCCGTTATATATGATTCAATCGCTGCATGTAAAGATGCTCCTGAAGAAATACCAACTAAAATTCCTTCTTTCTTTGCTAAAAGTTTTGCTGTTCTTTTATGTGATACAGCTGGACGTCTTCAGAATAAGAAGAATCTTATGGAAGAGCTTCGTAAGATTGACAGAGTTATAGAAAGAGAGTATTCTGATGCATACAGGGAAAATCTTATCGTTCTTGACGCAACAACTGGTCAGAACGCCCTTTCTCAGCTTAGAGAGTTTAATGATGTAACTAATATCACAGGTATTATTCTTACTAAGATGGATGGAACTGCCAAAGGGGGAATTGCCGTTGCTATACAGGCAGAATTTGGTATTCCTGTTAAATATATTGGAGTTGGTGAGAAAGTCGAAGATTTACAGAAGTTTGATTCAGACACATTTGTTAATGCATTATTCGATGTAGATAACGGCTCTGATGAAGATTGATAAGTTAATAAATTAAGATGGGAGATTAAGTGTAATGGAAGAATTAACATTGAAAAGTTTCGAGGAAGCTGCCGAGAAGGTTAAGGAAGCAACACTTCCTACTAATCTGGTATATAGTGAGTATTTCAGCAGCCAGACTGGTAACAGAGTATACCTTAAGCCAGAGAATATGCAGTACACAGGTGCTTATAAGGTAAGAGGTGCATATTACAAGATTAGTACGATGTCAGAGGAAGCAAGACAGAAGGGACTTATTACAGCTTCTGCCGGAAATCATGCACAGGGTGTTGCATTTGCAGCTAAGAAATATGGGGTTAAGGCAACAGTAGTTATGCCTACAACAACACCACTTATCAAGGTAAACAGAACTAAGGGATACGGTGCAGAGGTTATTCTTTACGGTAATGTTTATGATGAAGCATGCGAATATGCAATGAAGCTTGCCAAGGAGAAAGGACTTACATTTGTTCACCCATTTGATGATTTAGATGTTGCAACAGGTCAGGGTTCTATCGCAATGGAGATTATTAAAGAGCTTCCAACTGTTGATTATATTCTTGTTCCTATTGGTGGTGGCGGACTTGCAACAGGTGTATCTACACTTGCAAAACTCCTTAATCCTAATATCAAGGTTATTGGTGTTGAGCCTGCCGGTGCTAACTGTCTTCAGGAATCTCTTAAGGCTGGAAAGGTTGTTACTCTTCCTACTGTAAGTACAATTGCAGACGGTACGGCTGTTAAGACTCCAGGAAGCAAGTTATTCCCATACCTTCAGAAGAATCTTGATGATATTATTACAGTTCCTGATGAAGATTTAATAGTTGCATTCCTTGATATGGTAGAGAATCATAAGATGATTGTTGAGAATTCAGGTCTTCTTACAGTTGCAGCATTAAAGCAGCTTGATGTTAAGGATAAGAAGATTGTTTCAATTCTTTCTGGTGGTAATATGGATGTTATTACAATGTCATCTGTTGTTCAGCAGGGACTTGTACAGAGAAGCAGAATCTTTACTGTTTCTGTACTTCTTCCAGATAAGCCAGGTGAACTTGTAAGAGTAGCTTCTATTATTGCAGAAGCTAACGGTAATGTAATCAAGCTTGAGCATAACCAGTTTGTAAGCATTAACAGAAAAGCAACTGTTGAGCTTAGAATTACTATTGAAGCTTTCGGACATGAACATAAGGATGAGATTGTTGACAAGCTTGAAGCAGCAGGTTTAAGACCTAGAATTGTTAAGGTAAACATTTAATCACTATCTGCAGAGGGAAATCTATGAAGAAATATTCTTTCAAAAGATATGCAGGAGTTACAATGGCATTATTTGGGGCAGCTGCGCTGTCCCTATTGCTTTTTTTTGCATTGTTCAGAATTGATGCTATCCACAAAGCATTTTCACATATATGCAAAACTCTTATGCCTTTTATAATTGGCGGGGTATTAGCATATGTAATATGTCCAATATGTAATTTCTTCGATAATATATATAATAAGGTATTTAAGTTTATTAAGAATGAGAAGAAAAAGAAAAGCCTGTCCAATAATCTTAGTGTGTTTACAGGGCTTCTTATAGCAATTCTGTTCATATATTTTATGATTATTGTTATTATTCCTAATCTTGTAAATAGTGTTGTACGTCTTATTCAGATTATTCCTGATAATGTCAATAAAGTTATTGATTTTGTACAGAAGTTTCTTAACGAAAATGAAACTCTTATGAAATATTCAGAGAATATTATTGATAAAACATATACATTTATTAACGACTGGCTCGGTAACGAGTTCCTTGGATATGCACAGGGAATTGCTTCCGGTGTTTCAACCGGTGTATTTAATATCATTGTTGTACTTTTTAATGTTCTTATCGGATTCATTGTTGCAGCATATCTTCTTACAGCAAGAAAAAAGCTTGCAAAGCAGGGAGAGATGGTTGTCTATAGTATATTCAAGAAAGAACGTGCTGCCAGCGTTATGGAAGAGATTAAGTATACTGATAAGGTGTTCAGCGGCTTTGTTAATGGCAAAATCCTTGATGCTCTTGTAATAGCACTTATATGTTTTATATCACTTAAGATATTTACAATATGTAATCCTGGCAAAGAGATGATGAGTGAGATTCTTATTGCATTCATTGTTGGAATATTTAATGTTATTCCTTTCTTTGGCTGGTACATAGCATGGTTTATTGGAGCTTTATTATGTCTTATTGTCAATCCTGCACAGTGCCTGTTCTTTGTAATATTTAATTTTATATTACAGCAGATTGACGGTAATATTATCGGACCTAAAATTCTTGGTAATACTACAGGAATCTCAAGTTTCTGGGTATTGTTTGCAATACTCCTCTTTGGTGATATATGGGGATTTGCAGGAATGCTTTTAGGTGTTCCTATATTTGCAGTTATATATCATCTTATTAAGAAATGGGTGTTTAAGAGACTACAGATTAACGGAATGGAGAATTTAAGCGAAGAATATGAAGTTGAATATCCTCCTAATGAGCGTGAAAAGAAGCTTGAAAGCTGATTTGATAAATTTTTTAAAAGTGTCAAGTAAAAATGCTTGACACTTTTTTTGATATCTGATATTATACTCAAGGCTTATGAGTCAATCATGGCTTATGTAATATTTAAGTTTGTGGCAGGTGTTATGGAAAGAATTGTTGAACAGAATCTTTTATATGATTTTTATGGAGAGTTACTTAACGACCACCAGAAGAAGATATATGAAGATGCTATATACAATGATTTATCTCTCAGCGAGATTGCCGATGAATACGGTATATCAAGGCAGGGAGTACATGATCTGATTAAGAGAGTTACGAAGACACTTGATGGATACGAGGCTAAGCTTCATCTTATACAGAAGTTCCTTGAAACCAAGGACAAGGTATCTAAGATTGATTCTTTAGTTGATGATTACATGGAAAGTCAGGATATATCTGATATTCATGAAATCAAGAAGTTATCCAATGAGATTCTTGAAGAATTTTAAGGAGAGATATTATGGCATTCGATAGTTTATCAGAGAAATTGCAGAATATTTTTAAGAATCTTCGTGGTAAGGGTCGTTTATCAGAAGCTGATGTTAAGGCTGCTCTTAAGGAAGTTAAGCTTGCCCTGCTTGAAGCTGATGTTAACTTTAAGGTTGTTAAGCAGTTTATCAAGTCTGTAGAAGAAAGAGCAATTGGTCAGGATGTTATGTCAAGTCTTACACCTGGTCAGATGGTTATCAAGATTGTTAATGAAGAGATGGTATCTCTTATGGGATCTGAGACAACTGAGATTGCCTTGAAACCTGGCTCTGAGATTACTGTTATCATGATGGCAGGTCTTCAGGGTGCTGGTAAGACAACTACTACAGCAAAGCTTGCTGGTAAGTTCAAGGCGAAGGGAAGAAAACCTCTTTTAGTTGCCTGTGATGTATACAGACCGGCAGCCATTGAACAGCTTACTATTAATGGTAATAAACAGGGCGTTGAAGTATTCTCTATGGGAACTAACCAGAAGCCTGTTGATATTGCCAAAGCTGCTATAGCCCATGCTAAGAATAATGATTTTAATACCGTTATTCTTGATACAGCAGGACGACTTCATGTTGATGAAGACATGATGAATGAGCTTATAGAGATTAAAGCTAATGTATCAGTTGACCAGACAATTCTTGTAGTTGACTCTATGACAGGTCAGGATGCTGTTAATGTTGCTTCATCATTTAACGAGAAGGTTGGCATTGACGGAGTTATCCTTACTAAGTTAGATGGTGATACAAGAGGAGGTGCTGCACTTTCAATTAAGGCAGTTACCGGAAAGCCAATTCTTTATGTTGGTATGGGGGAAAAACTTTCAGATCTTGAACAGTTTTATCCAGACCGTATGGCATCAAGAATACTTGGTATGGGAGATGTCCTTACCCTTATTGAGAAGGCTGAAGCACAGCTTGACGCTGATAAGGCAAAAGCTATGGAAGAAAAGCTTAAGAAAGCAGAATTTGATTTTAATGACTTTCTTGAGTATATGGGACAGATTAAGAATATGGGTGGTATCAGTTCAATTATGAGCATGATGCCAGGACTGTCAGGTCAGATGAAGAATGTTTCAATCGATGATGATGAAGCAGAGAAGAATATGAGAAGAACCGAATCTATCATATATTCAATGACTAAGGCAGAAAGAAGTAATCCGGACATACTTAATCCTTCAAGAAAGAACAGAATTGCAAGAGGTGCAGGTGTTGATATTGCTGATGTTAACAGACTTGTAAAGCAGTTTGAACAGATGAAGAAGATGATGAAGCAGATGCCGGGAATGATGAAAGGTGCTAAAAAGGGACGTTTCAAGTTACCTTTTTAACATAGATTAATTTTTAAGAATAATACAGGAGGTGAATGTAATGGCAGTAAAGATTAGATTAAAGAGATTAGGTGAGAAGAAAAATCCTTTCTATAGAATTATCGTAGCAGACTCAAGATCTCCAAGAAATGGTAGATTTATCGATGAAATCGGTACTTATGATCCTAATTACGATCCATGCAAGTTAAGCATTGATGCTGAGGCTGCTAAGAAGTGGTTATCAAACGGAGCTCAGCCTACAGAGGTTGTTGGAAAGCTTTTCAAGATGGCTGGTATCGAAAAATAAGACTAGTGGAGGTGTAATTGACTATGAAAGAATTAGTGGAAATTATCGCTAAGGCACTAGTTGATAATCCGGATGAGGTTGTAGTAACAGAAACTGAAAAAGATAAGGCTCTTGTAGTCAATCTTAAGGTTGCTCCTTCGGATATGGGCAAGGTTATCGGCAAGTCTGGTAGAATTGCCAAGTCAATAAGAGCAGTTGTTTCAGCTGCAGCTTCTAAGAGCGACAAGAAAGTGATTGTTGAAATAGATAATTAAGCAAACACTACTGTCTAAGGCAGCCTTTCGGGGCTGTCTGTTTTGTTATTTATATATACATTTATGCCAGAATGGAGAATTTAAGTGGAAGATATGTTAAGGGTAGGGGTCATAACATCGACCCACGGAATCAGAGGTGAAGTTAAGGTTTTTCCTACAACAGATGATCCTCTTCGTTTTAAGAAACTTAAGAAATGTGTTATCGATGGAAAAAGAGAACAGGTAGCTGTCACTGTATCTTCAGTTAAATTCTTTAAGCAGTTCGTAATACTTAAGTTTAAAGAATTTGATGACATCAATGATATAGAGAAATACACAAAATGCGACTTGCTCGTTTCAAGAGAAGATGCTGTTAAACTTGAGCCGGGAGAGTATTTTATATGCGATCTTATCGGACTTGATGTAATAACAGATGAAGGAAAACATTTGGGCGTACTAAAAGATGTATTAGAGACAGGCGCTAACAATGTATATGAAGTAGAGGCAGATAATGGCGAAAGCTATTTAATACCGGTTATTGA
>OMDJ01001307.1_pt1 | contig 12163 bp, 11 predicted proteins | sample 1645211 | NCBI WGS metagenome assembly OMDJ01 (sample SAMEA103958142, study PRJEB25191) | human gut metagenome | biome: human-associated habitat [ENVO:00009003]; feature: intestine environment [ENVO:2100002]; material: feces | place: Germany | collected 2013/2015 | reverse complement strand
CGCCCGCCACGCCGAGCAGCGTCAGCGGCAGGAGGTCGAGCGTGTAGTAGCCGCTCAAAACGCGCGTGGTAATGGACGTTACATTATTCACGGCGAAGTTGGCCTGCGCGTTGGCGAGATAGCTCTCGCGGCTGTCCGTGGCGGCAAGGTAATAGATCGCCATGATCGGCCCGCCGATGGAAAACAGTCCCCCGCAGACGCCCGCGAGCAGGCCGCAGACGACGGTGACCGCCGGCGTAACGCGGATGGCGGCCTTCTTTTCCGTCAGCAGCAGATAGGCGCCGAGCAGCATCAGGAACGCGCCGAACACCATGGTCATCACGCGCAGGTCCATCGAGCCGATGAAGCGGATGGCCGTCACGCTCGCCGCCGCGTAAAGCAGCGTGGGCGGCAGAGTGAGCTTGAGGTCGATGCTTTTGCGCAGCTTCCACGCCAGCGTGACCGTCAGCCCGAGGCAGATGGAGGTCGAGACCGACGGCGCGACCACCATGGTGAAAAAGTACGGCAGAATGGTCATCATCACGACCGCCGCGCCGAAGCCCGTGATGGATTGAACAAAGCCGCCGAGCGCTGCGCTCAGCGCGACTGCAAGGTATACCATAATCGCTTTCCTCTGATTTCCTTTTCCGAAAAAATGACCGCCGGCATTTCTGCCGACGGTCATTGTATGCTTTTTCCCGAATCGTGTCAAGATTTCGCAAGGCTTATTTGCCGCGCTTCTTGCCGAGATAGGCCTCCTTGACCTTTTCATCGGCCAGCAGCTCCGCGCCTGTGCCGCTCATGGTGATGGTGCCGGTCTCGAGCACATAGGCAAGGTCGGCGATCTTGAGCGCCATGTTGGCGTTCTGCTCAATGAGCAGGATGGTCACGCCCTGCCGGTTGATCTCGCGGATGATATCAAAGATCCCCTGCACGACCAGCGGCGCAAGGCCGAGGGAGGGTTCGTCCATCATCAGCACCTTCGGACGGGACATCAGCCCGCGGCCGACGGCCAGCATCTGCTGCTCGCCGCCGGAGAGCGTGCCGGCAAGCTGCCAGTTGCGCTCCTTCAGGCGGGGGAAGAGCTCATACACCCACTCGATATCCTTTTCGATCTCTTCCTTATCCTTGCGCAGGTAGGCGCCGATCTTGAGGTTTTCGAGCACGGTCATGTCCGGAAACACGCGCCGTCCCTCGGGAACCTGCGCGATGCCCGCGGCGAGAATGGCGTTGATGGGCTTGCCGAGCAGCTGCTCGTTGTTGTAGGTGATGGAGCCGGACTTCGCCTTGACAAGGCCGGAGATGGTACGCAGCGTGGTGGATTTGCCCGCGCCGTTCGCGCCGATGAGGGTGACGATCTTGCCGTCGGGCACCTCCATGTCAATGCCGCGCAGCGCCTGAATGCCGCCGTAGGCGACCTGAAGGTTTTGAATTTTAAGCATCCTCTTCCACCCCCAGATAGGCGTCGATGACGCGCTGGTTATTCTGGATCTCCTCCGGCGTGCCGGTGGCGATCAGTTCACCGAAGTCAATGACGTAGATGCGGTCGGAAATGTCCATGACGAGATCCATGTGGTGCTCGATGAGCAGGATGGTCATGTGGAACTCGTCGCGGATGCGGCCGATGAACTCGGTGAGCTCGTTCGTCTCCTGCGGGTTCATGCCGGCAGCAGGCTCGTCGAGCATCAGGAGCTTCGGATGCGTCGCCAGCGCGCGGGCGATCTCCAGCCGGCGCTGCTTGCCGTAGGGCAAAGACGTCGCCAGCTCGTCCTTCACATCCTCCAGACCCACGATGCGCAGAAGCTCCATGACCTCCTCGCGATGCTGCGCCTCCTCCTTGCGGTTGAGACGGAACGTGGCGGAAAAGACGTTGCTGGTGCGCAGCATATGCTTGGCGATGAGCACATTGTCGAACACGGTCTGGGACTTCCACAGGCGGATGTTCTGGAACGTGCGCGCCATGCCGAGCTTGGTGATCCGGTCGGGCGTAGGGTCGAGCACGGGCATCTGAACGAATTTCCCGGCCTCCTTGCCCTTGTAATTCTGCTTCATCTTGCCCTGCGGATGGTTGCGGACGATCGGCTCGCCCATGAAGCTGACCTGACCGTTCGTCGGCTCATACACGCCGGTGATGGTGTTGAACGCGGTGGTCTTGCCCGCGCCGTTGGGACCGATGAGCGCGACGATCTCGCCCTCGTTGACCTCAAGGCTCAGGTTGTCGACGGCGACGACGCCGCCGAACTGCATCGTAATATTGTCGAGACGCAGAACGTTTTGGCTCATTTCTCGCCGCCTCCCTTCTTTGTATGACGTCGCAGGAGATCGGGCAGCTCCTTATCGCCCATGATGCCCTTGCGGAAGAAGAGCACGACGACCATGATGATGACGGAGATGACCGCCATGCGGAAGCCGTTCTTGAAGAGGCCCGGCGCCGTGATGCCGAGGAACTCGCCGGTATCCAGACCGCGCAGCAGCCACTCGAGCGCCGCGATGTAGAGGAAGCTCGTGAGCACGCTGCCGGTGATGGAGCCGATGCCACCGATGACGACCAGCAGCAAGATCTCATAGGTCATGCTGCTTCGGAACGACATCGCCTGCACCGCGCCCATGTACATCGCCAGCATACCGCCGCCGACGCCCGCAAAGAACGAGGAAATGACGAAGGCAAGGCGCTTGTGGTGGGCAAGATTGATGCCCATCGCCTCGGCGGCGACCTCGTCGTCGCGGATGGCCTTGAACGCGCGGCCGTAGGTGGAGTTCACCAGCAGCACAACGCACGCGATGAACACGCCGATGAGCAGCAGGTACGCGGTCGCGCTGCTGAAATCGGGATAGCCCTTGAGAAGGTTCGAGGCGTTGGTCAGCGGACCGATGGCGTTCCATTGGATAATGGTGCGCATGATCTCGGCAAAGCCGAGGGTCGCAATAGCGAGGTAGTCGCTCTTCAGACGCAGCACGGGCAGACCGATCAGATAGGCGAAGAACGCCGCGATCAGACCGCCGACAAGCAGCGCGAGGATCATGCCGACCGCCGAGCCGACCTTGTCACCGAGGAAGCTCGCGAAGATCTCCGGCAGGGAGAACTTCACGATACCGCCGTCAAAATACTGGTATACGCCCGCGCGCTTGGCGACCGGGATGCACAGCACCGCGTAGGAATACGCGCCGAGGAGCATAAAGCCCGCCTGACCGAGGGAGAAAAGGCCCGTAAAGCCGTTGAGCAGGTTCATCGAAACGGCGACGAGGGAATAGACCGACGCCTTTTTGATGACCTTGATCACAATGTGATAGCCCGGGAGCTGGGAGTCGAGGACCATCGTGACCGCCAGCACGACGAACAGGATGAGCGCGGTGAAGATATACTCTTTGCCGATCGTTTTCTTTTTCATCTTCACCCCTCCTTACACCTTGTCCGTGACCTTTTCGCCGAACAGTCCCGTGGGCTTGACGCACAGCACGATGATCAGCAGCGCAAAGGTGAACGCATCGGAGAAGGTGGACTGACCGAGGCCCTTGATGATCTCCTCGCAAAGGCCGATCAGGAACGCGCCGACCACCGCGCCGGGAATGGAGCCGATGCCGCCGAACACCGCCGCGACGAAGGCCTTCAGGCCGGGCATACCGCCGGAGGTGATCGCCACCGTGGGATAGTTCGTAAAGTAGAGCATCGCGCCGACCGCGGCGAGGAACGAGCCGATGACAAAGGTCATGGAAATGACGGAATTGATCTTCACGCCCATGAGCTGCGCCGTCTCAAAGTCCTTGGCGGCGGCACGCATTCCCATGCCGATCTTGGTCTTTTTGATAAGCGCGACGAGCGCAAAGACGAGCGCGATGGTCAGAACGGGCGTCACGACCGTGACGCGCTTGGTGGACGCGCCGAAGAGCGTCACGGTGTCGGAGATCCACGGAATGGGCGTCTTGACCGGCTGCGGCAGGCCGCCGGTCAGGTAGAACGCAAGATTCTGGATGAGGTAGCTCACACCGATGGCGCTGATCATCAGCGACATACGCGGCGCCGTGCGCAGCGGCTTATAGGCCACGCGCTCGATGGCAAAGCCGAGAATGACGGTGAAGATGAGCACCAGCGGGATCGAAATGTACATGGGCATGGACGCGGTGGTGTAGACCATGATCAGGCCTGCCACCATAAAGACATCGCCGTGGGCAAAGTTAATGAGGCGCAGAATGCCGTAGACCAGCGTGTAGCCGATGGCGATGAGCGCGTACTGACCTCCCACAGAGATACCGCTGATCAGATACGGTAAAATTCCCTGCATGGAAAACCTCCTGTTGGTAGGATTCGGGGGAACGCGAAAAAACGGGGAAAACTTGGCGGGGCGAAAGCCCCGCCAAGTTTGCTGCTTGTGGAGAGATTTGTGGGCTTTTCTCAGTCGATGCCCTGGATCTTCACGAAGTCCCACGCACCGGTCTCGGTGTTGGCGGTCTTGATGTAGGCCGCGTCGCGCTTGGCGTCGCCGATGTCGTCGAAGGAGATCTCGCCGGAGATGCCGGAGTAGGTCACGCCGGGCAGAGCCGCGAGGATGTCGGCGGGCGCGGTGCTGCCGGCAGCCTTGATGGCCTCGAGCGCGGTGAAGTAAGCGTCGTAGCCCATGACGGTGACGGCGGAGACCATGTCGTTGCCGCCGTTGTTGGTCTTGGCGTCGGCGTTGGCATTGATCCACTCCTTGATGCCGGCGTCGAACTCGGGATTACCACCCTCCTGATAGAAGGTCGTGATCTTAACATCGACATCCTTGCCCTTGGCGGCCTCAACGACCATGTTGCTGTCGAGCGTGTCGCCGCCGAGGATCGTGCCCTCGAAGCCCTGCGCGGCGGCGGCCTCAACGATCAGCTGCGCATAGTTGATGGAGACGGGGGAGAAAATGACGCCTGCGTTGGCAGCCTTGGCGTTGTTGATGTAGGAAACAAAGTTGGCATTGCCCTCGGGGAAGTTCTCGGCAACGACCTTGCCGCCGAGCTTCTCAAAGGCCTGCGTGAAGTAGTAGATCAAGCCCTGATCGTAGTCGCTGCCGAGCATACCGAGCAGGTAAGCGGTGTCGACGCCCAGCTCCTTGTAGGCATAGTTCGCGAGGACCGTGCCCTGGAAGGGATCGAGGAAGCAGATGCGGAAGTACACATCGCAGTCGGAAGTGACCTGCGGGTTGGTGCAGGTGACGCCGATGGCAGGCACGCCGGCCTCGGCGAACACGGTGCCGCCGGCCATGGACACGCCGGAGCCGTAGGAGCCGAGCACGATGCTCACGCCCTTGTTGACCAGCTCAGCGGCCGCGGACGGGCCGTTCTCGGCTGCGGTGCGGTTATCGACGACCTCCAGCTGGACCTTGTAGGTCTCGCCGTTGATGTCCACGGTGGGCTGGACGTAGTTGGCATACTGCATACCCAGCACCTCCTGCTTGCCGCCGGCGCCGTTGTCGCCGGTGAGCGGCTCGAAGACGCCGATCTTCACGACCTTCTCTTCGCCGGTGGTGTTGGGCGTGCCGCCCTCCTGCTGTTCGCCGCCCTTGTCGCCGCAGGCGACCAGTGCGAGCGCCATTGCGAGCGCAAGAACGAGTGCAAGAATTTTCTTCATATTCATATCCTCCTGACTTTCTGCCGCGCTGCCGCGGCAAGCGGGGCGTCCGCCCCTTTGGTTGCAGTTTATTTTATCGAACCGTTGAATGGATTTCAAGCGTCGAATCTGTCAGAATTTTCGGTCGTTTCCGGTCGTTTTCCCACGGCCGCCTTGAAATTTCATGTGCATTTGTCTACGCACCGTGGACTCAAGTCCATTTATTGAGAATATCTATTGCTTTTCTGTTTTTCCCACGAGGACAAATGCTCTTGTCACTTTGCACAATAAAGATTTTCGCAAGAAAAGAAAAAAGTGACGCAGGGAACGGCAAATGCCCGTCCCTGCGTCACTTTTTCCATTCGTCCTTTTGCCCATCAGGCTTTTTCGCCGACCATTCGCTCAAATTCCTCGCCGGTCATCGTCTCGTGGGCGAGCAGATATTCCGCCACGGCGGTCAGCACCTCGCGCCGTGCCGTCAAGATCTCCTCGCAGCGCGCATACGCGCGGTCAATGATGGCCTTGACCTCGTCGTCGATCTCGGCGGCGGTCTTTTCCGAGTAGCTGCGCGTCTGGCCCATCGTCTTGCCGATGAACACCTCGTCGTGCCCGCTCTCAAAGGCAATGGAGCCGAGCTTCTCGCTCATGCCGTAGGCCGTGACCATCTTGCGCGCGATGTGCGAGGCGCGCTCGATGTCGTTCGACGCGCCGGTGGAAATGTCGCCGAGCATCAGCTTCTCCGCCGCGCGCCCGCCGAGGAGCGAGACGATCTGCTCCTCCATGTAGCGCTTGGACTGGTAGGAGTGGTCCTCGTCGGGCAGCGAAATGGTCATACCGCCCGCGTGTCCGCGCGGAACGATGGTGATGCGGTGGACCGGCTCGTGCGTCGGCAGCGCGTGCATCACGACGGCATGGCCCGCCTCGTGATAGGCGGTCAGCTTCCGCTCGTGCTCCGGCACAACGCGGCTGCGCTTCTCGGGTCCGGCGAGGACCTTGATCTCCGCCTCCTCGAAATCCGCCATGGTGATGAATTGGTCGCCGCGGCGCGCGCACAGCAGCGCCGCCTCGTTGGAAAGGTTCTCAAGGTCCGCGCCGGTGAAGCCCGCCGTGCCCCGCGCGACCTTGGCAAGGTCCACGTCCTCGGCAAGCGGCTTGTTGGCGGTGTGGATCTTCAAAACGTCCTCGCGGCCCTTGATGTCGGGATAGCCGACGTAGATCTGGCGGTCAAAGCGGCTGGGACGCAGCAGCGCGGGGTCGAGGATGTCCGCGCGGTTGGTCGCCGCGAGAACGACCACGCCGTCGTTCGTGCCGAAGCCGTCCATCTCGACGAGCAGCTGGTTGAGCGTCTGCTCGCGCTCGTCGTGACCGCCGCCGAGGCCGGTGCCGCGCTGGCGGCCGACCGCGTCGATCTCGTCGATGAAAATGATGCAGGGAGCCGCCTTCTTGGCCTGCTCTCCACAAAGTCCGAGCCGGAGATGGAGAGGAACTCCACGCCCGCCTCACCCGCGACCGCGCGGGCGAGCAGCGTCTTGCCCGTTCCCGGAGGGCCGACGAGCAGCACGCCCTTGGGAATACGCGCGCCGAGCTCGACAAACCTTTGCGGGTCGCGCAGGAAGTCCACGATCTCCGCAAGCTCCTCCTTCTCCTCGTCCGCGCCCGCAACGTCGGCAAAGGTGGTCTTGCGGGCGCTCTCGCTGCCGTGCCGGAAGGTGGCATTGCCGAACTTCGCCATACGGTCGTTCCCGCCGCCGGAGGCGCGCATGGAGAAAAAGTACCAGATGGCGAACAGCCCCGCGACGGCGATCACATAGGGCAGGGCAATGGCAAGGTAGTTAGGTGAGTGGTTGGCGGAGTAGTTATAGTCCTCCAGAATGCCGGCGGCCTTCTGCTCCACGACAAGGTCGTTGAGGTCGTCGTAGAAAAGGTCGAAGTCGTAGAGCTCCTTCCGGAGCTCCGTCTTGCCGTCCACCGCCTCGCGCAGCTTGAGCGTGAGCGTGGTGTCCTGCACGGTGAAGGACTTCACCTTCTCCTGTTCAAAGAGCTGCACGACCTCAGCATAGGAGATCTCCGGCTCCTTGGGGCGGAAGAAATACGAGGCGGCCGAGAGCAGCATGAAAACGCACAGCATCCACAGCACATAATTGGGTCGTTTGGTCTGGGTCAAAGGTTTTCCCTCCTTTTGCGGCAGCAGAATCTGCCTTGAAGAAAAGAGGCGACGAGCGCCTCTTTTCGATTCTTCAAAAAAGTCCTACGGACTTTTTTGATATTTGGATGCGCTTCGCTCTGCGCCTCTCCGCCGCAGCGGCTCGACGCTCACTTCGCGAGATGTGTTATTTCAGACGCGCATGTCGTCAGAAATAACAGTCAAGATCATTTGCGCCGTGCGCGGCGCAAAGCCTGCGGCGCTTTTTCCATCATACGCCGGCCTTACTTGCTGTAGACCTCCGGCTTGAGCACACCGATGTACGGCATATTGCGGTACTGCTGGGCGTAATCCAGCCCGTAGCCCACGACGAACTCGTCGGGGACCTCAAAGCCCGCGAGATCGGCCGTGATGGGCTTGACGCGGCGGGCGGGCTTATCGAGCAGAGTGACGACCGTCACGCTCTTGGCGCCCTTGGTGAGGAAATAGTTCTTGAGGAAGTAGAGGGTATTGCCGGAGTCCAGGATATCCTCAATGACCACGATCTCGCGGCCCGTAATGTCCTGCTGCAGGTCGTGCGTGATCTGCACCACGCCGGACGAGGACGTGCCGTTCTGGTAGGACGACACCGCGATGAACTCGATGTCGCTCTTGATCTGGCAGGCGCGGACGATGTCCGCCATGAAGATGAAGCTGCCCTTGAGCACGCCGAGGAACAGCGGGTTGCGGTCCTTGAACTGCTCGTAGAGCGTGTCGCCCATCTCCTGCACGCGCGTCCTGATCTGCTCCTCGCTGTAGAGCACCTTCAGCATATCCTGATCCATCATGCTTTTCGCCATAGTTTTTCCCTCTCCCATTGTTTTATGTTTGTTTTTTCGGAGCATTACTCCGCGGTTTTCTCAAAGGTCAATACACACACGCTCTCGCCGTCCGTCGGCAGAAACAGCGCGTCCGTGCCGATGCCGTACACCGCAGCGACCGCGCCGCCCGAGCGGATGACCGGCGTTTGCTCCCGCTCATCCGGCGAAAAGCCGCGCTCGGCGAAGAGCCGCTTGAGGCTCCGCGAGCCGCGCGAGACGGGCAGCGTCATGCTCTCCCGCACGTCCCACGCGCCGACCGAGAGCGGCGCGTCCAGAGCGGCACCTCTTAATATAACGGTATTTTCAGAATTTTCAACCGTTTTTTCGCATTTTCGGCAGGTGATGGCAAAGCCGCCCCACCGGACGGTCTCCCCCGCGCGGAGCAAAACGCGCTCCGGCGTTTCCCTCCGGTGTGCGCAGAGCGTCAGCACACCGTCCGCGCGCCGCGCGGTCACGCCGCCGGGCAGGAACGCCGCCGCGATCCGGGTTTCGCCCTTCAGCGGAATGCGGAGCGTTTCGGGTGAATCGGCGAAGGTGCGTCGTAGTGCGCGGCGGTGAAGTCCTTCTTCCCCGCGCCGAGTGCGTCGAGCGCAAGGCGCAGCACCCTCGACCGCAGGACCGCGGGTACCTGCGTGACCGCCGCGCAGGGCAGCGTCACCGCTCCGGCCTCCATTTTCAGCTCCGTCAGATAAGCGGCGGCAAGGGAGTCGAGGTATTCATCCTCCTGCCGCAGGCGCAGCGCCGTCTCGCCGATGTGCTCGACCGCCTGCGCGTTGACCCGGCAGAGCTTCGGCAGCACCTCCGCGCGGATAAAGTTGCGCGTGAGCGCCGTGTCCGCGTTGGTCGCGTCCGTGCGATAGGGCACATGATGCTCCTTCGCGTAGGCGGCAAGCTCCTCCCGCGTCAAGCAGAGGAAGGGGCGCACCAGCCTGCCGTTTTTCGGCGCGATGCCGGCAAGGCCCGCCATGCCCGTGCCGCGGGCAAGATGAAAGAGCACCGTTTCGGCGTTGTCGTTCGCGTGATGGGCGGTGACGATGCGCGCCGCGCCGGTCTGCCCGGCAACGGAGTTAAGAAAGTCATAGCGCAGCTTGCGCGCCGCCTCCTCGATTGTCAGGCCGTTCTCCCCGGCGTAGGCCGCCACATCGCCCGTGCCGACGCACAGCGGGATACGCCGCGCCGCGCACCACGCACGCACGAGGTCCTCGTCCATGTCGGCCTCCTGCCCGCGCAGCTGATGGTTGTAGTGCGCCGCGCACACGCGGTAGCCGTTTTCGTATAAAAAGTCCAGCAGACACATCGAGTCCATGCCGCCCGAAGCCGCCGCGAGCAGCAGCTCGTAGCGCGGCAGCAGGTCGAAGCGCTGCACAAAGTCCAGTACCTTTTTCATTCGTCCTCGTACCGCCTTTCGAGCGTGCCGAAGGTCGTGTACTCCGGCATCCAGCGCAGCTCGACCTTGCCGGTCTCGCCGTGGCGGTTCTTGGCGACGATGCACTCGGCAATGTTGTGCTTTTCGGAATCCTCGTTGTAATAGTCGTCGCGGTAGAGAAAGAGCACGATGTCCGCGTCCTGCTCGATCGCGCCGGATTCACGCAGGTCGGAGAGCATGGGGCGCTTGTCGTCGCGCTTTTCGTTCGCGCGCGAGAGCTGTGAAAGGCAGAGCACAGGGACCTGCAATTCCTTCGCCATGATCTTGAGCATACGCGAAATGTCGCTCACCGCCTGCTGGCGGTTTTCGCCGCTGTAGCCCTTTCCGCCGGCGGAGGTCATCAGCTGAAGATAGTCGATGACAACGAGAGCGAGGTTTTCGATGCGGCGGCATTTGGCATTCATGTCCGCGACGGTGAGGAGCGGGTTGTCGTCGATCTTGATGTCCGTGCGGCTGAGCGTCGAGGCCGCCTCCGCGATCTTTACCCAGTCGCTCTCACGCAGATTGCCGGAGATGAGCCGTCCGTTCTCCACCAGCGCCTCGTTGGACAGTACGCGTGTGACGAGCTGTTCCTTGGACATTTCCAGGGAAAAGACCGCGACCGCCTTGCCGCTCGCCTTGGCGACGTTGAGCGCCACGTTGAGCGCAAAGCTCGTCTTACCCATACCGGGTCTCGCAGCCAACAGGATAAGGTCAGATTTGCTCAGGCCGTTGATCTTGTCGTCCACGGCGCTCAGGCCCGTGGAAAGGCCCGGCAGCGTCTTACCGCCGGTGGCGGAAAGCTCGGCGAGATGGTCGAGCACGCCCTGCAGCACAACGCTGATCTGCTCCATATTCTGTGCGCTGCGCCCGCGGCGCACCGCGTAGATCTTCTGCTCGGCGGCGTCGAGCACGGCGGAGGCTCCGCCCGTGCCGTCCTGCACCATGCCGGTGATGTCGCTCGCCACGGTCGCGATCGCGCGCAGCAGCGCCTTGTCGCGCACGATGTCGGCGTATTCATTGACGTTCGCGGAGGTCGGCGTGACCTCCATGAGCTGCACAAGATAATTGCGCGTGGTATTTTCGTCATAGGTGCCGTTGCGCTCCATCTCGCCCGCGACGGTCACGCCGTCGATGGGCTTGGAGTAGAGGAACATGGAATAGATCGTCTCGAAGATCTCCCGGTTCTGGCGCAGATAGAAATCCTCGGGGCGCAGCTTTTCCATCACGTCCTTAATGCAGTTCGCGTCGATGAGCATCGAGCCGAGCACCGCCTGCTCCGCCTCGAGCGAGTGCGGCATCTGGCGGTAGAGCAGTTCGTCCATCGCAGGGCACCTCTTTTCTGCGTAAAGTCTGGCTTATTCCTCCGCCACGGTCACGGTGAACTTCCCGCTGACCTCGTAGCCGAGCTTCGCGCGGATCTCGTAGCTGCCGAACGCCTTGATCGGCTCGTCGAGCACGATCTTCTGCTTGCCGACGTCCAGGCCGAACTGTGCCATGAGCGCCTCGGAGATCTCCTTGCCGGTGATGGCGCCGAAGAGCTTGCCGTTCGCGCCGCCCTTGGCGGTGATCTTCACGGTGCAGTTACGCAGCTTGTCCGCGGTCTCCACGGCGGCGGCGCGGTTCGCCGCCTCCTCGGCGCGGCGCGCCTTTTCCTTGAGGTTCATGGTGTTGATGGCGTCCGCCGTGGCGGGGATGGCCAGCTTGCGCGGCAGCAGATAGTTGCGGGCGTAGCCCTCTGCTGCATCGATCATCTGGCCCTTCTTGCCCTGACCTCTGACGTCCTGCTGTAAAATAACTTTCATCGTTCTATCCTCCTGATGGTGGTTTTTTTATCCTTCCAAATACTGGTCGATGGCGGCGATGAGCTGCTCGCGCACCGCGTCCACCGTCCCGTCCGGGATCTGTCCGCCCGCGGTGGTGGAGTTTCCGCCGCCGCCGAGCTTTTCCATAATAAGCTGCACATTGATCTCGCCGAGCGAGCGCGCCGACAGATTCACGCCCGTATCGTGCTTGAAGAGCACGAACGACGCGCGCACGCCGCGCAGCGTCAGCAGCTCGTCGGCGGCCTTGGCCGCGGTCACGCGGTCGATGTCCTGCTCCACCGCCGCGATGGCAATGTCGTTGTGATACAGCTCCGCGTGGCGGATGATGTCATAGCGCTCGATCATGTCGGAAAGCGTTCCCTGGAACAGGCGCTGCAC
>OMDJ01001305.1_pt1 | contig 12175 bp, 8 predicted proteins | sample 1645211 | NCBI WGS metagenome assembly OMDJ01 (sample SAMEA103958142, study PRJEB25191) | human gut metagenome | biome: human-associated habitat [ENVO:00009003]; feature: intestine environment [ENVO:2100002]; material: feces | place: Germany | collected 2013/2015 | reverse complement strand
ATAAACCGTCATCTTCAACATGTGCTTAGGTTCTCTTTGAGAGATGGAATCAAGCAAGTACGACTTCCTTGCATACATAAAAGCTAGTTTATTCATATACATATTACGATATGACAAACTGCGCAATTCATTAATCAGACGCAGAGGGAAGGCTTTTCTGGTTTCGGCCTCATCCAACAACTGTAAAGCACGTTTGGGGTTGGAAATATAAATATCTCTGATATATTTTTCTGTATACAAAGAGTCATTATTTATAATTTTATCAGCCCTTGAAAATTGATTGTGTACAAATAGAAGCACAAAAATACATACCCAAAAACGCATAAAACTCTTAATCGTGTTTAATCATTAATTATCCAAAGGTATGTATTTTCCAAAAAATGTGCAGACACAATTTAAATTTGCAAAATAAAAATAAGAAACATTAGCTAAACATATCAGAGACGTAACATGGTTCCAAGTCAGCTATTCTCCTGAATCACAGCCCAATGCTTTGCTCAATCGCCCTTCAAGGCATACACTTAAGTCAGTCGTTACAAACTTGCCATTATAAAAAAGAGTAAATATGGTAGCCGGAGTAGGTGCATTTTGCGCCTGTTCCATACTTTCCAATTCAATTATTCTCAATGGAATGTCTTTGCTCTTAGCAGCACTGACCAAAGAACCGCGAACGTGAAACTCCGTAAACGGGCAGCGATGGGTATAATAAACGACTATTCCATCCTTATCCGGACACTCACCGCTCAACACGCAATCATTAAAAGAAGGATCAGGAGCAGCCGGGTTTAGTTTCAAACTTAAAAGGCTGAATCCGTAAGGGAGTTTTTCTATTGTTTGGAAACCTTGTCGCAACAGCCATTTCGTGTCACTCATAAAATGAAATTTAGAAGTGCCCACCACTGTGACAAGCCCATCTTTCCCCTGCAATTTTGCATCATCAATGGCAGACTGCAATAATGCCTTACCATGTCCGCAACCTTTATATTTACCTGACACCCAGAAACAGTTTATCATCAGATAATTGGGAGCATTCACCGGAACCCATGCTTTTTCAGCAGGACCGTATTCGATAAACACTTTTGCCCGTTCATCAATACGTCTGAACACATAGCCGTTATCGAACTCTTTCTTCAGCCATTCTTTTTTGAGTTCATAACTATCCTTGCATTTCTTATCTGAGAAAGCACAGCATATATGTTCGTTTGCAATATTCTCCTTTGTCAAAGTGATGTAATTGGTTTCCATAATATTCTATTTAATTAATAGGTTAAACAAATAACAGTTCGATATTCACTCATTGTTATGAGTTGGTAGCAAATCGCCAAGCTAATATCCTGCTACTTTTAGTTCCCTGCTGCATTCGAATAACTTTATATTCGGACACATTCACCGATTTTAATTTGGTATATAACTTTTCCAGATTTTTTTCTTTAGAAACCAAACTCGTAAACCATCCGCAGTTCTTCTGATATTTTTGGCTCTCGGAAATCATATTCAATAAGAAACGAACTTCTCCGCCCTCGCACCAAAGTTCATTCGCACTCCCGCCGAAATTTAGCTGCACTTTATTTATCTTCGTACCTTTCAGACTGCTTAATTTGCGTAACGTTCCGTCTTCCGCCTCTTCACGCGAACTATGAAACGGAGGATTGCATATTGTCACATCAAAATACTCATCAGGCATAATAATTCCATCGAAAATCTTCTTACTATCTTTCTGAAGTCGCAAGTCAATCTTATGAGCCAACACAGGGTTGCAAGTCACTATCTTTCGTGCATTTTCTATCGAAACCGGATCAATATCAGTACCAACGAAGGTCCATCCATATTCAGTGTGTCCTATGATCGGATAAATGCAATTTGCACCTACCCCAATATCCAGACATCTACATTTTGACTTCTGTCCATTAGCATCTCCTGCCGGTAAATCCGGTGTTGTTCCGTTCGGCTGGATAAGATCGGCAATATAATGAATGTAATCCGCCCTTCCGGGAATAGGCGGACACAAATATTGCTTCGGTATGTCCCAATACCGGATGCCATAATAAGTTACCAATAATGCTTTGTTCAAAGCCTTCACCGCTTGCGGATTAAAAAAGTTTATAGTTTGTATTCCGAGGGGATTGAGCGATACGAATCTCTTTAATGGAGGATAATTTTCCATCAACAATGGAAAATCATACTGACCATTGTGCTTATTTCTTATATGTAACTCACCTTTTTTTGCCATGCGGGCAAAGATACAGAGAATTTTCCTGCCTACAAATTCTTCTTAACTCTTATCCTAACACTCTTCTGAATATCATATATAATATTCTACCATTTCAATCAGCCCGGCGCGTAAAGTATACTTAGTTGCTTCATATACATTATTCACACCCAACTTTCGGAAAATATTCTTTTTGTGGGTGATAATAGTATGAATGCTTGAGGTTCTTTCCAATGCTATTTCTTTCACAGATTTCCCATGTGCTATCAATTTAAGAATGTCAATCTCTGTAACAGTCAAAACAGAATGAATTTCCGGTTTGTCGGAACCGATTATCAATAAATTGGTTATCTGATGACAAAGAAATCGCTCCCCGTGTGCTGTACACATCAATGCAGAATGAATTTCCTCACCGGAGTTCTCTTTCAAAATCATACCAATATTCCTTTCTATACTCATCCTACGAATAAAGTCTTCGCTCAATTCATTGGAAAACAATATCCAACGAACTCTCGGAAAACGTTTTTCTATAATAAGAAACTCTTCTATACCATTGATGTCAAACAGTGTATAGTCAAGTATAACGACACTGTCATTACATTCTACCAATGCAAGCATGAGCTCTTTCTTGTCTGTCACATCTATCATGCGACATCCACTGAATATAGCGGAAATATATCCATGCATTCCCATTCTGGTTATATCCTGATTATCTGCTATGATAAATGTAATGTCAGTGTTCATTGTTATTCTGTTTTTTTAAATTCAACGGATATTTTTCAAACGCATATTGCAGCCCGGAGACACGGAGGTATCATCGTTCTTTATTAGCTACATCAAACCACAAACGGGTAGTAATCTCATCTGCTCCCTGATGGGATATGGCAATCTGATACTGCTTACCATTCAGTGATTGTTCCGTTACGGGATAAAAAAAGCGACGAGGTAACTCTCCGGACCCCAAAACGGAATCGGGACCAGGGATAAGCTGGGGATAACCGAGCCTGCGCCAGTCAGTGAAAGCATCGGGTCCCTGTCCATAATAAGCGATCCACTTCTGCCAGCCGATAGATTCATACCAATGTGCGGCGTCGAACCGAATCGCCTCCTGCTGTAAATAGGAATCGATTATACGATTGTCTATAATGCCAAACTGATTCAATGAAGCAGTAATAGCTTCGCGGTAGAGCGTTTCCGCATCAGCCGTTATCCAGCCGCGTGCAGCGGATTCTGCAAAGATAAACAAGACCTCGGCATACGTATAAAATACAGCCGGAGAGCTATCTTTCAAAAAATAAGTACCGGGACGGGAAACTTTATTAAATCCCTGATTATTAGCGGCATCAGCAGATAAGGAATTGGCAGCTCCTACATAGTTTTTCACACCTTCGTCTTGAGGTAGCTGGGCTAAAATTCCAATTCTCGGATCATTCCATTCATTCAGTTTATCAATCAACGTTTTTGATACCCGCTGATCATCACGTGAATTGAAAGCAGATGCCCATGGATTCCATTGTGGTGAAGAAGTAAAAACAAAACGGGCTATAGCATCATTGCTATCTATTACACTGTTACGATTATCCCAAAGGGAAGCAATAACCCGACGCGCTGTATCCTCATCCCGGTCAGCTAATTCAAGGGCGATACGTAGCCGTAGGGAGTGGGCCAATTGTTTCCAACGGGTAATATCATTTCCGTAAATCAAATCCCCTTCTACCGTTCCTCCTGTGGTAGAAAGCAACTGGTCAGCAGCGATCAACTCCTCCAAAAGCCCGCGCAAAACAGTCTCTTGTGAATCATAAGCGGGTGTTACACTTTGTGCATATTCACTGTATGGTATATTTCCATACAGATTGGTCAGCAACAGGTAAACCCACGAACGCCACACTGTAGCTATCCCTCGATAATTATCATTTCCGAGTTCCGAACTGATAATAGCATTCAAGTCAGTTATTAGCGTTGCATAGCCGGTGTCCCACGTAGTGGTAAAGCTGCCATTATCCACATTATAGCAATCTGGCTCTGTATATTGTATTTTAGCCCAATGTTGCACCCACAACAGAGTAGAATTATAGTTCGTACTACTTCCCCAATAAAGATTGGCGGCATGATACTGTGCAGCGGCAAGTAAATAAGCCGGCTGTGGATTTTCAGTGGCATTGGGGTTGCGGTTGATATCAGTCAATTCATCATCACACGATGATAGAGAAATGGCAACCACTTGTACCCATATTATATATAAAAAATATATTCTTCTTTTCATCTTATCCTATTATTTAAAGGTTCACATTTAGAATTTCACGGAAAGGTTCACACCAAAGGAACGTGTTGTAGGCAATGAATAGGCTTCTACTCCTTGTGCGTTTCCAGTAGTCAAAGCCGATTCCGGATCTATATTAGGGACACTCTTATAAATAGTCCACAAGTTACGTCCCGTCAGTGTAACGGAAGCTTCTTGCAAATGCAGTTTCTGCGTCCACAAGCGAGGTAGACGGTAACTCAAAGCGACTTCTCGCAGTTTCACGTAAGAAGCATCATATACATTAGCTTCAGCAATACTGTAAATACGATGGTAGTATTTCTCGGCAGATACAACCTCTTCGTTCTTAGAACCACTTTCCGTCACTCCTTCTACCATAATGCCATCCTGATACACACGGGTGGATTGCCCATTGACCTGGGCATAGTAAAGTCCATCAGAGGATACGGAATAAGAAGGAGATTCTGGTAATCGTACATTGTTACCCATGGCGTCAGTATAATACCACAAGCCACCGTGCTCGGCATCCCGGCCCGATAATGTGTTAGCTAATACACCGGTATATTTTCCAGTTTTATTAGTGTTGGAAAAAATAGAACCACCTACACTTGCATCTATCAGAAAAGAAAGACTTAACGAACGATAACTGAAAGTGTTACTGATACCGCCTGTCCAGTCGGGCGTAAACTTCCCCAACGTTTTATTAGTGGTCGAAATCTTAGGCAGACCGTTAGCATCCACCACAACGTTTCCATTAGCATCACGCACGTATGAAGTGCCGAACAGGGTTCCATAAGCTTCGCCCACTGAAGCCAGTATCTGAATACCAGACGAGTAGAGCTGGTAACTCGTAATCAAACCTTCATCATCCAATTTGACAACCTTGCTGCTGTTGGCACCATAATTCAAATCCAGATTCCAACGAAACCCTTTCGATGTTTGTATAGGAACAGCGCCCAATTGTATTTCATAGCCACGATTACGGATATGTCCGGCATTACGCACCTGCGACGTGTACCCACTGGCAGCAGTAGTAGCTAGTTTCAATATTTGATTACGACTATCGGTCTTATAGTAAGTGAAATCCAAGTATAGGCGATTGTCCCAAAAAGCCGCCTCGAAACCAGCTTCTATAGATGACGTCTTCTCCGGTTTTAGATTCGGATTCATACCAATGGTAGAAGAACTTTGAAGTGGATTCCCATTGAAAGCTGTTTCTGAAGTAAAGACCGTTGCCAATTGATAAGGATTGGCATCTGCTCCCACTTGAGACCATCCTCCACGTATTTTTAGGTAGTTAACAGCTTTACTTCTCCATCCGAAAGCTTCAGAAAGCAACACACTAGCCGTCACCGAAGGATAGAAATAAGAATTGTTGTCCACAGGTAGTGTAGACGACCAATCGTTCCGTCCTGTTATATTCAAGAAAGCCCAACGACGGTAATCCAGTTGTATGGAACCGTAAAGGCCATATTGCCGTAAACGGTAGAAATCATTGGACGAAGTGAGCGGATCACGCGAGTTAGTCAATGTATAAAGATCAGCAACCGCCAAACGGGGAGCAGCCTGATAATTATTCTCATATTGTTTGTTACGTACATTAAAACCCAGAAGAGCGTCAATTCCCCAATTTTTATTCAACTGTTTGATATAAGTCGCCAATACTTCTGTGTTATTCTCTTTCACCGTATAGGCATCTTCAGCATAACTGCCGTAAGGCGAACCGGCACCTGCACTCCCCCATTTTACTTTGGATTTCCTCCGGTCATTATACCAGTCGGTACTAGTACGGAAACGCACATTCAACCCATCTGTCAGACGGAATTCGGCATGCAGATCACCTATCAGACGATGACGTTCCTGACTCTGTGTATTATAAGAAGCACTCCAAAAAGGATTGTCGTAATAGCTTGAATTCCAGTTGCGAGTATAGTCCGCCTTCAATGAGTTCGTATCCACTTGACGTCCGAACCACAAGAACTGAAGCATAGGACTGTTAGAACGTACGTTACTGCCCGAGGGGGTAGCTGACCCCGGTAAACTGGGAGCTGTATAAACGATGTAATTGGCCGTAGCTCCCACCACAATCCATTTTGCCAGATGGTAATCCGTATTTAGGCTGATATTCGTCTTATTAGTTCCAGCATCAGGAACGATACTGACTTGTTTTTCGTAGTTATATCCTACACGGAACTGGTATTTGTCGTCTCCACGGGCAACAGAAATACCGCTGTTTGTAGAAATACCCATGCGAAAATAATCGCGTACATTGTTGGGATGGGATACCCAGGGAGTAGCCACACGATTACCGTCAGCGTCCAATGGGCTATCGAACTGAGGAATCAACAAACCAATATCAAGACGTGGCCCCCAGCTTTCGTCTACCCCGTCATTCACACCTGCACCCTTGCCATCTACATAACTGAACCGTCCCCCTGCCCCTTGTCCAAAAAGATTTTGAAACTCCGGCAAGGTAGCAACAAAAGAGACTTGCGTGGAAGAATGTAATGTAATCCCTATCCCTTTCTGCCTTTTGTCTCCTCCCTTAGTAGTGATGACAATAGCACCGTGAGCAGCACGCGCACCATAAAGGGCAGCGGCATTCGGACCTTTCAATACAGTAAGTGTTTTTATGTCTTCCGGATTCAGGTCTGCTATTGCATTTTTAAAATCGCGTCCGCTGGAACGTGCATTAAGCTGCGAATTATCCACTGGGATTCCATCCACAATAAAAAGCGGTTGATTCTCACCTGCAATAGAAGTTTCACCACGAATAACGATGCGACTGGAACCAACATCTCCTTGTGTATTGGTAATACGCACACCAGCTATCTTACCACTCAACGAATTTAACAGATTATTATCTTTCCCTTGCACCAAAGCATTCTGTTTTACTTCCTGTGCCGTATAGCCCAATGCCTTTTTCTCGCGTGAAATACCCAAAGCCGTTACTACTACCTCATCCAGCAGATGCGTATCACTCTTCAGTGTTACCGATACCTGTGGTGCAATAGCCACCTCTTTTGCCATCAGACTAATGTAAGAGATTAGCAGCCGGGTGGCTGATGGCGGGAGTCCACTCAGTTCAAATCTCCCGTTGACATCAGTTACGGTACCCAATGAAGTTCCTTTCACTATAACTGAGGCACCGATAACCGGCTCCCCATCTTCTTCTGTGGTGACGATGCCCCGCACTGTTGTCACCTGTGCTGCCCCTTGTATCACTCCTATTGCAAGAGCAAGCAAAAATAAATGAATCCTTTTACCCATTATTGTTTACTGTTAAAATGATGGGGCAAAGGTATTAGATATATACAAGCTGATAAATCCCGTATGAATGGCATTTTATATACCATATTTGCGGTATATTTACAGTTGCGTGTATGACTTTCAGATTTTTGCTTCTAATCCTTTTTATTATTCAAAGCCTGTCTGACATCGTCAAACAGATCATCCACATCCTCCAAACCAATTGAGAAACGGATAGTCGTATCCAACACATCCATGTCCTGTCGCTGTTTATCAGTAAACGGTCCAAAAATAGTACTTGCAGGATGAATAGCAAGCGTCTTATTGTCAAACAAGTTAGTAGCGCGACGTATCAATTTCAGTCGGTTGATGAAAGCAAAGCATGCCTCTTTACTTTCCAGGTCTATCGTAATCATAGCACCGGCAGTCGGACCAAACTGTCTTTGTGCCAAAGCGTAGTATGAATTATCCTTCAGCCCCACATAATTCACACGTTTGACAGCAGATAATATGCGAAGCTTACCAGCCAACATAGCGGCATTGGCAGACTGTATCCGATATCGCGCGTCCAATGTTTCCAATCCGATAGTATGCATATAGGCCACATGAGGAGTCATATAAGCTCCCAGATTGAGTAACATCTCTGTACGCATACGTTTACCGAATCCCGGACATGTACCATAATCAATTACTAAACCACCAATGGAAGTGGCTCCCCCTGATAAATATTTGGTACTGGAAACCACTTCAATATCTACGCCTAAGCTATGTGAATCGAATTCTGTGAAAGGAATAAGCGTAGTATCAACGATGAGAAGAATTCCCCTTTCATGAACTATCCGTGAGAGCGCCTGTAAATCCGCCACTTCCATCTGCGGATTGGTGATAATCTCCACATAAATGCAGCAGGTATTACTGTCTACTACTTTCTCTACTGCTCCAATGTCTGTCAAATCACACAATCTAGGTTCCACCCCGAAGCGGGACAATGTACCAGCAATAAACGAATAAGTATTACCAAACAAATGACGCGATGTAATTATATTCTTTCCTGCAGCTGCAATTGAAAATAATGTATTACTAATAGCCGCCATACCGGAATTGAGGGCTATGACTTCTGCTGCCCCCGTAAGTTCCTTCACCTTATTCTCAAAAAAAGTCACTGTGGGATTCATCACTCTGGAGTAATCCGGAGCATCTGTCCGCCCGCAAAAAGCATCAGCCATGTCATCAGCATTGTCAAATTCATAAGCCGCTGTATGGTAAACCGGCATACTGAGAGAATTGTAAGCATCTCTTCTTTGGAACTGCGTATGAATCGCTTGGGTCTGTTTTTTCATCATTCTATTCATTAATATTATAACTATCAAATCTCGTACAATCAGAACAAAGGTAGATATAAAAACTGAAATCCGACAGTAGATCAAAACAGATATTTAACTGATAATAAGCATTTTGGAATAATATTCTTTAAACCGATAAATTCAATCTGAAAAAAGAGTGTTTATTCTAAAATAAACAGTTCAAATAGTGTTATTTTCTATTTCAACAGAAACCGCCCCTTTTTATGCTTATCTTATTCACATACACAAAATAAAAAATCCCCGTAAAGTACTACTTTACAGGGATTTATCTATTAATTGAAGCGGAGAGACAGGGATTCGAACCCCGGGTACCTCGCAGTACAACGGTTTTCAAGACCGCCGCAATCGACCACTCTGCCACCTCTCCAAAAACTCCTTTATCAGAAGTGCTTTCCGTTGAAAGCGGTGCAAAGGTACGAATCATTTTTAAATCTGCAAACATTCTGATATTTTTTTCGCGAATTAATCGTATTTTTGCAGTTCATTAGTAAGAACAGAAATATGATATACCCTCAAAACTTTGAGCAAAAGATAGGATTCGACCAGATAAGACAGTTACTAAAAGATAAGTGCCTCAGTACTTTAGGTGAAGAAAGAGTTACAGACATGAACTTTTCCGAGCAACATGAAGAGGTTGAGGAGAAATTAAACCAAGTAACAGAGTTTGTCCGCATCATCCAGGAAGAGGACGGATTTCCCGATCAATTTTTCTTTGATGTCCGTCCTTCGCTAAAACGTGTGCGAATAGAAGGAATGTATTTGGACGAACAAGAATTATTTGACCTACGCCGTTCATTAGAAACCATCCGTGACATTGTACGCTTTCTGCATCGGAATGAAGATGAAGAAGGAAACAATACCCCCTACCCCAGCCTGCAACGACTGGCAGGAGATATTGCCGTGTTCCCGCAACTGATAGGAAAAATAGACGGCATTCTTAACAAATATGGAAAAATCAAGGATAATGCCTCTACCGAATTAGCCCGCATACGTCGCGAACTTGCCAGTACGATGGGAAATATTTCCCGTTCATTAAACAGCATCCTGCGTAGTGCGCAGTCCGAAGGATACGTGGACAAAGATGTAGCTCCCACCATGCGTGACGGACGTCTGGTGATTCCAGTTGCCCCTGGACTCAAGCGAAAAATCAAAGGTATCGTACACGATGAATCTGCCAGCGGAAAAACTGTGTTTATAGAACCGGCGGAAGTGGTAGAAGCCAACAACCGCATCCGTGAACTCGAAGGTGATGAACGACGTGAGATCATTCGTATCCTTACCGAGTTCTCGAATATCCTTCGTCCATCTATTCCGGAAATTCTTCAATCATACGAATTTCTGGCAGAGATAGATTTTATCCGTGCGAAAAGTTACTTCGCCATACAGACCAATAGTCTGAAACCCACCGTAGAGAATGAGCAACTACTGGATTGGACAATGGCAGTGCATCCTTTATTACAACTTTCATTAGCCAAACATGGAAAGAAAGTTGTACCACTGGATATAGAGCTCGATCAAAAACAACGTATCCTTATTATATCCGGACCGAATGCCGGAGGTAAGTCCGTCTGTTTGAAAACAGTTGGTTTGCTGCAATATATGCTGCAATGCGGTATGCTGATTCCCTTGCACGAACGTAGTCATGCCGGTATATTCAGCAGCATCTTTATCGATATTGGTGATGAGCAATCTATTGAAGATGATTTGAGTACCTACTCTTCTCACTTGACCAACATGAAAATCATGATGAAGAGCTGCAACGAACGGAGCCTCATCCTGATTGACGAGTTCGGTGGAGGTACAGAGCCGCAAATCGGAGGTGCTATTGCCGAAGCCGTACTGAAACGTTTCAACCAGAAAGGAACATTCGGAGTCATCACTACCCACTACCAGAATCTGAAACATTTTGCTGAAGATCATGAAGGAGTAGTGAACGGAGCCATGCTTTACGACCGTCATCTCATGCAAGCACTTTTCCAATTACAAATCGGTAATCCGGGAAGTTCGTTCGCCGTAGAAATTGCACGAAAAATCGGACTACCGGAAGATGTCATCGCAGATGCTTCGGAAATCGTAGGAAGCGAATATATCAATGCAGACAAATACCTTCAGGACATTGTACGCGACAAGCGTTACTGGGAAGGGAAACGTCAAACCATCCGTCAACGGGAAAAGCACATGGAAGAAACCATTACCCGTTACCAGACAGAAATGGAAGAATTGCAAAAATCCCGGAAAGAGATTATCCGGCAAGCAAAAGAAGAAGCGGAACGCATGCTTCAGGAATCCAATGCCCGCATTGAAAATACGATTCGTACAATAAAGGAAGCGCAAGCCGAAAAGGAAAAGACACGTCAGGCACGTCAGGAACTAACAGACTTCCGTACTTCTCTGGATGCACTGGCATCTAAAGAGCATGAAGAGAAGATTGCAAAAAAAATGGAGAAACTAAAGGAGAAGCAAGAACGGAAGAAAAACAAGAAGAGCGAACCGAAAGCTGCAGTCTCTTCTCCATCAAGTGCCCCTAAAATAGTGCCGATTGCAGTAGGAGAAAATGTAAAAATCAAAGGACAGACAAGCATCGGCCAAGTGATGGAAATCAGTGGTAAAAATGCGACTGTTGCTTTTGGAAGCATAAAAACGACCGTAAAAATAGACCGTCTGGAACGTACCAATCATACGCCCAAGACGGAAGGAATCGCCAAAAGCACCTTTGTCAGCAACCAGACACACGATCAGATGTACGAAAAGAAGCTTAGCTTCAAACAGGACATTGATGTACGTGGAATGCGTGGAGACGAAGCTCTGCAAGCAGTCACCTATTTTATCGATGACGCCATATTAGTCGGTATGGACCGTGTACGTATCCTTCACGGCACAGGAACGGGAATACTTCGTACACTTATCCGCCAATATCTAGCTACCGTACCGGGAGTCAGCCACTATTCCGACGAACATGTACAGTTTGGCGGTGCCGGAATCACAGTAGTCGATTTTGACTAACATGTAAACAAAACGTTCAAAGAACTTGTTCTCATTTAGAAAACCACTACCTTTGTTACAGTGGTTTTCTAAAACGAGAATAAAGCATGA
>OMDJ01001303.1_pt1 | contig 12176 bp, 14 predicted proteins | sample 1645211 | NCBI WGS metagenome assembly OMDJ01 (sample SAMEA103958142, study PRJEB25191) | human gut metagenome | biome: human-associated habitat [ENVO:00009003]; feature: intestine environment [ENVO:2100002]; material: feces | place: Germany | collected 2013/2015 | reverse complement strand
GAGAGGAAATGTCTCTATCCTTTTGGTTCCCTTTTGGAATTTGCTCGTTTATAGTAGTCTGGACAACTCCAAGGCAGAAAGACGAGCAAATATCTTCGCTTCCGAACTGCTTCTATCGGACGATGATATTCTTAAACCGATTGGCTATTACGAATTCAATGCCGACCGGGTTCATCTGGAGGCGAATATGCCATTCCACGCATCTGCAGCTTACCGGGCAATGAAATATCAGGAACTTCTGCAGGAATTCCTGTATACACACGGTGATGTACTCACCCCGGCTGAGATTGCCCAGAAAATCGAAATTGAAAAACACTTCGTAGATTTTAAGCTGAACATCCTCGCGGCAAAAGGATATCAGCTGCCAGTTCTTCCTGAACTCCACAATGATTTTTTGAAAGACTCCATGAAGAATAGCGAGGTGAAATGAGGTGAACTACTATTACTGTGATACCTGCCACTACTGCTTCTCTGCCGAGAAGTTCCCTGATCGTTGCCCTGATTGCGGTGCAATAGAACATAACGATCACGCAGCAGTACGACAGGCAACAGATGCCGAAGTAAAAGAACTGCTCAGAATTCGGGCAGAAGATAACGACTGAAAGGAGAACACACATAATGAAAGCACATAAATATTGGTCACTCGGAGCACTCGCTTGCATGACAGGCTGTTTCTACACAGGCTGCAAGAAACTGATGCAGGCTCACAAATATTTTGCCTGCGCCTCTCTGGTCTGCATGGGTATGGCAATCTACTCCGGTCATAAAATTGCACCGAAGAAGAAAAAAGCTGAAGAAAAGTAATTATATATGAGTAGCACCCTCACTGTGTACATACATCACAATGAGGGATTTTTATTTCCATTACAAACTATATGGAATGGATCGCACTTACTTCATTGCTTCCATCATAAGCCTGATTCCGACTTTCAGGCCTTCCTCAAAAGCAGTCTTCTCCCATGCGCAGCACACACTGCCTTGCTGGTCCATAATTTTTTCCCAAAGCGGAATCTTATCTCCAACATAGTCATCTACCAACCTATCCATACCATCCAAACCACGCATCCACTCTTCCAGTTCCTTTTCTTTTTCCTTTGCGACTTTTCCGGCAACTGTGTTTTTCTCTACTGGATTATTCTCCGTGTAATGCTCATACACCAGGTCAAGCAGATTTTCCACTGGTGGGTAATACTCCGGCTCTGTTTTCTTCATGTACTCTTCTAGCATTTCTTTCAATTTTTCTATAATGCTACCTACCTTCCTAACCGTGAGCATTCCTTTCTGCTTCCCGGTTACGGCACATATTACCTCTCTCTTTTGCACATAGCAAGTTGATTTTCATCTTTTTTCTGTGGTACCTCAATCAATCCAAACCTATAGAACATTCCATAAATATAGGACACGCCACGGATATCTCCCAGTGCTTTTGGCCGTTCTACCAGCGGCTTTCCTTCTGTCTTTTCAAAAGCAAGCTGTACCGAACTCCACGTCAGGCTCTTACTGCTTTCTCGACGATCAATCCACAGTTCCTTGGTCAGTTCCCCATTCCGCCCGGTCTTGATCTTATAGGAAAACGGCAATCCGGATATCGTCTTGAACCGGTATCCTTGAAAAGCAGCGATACACTTCCAGAGATGCTGTTCATCATGACTGCTCTGCAACGCTTCAACTGCTTTCTTCCTCTGCCGCATTCGTCGAAGTCCCTCTGCCACAACGCTGATCTGCTTCCTCTCGCAGTTTTCTCTGAAATACACGCCTTTCTTATAAGGTAAGTAAGAAGTCACTGATGCTTTTGACAAATTCAGTTCCGCTGCCACCGCTTCCAATGCTTCTTTATAAGGCATCCCCTGTTTTTCCTCAAAAGCAGAATTCACCGCATCCGCAATTTCCGATTCATAAACACCGGCTGTGATCAATAGCTTCCGCACCTTGATAGGATTGAATGATAGTGTGTCTGCGATTGTCTGGAGGGAATTATCTTCTTCGTAGAGGACCACGGCGGCCTGTATCTGCTCCTGCAGGATAGCTGCCGCATCATAGTTCGGCTTCAACGGTTTCCGGCCTGCACCGGTTTTTCTTGGTTTATATGGTCTTTTATCTCCCACAGAAATTCTCCAATCTCACAGCATTCCAATCTTTTTCCGATATTATATACGCTCCTTCCGGCCACGACTCACCTTCCCAAACAAAATCCGAATCATACCGCACAGCCTTGGCAGCTTCACCGCAGAAATCATTATCTACACACCACTGCATCAAGGTGTCATCTTCCAATGTCAGGTATCCATGAGCAAAGCCTCGTGGTATATACATCTGATTCCGGTTTTCAAACGACAGCACCGTACTGTATGCATGACCGAAGGTCTCTCCTGGGCGTAGATCCACAGCCACATTGAAGATTGAACCATGCAGGCAGGACACCAGCTTCGCTTGGGCGTGTTCCCCTTCCTGAAAATGCAGACCACGCAGCGTGAACGCTTTCTTGCTGTATCCCTGATTGATCTGTCGAACAGTGAAATTTATAGATTGGTCATATGGCACGGCAAGGTATCCTCTGAAGTCTTCAAAGGCTGGGACTGTGAGTATTATTGGCTTTGTGTTCATTTTGTAAGTCTCCTTTTATTTTCATTTCAAACTATATACTTTTAAGAACACAGCGATTTCTCGCTGTGCCTCAATGTCACCACTGTTTCCGATATTCTCTTGGACTGATTCCTTCTATTTTTCGGAACATCCGACTAAAATAGTTTGCATCCGCCATTCCTACTGCCGCACCGATTTCATCCACAGTCATATCTGTGAAGCGAAGCAGCTGCTTGGCTCTGGTGATCCGCTTTGAGATCAGATAGTTGTTGACCGTTGTTCCGTAAGTCTCTTTGAAGATTTTGGACAGATAGAACTTGTTAATAAAGAACTTCTCTGCCAAATCATCCAATGTAAGCTTCTCCGTATAATGCTCGTCCAGATACTCCTTTACAGCTGTCAGTTCCATTCTCTTCCGGCTCACCGTTACGCTCTCTGGATGCCAGGACTGCTCCATCAGGAGAGTCAACAGGGTCCCCAACTTCTCATTGATTCGCATGTCCCGGATGTAGTCAGATGAGGAAGCTAAGTTATAGAGGTCTGTTAGAAGCGATGTAAATGGTGTTAAATCATCCGGATGAAACACTGGCCGACCACCACGCTCCTTGTATTTCTCATACACAGCCGGAAGGGATGGTGCATAGAAATGGCACCATTGGAGCGACCAGAGATTGGTGCTTTTATTTTCTACAGTGGTGTGGTCATTACTGCCTTCCCCGCCGCTATATCCTGTGCTGTGGCTATACGCTTTCCGGCAGTCGATGAACACACAGTCGCCTGAGTGCAACTGATAAGTCTGCCCCTCGTAGGAAAGTTCACCTTCTCCCGCTAAAACAACAAAACACAGGAAAGACACCAGATCCGATCTCTTGGATGTATGCGGATGGATGGCCTGCAAAGAGCCAACCTCCTGCAGATGGAGCAGCGATGTCCGGGCAAAAGTTGATGGGGTGTAAATGATTCGGGAGGAACTTACGGAAGAGGACTGTGGGTTAAATAGTTCTTGTTCCATAATTGCTCCTTTCCCTTTTCGCTGTTTTATGGCTATTAAAACAGTCCTGGAATTTTCTTTGCACCTTCCCAAATAGCTGTCGCTATTAGGCTTCCCTCTACGCCTGTTACAAGTTCTTTTAGCTTTGCAAACCCTCTCTTAATAACTCCCGGCTCTTTCTTTTCTTTAACCTCCTCTCTCAATTCAGCAATAAGCTGTTTAACTTCATCCGCTTTTTCACCAAAATCTTTCTGAAACTTTGGCAAGTCCAAAAATTCTGATATCTCTTCAAGGGTTGATTCAGCAATCTGGTAATCAAATATTCCCTCCGCTTGTGTTGCCTGCTGCTGTACATTTTGAGAATTCATTGAAAGATTCACAATTCCAGTATTGCTATCTATATTTACTGTAGCCCCCATCTTTAACGCCTCCATTACGGTATCTTTCATTGTTTCATTTAATTGTTTTATGGAGTCCACAAGCTCTTCGTGCCGTCTTAATTCTTCTGCTTCTTTTTCTGCACGAGTTTCCTCAATGGCTCTCATAGTTTCATCCATCTGCTTCATCTGTCCTTCCAAATAATTATGATAGACAGGACGTGCTGTTGAAATATTTTTCATTATATCTGTCGGAATATGAAAATTGCCCATATCAAAAAATTTATCATCCATGGTTTATATTCCTCTTTTCTTTTTTGTGTATTTCTGCATCTTAGCCACAGCTTTCGCCGTGTTGTCTGCTGCTCACCTCGTAGCGGTGTGCAAATTTTGAGCAGCTACCGTGTAGATTAGTCTACACGGCTTTTGTTTCTTTACTCCCAGCTGAAGCACATTCCTTTGAAACCATCGGCCTGCTCTTTCGTATTGAACACAACCTTGATTTCGTTCTTAACTGTGCAGTCATCACTGACTACCAAGATATGTCTCTGTGAGAAGTCATAATTGAAGGTTACCGTTGGGGACTCAAACAGTTCTCCATCTACATAGATATCTGCTTTGTTATCTCCGGATTCATAGGTATAGTCGATGCCCAGTATGCCAGATGCACTTGTACTGATGGTAAAGATTGTATCATCCACACGTTCAAAGTCAGAGCTTGCATCGTACCAGACAAAGTTATCGAATTTATGCACATCGGCATTGATCACATCAGCTTCTGCCATCTTTCCCGTAGATGCAGCTACGCTATCGTCAATGACTTTTTTGACCGTTTCAAAGTAAATTTCCTGCCCAGCATCATTCGGATGGACACCATCTTTTGTTAAGTCATCATAGGCTTTTCCAGAATTGTTGAAGGCAGCAATTGTATCTGCTACCGGGATGGAGTAGTGCTCACAGATGCTCTGGATTGTGGTCATTTTCTCTGTATAGGTTTTCTGAGAAGATTCCAAGATGGAAATGATGGAACAATCCGGGTATTTGCTTCTGATGGCTCGGATGATGGACTCATAGTTCGTAGAAAAGCCATCTGTACTATCATTCTGACCATAGCAGATGATTGCCAGATCATAATCCACATCATCATTCAATGCCATTGTGCGAACATAACCGGCATAGGATGCGTTGCCGCCCATGGAGACATTCGTTACCGAAACCGACACATTATTTTCAGTTCTCAGATATCCCTGCAGTTGCTTAAACCACTGTTGACCATCCGTCTGAGTGCCAGCTCCAGCACCAATCGAATCACCTACGACTAGCACATTCACATCAAAGCCATCTTCCAGTTTCTGATAGAAACTATCTTCCGCCTCTTGCTGTTTCAAAGCCGCCTGCTTTTCTTGTTCCTCTTGATATAGTTTTTTATTAAGCGCCTGAAGTTCTGCTGACTTTTTATCCTCTTCCACTTTATTCATCCATAAAAGGGCACCCAACAGTGCTGCCAATATTACAATTATTATTCCGTATATCAGATTTTTCCGGGAGCTACTGCGGTACCCCCCCCAGGCCGTCCGAAAACTTATTTTTTGAGCATAAAATTAGCCCCTTTCTTTCTATGTATCATTGAAAACTGAATAAAACACACATATTGAAAGAAAAGGAGCTTATGCTGTTGCCATAAGCTGCATCATTTTCTCAAATCCCAAAAGGTTTTTAGCTCTCTCCATATTATATCCAAGGCAAAAGAGCGCAAACTCCCCGGTCACCTTTCGCAGTCCTTTCAAAAGAAAGTAGGTGGCTCCCATCGCTCTTTTTATCGTTCCAAACGGATGCTCTGACAGGCACATCCTCTGGGACATTTTCTCAAAACTTGGTTTCAGGAAAAACTTTACAACCTTTACTTTTTCAAAGTGACCTTTTACAGCCTGCTTTGCATTTTCACATTCCTTTCCCTCTGCTTTCAACCACTCTTTGCATGGCTTCTCCAGAGTATCTTTTGTAAAATCAATCTCTTTCCATTCACCCTTACCTTTGTAGCACTTGTTCCTGTTCCTGCAGTGTTTACAGGCATTTTTATTGGCATAGCGGATATTCCCATTTTTCTTGATGCATTTTTGCCTCAAGACTTCTCCCTCCGGACAATAAACCAAGTTTCTTTCCGGGTCTCTGACAAAATATCCCTCCTTCGCCCGCACCAACATCTCCTCCGGCGTTCCATATATAGCTTCGGATTTTTCAATATCTGCCAGATCCTCCTTCACTTTCCGGCGGACCTCTTTTACTTCCATATCAGAAATAACATCTTTATATGCCTCTGGTATTTTCCCTGCATGAAGACTCTTTTTCAACTCTTCCGGTTTTGTACTGGTTATATCTGCTTCCGCTTCCTCATATGATATTTCCAGTTCATATCCGTCTTTGCCGTCATCCAATATGACATGTGGAATCATGCCATTCTCCAGGCATTTGATCATGTCTTCCTCATTTTCATAACCTTTATCGGCCACAACTTCAAGTATCTCATCTTGCGTCTCTTCCCGGATTTCTTCCATTGTCGGGTTCAGCATCCCATGGTCAGTGACCTGATTGGTCATTTTAAAATTTCTGATCAGATGTGTTTCAGAATCTACCGCTGTCTGCGGATTGTATGCCACGGCAAAACCATTCTTATTTTTCATCAGTCTTGCGTCTGCATCCGTCAGAGATAGTTGTGAAGCACCAGTTTCCTCCATCAGCTTCTGATAGGATTCATATCTCGCCAGACGCTCCTGTGCTTCTTTAAGCTTTGCTTCAACCACTTCTCTGGTCAGCTTCTCCGGTATTTCCTCAAGTTCTTCCTGTTCATCCATTTCTTTCAGGATTCTTAGATACTCGTCTGTATGAGCATTCAGCCATTTGATCCTGTCATCCAGCTTATTTTTAGTGAAGTTACTGTCCTTGGAATTGTTCGCCAGGAACTTGCTTCCATCAACAGAAGAAAATCCCCACTCTACCGCTCCGGAAATCCTGCGGTTAAATTCGTGAAAGATATCTTTCAGGCTATCAATGTTATCTTTCCGAAAATCAGAAATCGTACGAAAGTCCGGTTCCACGCCTCCAAGCATCCATTTTACTTCAAGATTGACTTTACAGCTTTCAGCCAGTTTACGTGAGGATCGGATACCTTTACGGTTACCATATATATACAACTTATACATTCCTTTCGGATCATACGCTGGTCTGCCTTCTTTCGCTGCTTCTTTTACTTCATATTTCGTTAGATCAAGGCTGTTTACAAAAGCATCAATAAGTCTGGCGATGCTTTCCGGATCCACAAAAGAATCCCATGAACACATCATCATCTGATTGCGGTTAAAAGTTGAAACGTATGGCATAATCCGTCACCTCTTAATACAGTACTTTTCTGTAATCATTATACTATATTTCTGGTTGAAAATCTTGATTTTCTGTGTGCTTTATTCAGTTTTCAATGTACAAATATTTATGTCAAACACCCTTTCACAGGTGATTCAACCTTATGGTTAACTATTACCTGACTATTCTAGTTTTCGGACAGTCTCCCTCATTACACCGCTTTGCTATTTGGTTGAGGTTGTTCCCTATCCGTTTCAGTTCCGGGATAAGTTCTTTGATACCGTCCGTATTCACGATCTGCTTCTCCAGCACACAGGAAAGGATATACTCCTGTTGGTTCTTTCCACTCTCTGAAATCTTCTCCTGCAACTGCTGGTATTCTTCTTCACTTACTCGGAATGATAACTGCTTTGGTCTTGTCTTGTTCATACCCTTACCACTCCATATCCATGACATCAAGTAAGTCAAAGAAACGCTCCAGCGTCTTATTTTCCTTTTCTGCCGGGTTCTGTTTTACATATTTATCAATTACTTTCATCAGCTCCTGCACCTCGTATCTGTACTCAAACTGAATTTTATCCATTTCTTTTTTCATGCCTTTGACCTCTCTTTCTTCGGTGCTACCACCGTCACATTATGAGCCTTTCGGCTCTCTGAAAAGGGGGATTGAAGGGGGGCTTGCCACCCTCACAAGTTCTAAAGTGGTAACACTTTAGGGAACTTGCAATATATCCGCTACACATATTATAGCATGATAGACACCCTATATCAAGCGGATATATTCGTGCGTATATTCTGCCAAGAATATAGTGGAGCTTACTTCCTCTTGGGCGACTTTGAAAGTGTAGGAGGGAGACAGTCAAGGGCTTGTTTTTTATCTGCAGTATGAGCTTCGGCTTGCCGATCAGCGAATGCAGCAGATAAAAAATGGTCGCAGACCACCCTTTACTTTCTTCCGCCGGAACGGACAATGAGGCACAGGGGGAAGTAACGGAACGGACGGACAGCCGTTTTCCCCTCCAGCATGATTGCCAACAAAAAAGAGTATCAAGGGTAAACGCTGCGGTCTATGACCGCCCTTGACACTCTTTTCCTTATGGCTTTGATGATAAACAAGGGGAAATGGCTTCTTGTGGCATTTCTGCCCCTGTGATATAATATCTAGCGTTGTCGCGCCCATTCTGGCAACAGAAAGGGGGTGTGTCTACGTGTCAGAAATTATATCTTTTCTTGTTTCCGTACTGGCAAGTGTAGTTGGCTACTATATTTGCAAATGGTTAGACGGAGATAACAGCGACAACTAACCTAACGGAGGCTCAACCGTAAAATGAGAAGAACCCCCAGTAGTGGCTGCTACTGGGGGTTCGTTTTGTGTCTACGTGACACATTATATCTTTTCTTAGCTATTGCCATTATAGCATATGCTCTCAGGCAAATCAAGTTTACGCAATTATTATATTTTTTATACGTATCACTCTATTTTCTCCGCAATTTTTATTTTTGTGTATTTTATACATTTTTTTTTTTTTTTTTAATTATTTATTCAGCATATTGACATTTATATGTTTCCTATGATAAACTTTTTAAAGAACTTACAAAGAAAGGGAGGATTTTTTTTTGGACAAATTCAAGCGTTTCGGTGTTTCTATTTTAAGTTTAGGCCTTGTACTAGCACTTAATCCAGTAACCACTTTTGCTGCTGAACCGGAAACTTCAGTTGTAACTTCTGAATCTAACGCAGTAGGTGGATGGAGTGAAGAAGATGGTTATTTTGTTAATCCTCAAGCATATTCAAAAGCAATGGAGGATGGCACTACATACGCTTCTCCAAAACATACAGGTAAAGCAGAAGAACGTACACACAATGGTACATCTCAAAAAAGAGCACATGGTTGGACTACTTGGGTTGGAAAATATCACTACACAAGAGCAAGAATGGAAGATTGGGGTGCAATTCTTACCGATTCTGGACGTCAATGGGGAACTGACGGAACAGAAGCAATATCTCCTTGGTGGAGTTTTAACGGTGATACTTTAGGATCTGCTAGAACCTATTACGGAAGTTGATTCTTCACAAACAAAAAAGCAAAGGATTGTAAAATCCTTTGCTTTTTTTACTATATTCTTTTTAAGGAGTCTTCTATGAACACTAAAAAATATTTTATAACATTATTTTCTTTTATTATTTTCTCTATATATTTTACTTTGTCAGGTGTATTTGTTCCTTTCATTGCTTCTATTCCGCAAAGCAATGGTGGATTTAAAACACTTTCATCACAAAATGATTTTTACAAAATGGTTGACAATTTTTATGATCCAGATGAATTTTATAATTTTAGAACAGACAATCAAAACATAAATATATTAGCAAACTTCTATAACACATTAAATGCATCAAGTAACTTCGATGTTTTAACCTCATTCAATCAGGCTATCGCTGTAGATATAGATGACTTTAATGGAGACCAACGCTTTTATTATAATTCTGATGAATTTATTGATAATAGTCAGTCTCCTACAATAAATATAAAAGCGTTACAACTTAATCAAAAAGCCTATGATTTTTATAATATAAAAGTTGAGGGAAATTCCGGAATTGCATGGAATAGTATTTCATATAAAGATGACTCGATTCCTGTTCTATTGGGTTCTGAATATAAATCTTTTTATAAAATCGGAGACATAATTACTGGAAATTATTATAGTAAAAATACTAATTTTGAAGTTATCGGATTTATAGAAACAGATTGTTCTATAAATTATAAAAATACCTCTAATATCACTTTGAATACTTATATGCTTATTCCTTACCCTTCCACTCTTTGGGAAGTGGACAAAACTAATTTTCAATTTGAATCATTATTATACTTTGCTATGATAAATTGTGATTTACTACCATTTGTTGAGGAATCACAAATTTTAAAAAATATAAAGTCTATATCTGACGAAACTGGATTTTCAGACTTTTCTTTAGTTGGTATTGATAACTTTCAAATACAACATATAGAATTACTTTTATTTATACAAAAAAATCATATACTTTTCATCATTGGTTTTTTGATTATTTTTATTTTACTAAATATACTATGTTTGTATTTATTTAGCCACATTCTAAAATCAATTTATAATCAATCAACCTTACGAAAAAAACATAATAAAATTTTTATGTTGAATATTGTTATTCCATATGGATCTGCGTTTCTTTTAGGAACGTCTCTTGCAACACTATTTATAAAAAAAATATTGCCTATTAGCATCATTATTGGAATAATAACCTTGGCTTTAATATATTTGATAAATTATCTTTTTTTATCAAAATTCCTTCATTTTTCCTCAAATCTTCAGCAATAGACAATAGGGAAAAAGGAGTTATTAAATAACTCCTTTTTCCCTATATATTTTCATTGTTTATATCTTTCCACCACTTATAAACGGTATGCTTTGCAAGTCCTGTCTCTCGGATGCAGTCCGCTTTCTTTCCTGTCGGGTGGCTCTCCTGCCATTCTCTGACTGTCCGCTCTGCTGTTGGTCTGCCCTCTTTTACTACTTCGCCTATAACTTTCATATCCTCTTTTTTTCGCCTTGCAAGATATAAATGAGCCTCTTGTTTTCTGTAATTTCGCTTATTTGCTGGTATCGTAACCTTTGTGTTGTCCTCTATCCATTCCCGGCTTGCTATCGTTGACAGCCTTTTTCTGTCCCCTTTCAATGCCCGGAGAGCGTCTTTTACATCTGCCCGGCTGAAATGGTTGTCCTCGTCCTCGGTAAGGCTCTCTAAATGGTCCAGGAACGCATAGGCGTCTCTCCGTATCTTCTGCTCAGATATGCCACACTTCAAGCCATAAGAGCATAACGCCATAATGGAAAAGTAACGCCCTCCAGCTTTCACTTCCTCGGTTATTTTCCGTTTCCACCATTCATATAAAGCTTCGTTACATACCCACGTACCGCCCTGCTTCTTACTTTGCTGCTTCGGCTCTCCCTGCACGATCCGCTTCTCATACCATTCCGGGTACAGTTCCTTTGCTTCTTCCAGCGTAACGGTACTTCTTCTTCTCGGCTTCTCATACAACGGAGCAAGGTCTACCTTACAGCTCGGTATGCTGGCTTTTATGTCCTCCAGCGTGTAACGGTTCTCTGACAGCTTATAGGCTTTTACTGGGAAATCTGCACCCAGCTTCGACTGACTCCCTACACACCGAAACCCCTGATAAATTCCGGTTATATCCGGGCTGTCCGGACGGATAGAGCTGGTATCATTCCATAGCCGCCGGATAAGGGCTTCTTTTAGCTCCGCAAGCACTTCTTCCCTGTTTCGATACAACTGAACCGGCTCCTGCAAGAAATAGTAAAGATGTACCCCCTTGCCGGAGCTGACAAGATAAGTCGGACAAAGCTGCACACCATTCCCAAACTGCTTCAACAGGTTCTTTAACTGCTGTTTGCCTACATAGTCCACGTCCACCACCACCGCAAACAGCTCATGAGCGTTCTCTTTCGTGTGTGACTTTCCGTAAAAACTAATAGGCGGTATCAGCCCAAACCTATCCCCTACGACCTTATCCAACATTTTCAGACTATCATCAATTACCCACTGCCGGGTTCTTCCTTTGCCGGACGGTCTAATCTGTGTCGCTATAATATTGCCTTTTCCGTCCTCCGGCTCTTGCTGGAGACTGCCAGCCGGAAACAACTCCCGATAGAAATCATGAGGACTTACTTCCGGGTATCCCCTCTCCAGCATAAGGGCTTCTTTCTCCCGATAAGCAGACTTCCACTCATACCCTCTTTTATCTCTCCTTTTGGTGTATTTTGCCATAGTCTTTTACACCTCACTCCCTCTCGCCTTGACCGCTAATCTTATCAAT
>OMDJ01001298.1_pt1 | contig 12250 bp, 8 predicted proteins | sample 1645211 | NCBI WGS metagenome assembly OMDJ01 (sample SAMEA103958142, study PRJEB25191) | human gut metagenome | biome: human-associated habitat [ENVO:00009003]; feature: intestine environment [ENVO:2100002]; material: feces | place: Germany | collected 2013/2015 | reverse complement strand
CCGGAACCGAAATGGGCTGTACGCTCTATATCGAGACCGGAAAGAATGACCCGGGTATCGTTACCGAGATGACCGGAATATCCCCCACCCGTATCAAACGGAAAGGATACCCCGACATACCCTACACCGAGCTCGGCACTCACCCGGTCTTCGATGAGAAAAACGTCTGGTTTTACGATACATTCGACAACCGAAAAGCATCGAAATACTTCGATCTGGTATATCAATCCAACGAAATATTGGACTTGGTAGAAAGCCGTTTAGAATCGTTTCGAAAAGTTTTCCGCCGTTTCAAAAACAGCGGACTGATACTCCATTGCAGTATGGGACATTATAACTTCCAGTTCAGAATACGGCCCGACATGTGGAAAAGAATCGCCAAACTGAATATCCCGGTAGATTTTTATCTATATTACATAAGTACACCTTATTTCGACGACTAAACTATCAGACTCATGGGAATACAGAAGATTGAAATCGGGGATATTTTTGAAATCAAACAAAGAAGAAAAATATATTGTAGAATAAAGTAGACTAAAAAAACAAATAGCCTAAAAATAAAAGTGGGATAATGCCCGAAACGACATTATCCCACCTTCGTTACAATTCATTCGGGTTCATCAATAATTCCATTGGCAAGCGATCATACGCAAGTTATTATCCCCGATAGTGCGCAAATCGGTTAATTGATTATACCGGCAATTGATATAAACCAAATTCGGACAAAACGATACATCGAGGACATTCAACTGGTTATTACTGCAAATCAATCGTTGTAACATGGTTCTATTGCTCAAATCGAGTGTCGAAAGGTCGTTGTACGAGCAATCGACAAAATACAGATTAGTAGTCCCGTCGAGGTTCAAAGAAGTTAAATCGTTATACGAACACACCAAATCGGCCAACGACGTACAATCGAGTACACCCAATGTCTTCATATTGTTGTCACTGCAAATAAGAGACGTAAGAGACGGTAATTTGGACAAAAGCATATTCGATATTTCGTTATCGTCGATATTCAAATTAGACAGACTGACCGTCCCGAACAGATTCAAACTGGTCAATTTATTATAACCGCAATATAGATTTTTAAGATTTTCACAACTATCGACACTCAACGATTCAAGATGACAGCCCTGAACATTCAAACTCTGTAATTGCTGAGCTCCGTTTACATTAAGTTCCACGAACAAATTATTGGAACAATTCAGATTTTTCAAACCGGGAAGCCCGGAGAGAGACAAATCGGTCAAGCGATTTTTATAACAATCGAGCTTAACCAATGCCGGACAATTGTCTATATTCAACTCCGATAGCTTGTTCCTGCTGACATTCAATGTATTGAGCGCAGTACAGTTAGACACATTAATCTCCGTCAACTGATTGCGCGAACAATCGACTTTTTGCAAAGCCGTAAACCCATTCAAATCCAATTCTCCGGCCAATTCCTTATCCTTCCAATCGATAGAAATAGCACGGCCATCGCTCCATACTACCCCCTTCCACATTGCAGGATTCTTAATGTCGGTAATTCCCAAACGAATATAATTGGCATCTCCCTTAGCCGATTTTTGTTGCAAAAAACTTTGCAACTGTTTTACCTCTTTTTGATTGCTTTTTTGAGCGAACAATAACCCTGCGCTTCCCAGCACAATGGCTAACATAATGAAGACTCTTTTCATAACTGTTTTTATTATTTAGTACCTGTTAAAAGTTATTCGGTTTCCAAAACAGAAACTTTACAACTCTTAAACAACAGTTGTAGAAAAAAGTTCTTTTAACTTGCGAAAAGATAACGGTTATTATGTTTCAGTCAATAATTAATGGAGATTATCTTTTAACTCTTGTACTCGCAGATAGAGAGGAAAAAGAATATTCGTAGAGACTTTTTAGACCTTCTCCCTTGCCGTATCCCATAGCCTTACGGGGTGTTTCAATTTTTACTATCAGAGATATTTTTAAACACCTCCCCTGCCGTGCCCCGTAGCATTGCGGGGTGTGGCGAAGCAATAGGGGAGGTGTCCGCAAGGACGGAGGGGTTACCCCCTACTGCTAAAAAACTTATGAAATCTTTCCAATCCCTCTCCTCACAAACGGTTGTTTCTTCGGGTTCTCCCCCTATTGCTACCACAACACAAGGGTGAAAGACAAACACGATATATAAGAAAGTATTAACCTCCTCCCCTGTGTTTTGCGCAGCAAAATATAGGGGAGGTGTCCGCAAGGACGGAGGGGTTACCCCCTACTGCTAAAAAACTTATGAAATCTTTCCAATCCCTCTCCTCACAAACTACCGTTCCGTCGGTATCTCCCCTATTGCTACCGAAACACAGGGGATGCAATCCATCGCATTCGTTAAAATTCCGGTCTATCCCCTCGGATTTTCTACCGAACCGTTATTATGACTTACGAATAGAGTTCTCTTCGATAACAATGCGTCGAGCTTTATACAAAGCGCCTATCGCTTTTTTAAAGCTCTTCTTGCTACACTGGAAATAATGTGCAATCTCCTCGGCGGGCGATTTATCCGAAAGTCGTAACACCCCTCCCGCTTCATTCAACTTCTGTAAAATCGATTCACACAACGGGTCTATTTTTTCATATCCCGGAAGCTGTAACATCACATCGATCTTATCATCTTCTCTCACTTGTTTTACATAAGCACGCAAGTGCTCCCCAATGGTTATCGGTCTGAAAATCTCGTTGTGATAAATCACCCCCCAATGCAAATTATCGATAATAACCTTGTATCCGAGCGGAGTCCTTTGAGTTACTATGATTTCGACAGGTTGATTCGCCTCATATTCAGGAGGGACATTGTCTAAAAATTTATCCAATTTTGCGGAAGCGACTATTCGGCCGGTAGCAAAGTCGAGATATACATATACAATATAAAACTCGCCTTGCTGCATATCCGTATTTTGTTCCCGAAACGGGACCAACAAATCTTTCGCCTCTACTCCCCAATCCAAAAATGCGCCGATTCTATTCACCGACTTTACCTGTAACCACGCAAATTCACCTACTTGTGCATACGGTTTTTGTGTCGTTGCAATAAGCCGGTCTTCCGAATCATAATAAACAAAGACATCTATCTCTCCGCCTTCACTGCATGATTGTTCCGGAACGAACTTCCGTGGTAATAAAATTTCTCCCTTCTCTCCCCCGTCGAGGTAAACGCCGAAATCGACCGTTTTAACAACTTTGAGCTTATTGAATTTTCCGACTTGTAACATATAGGTTTATTTTACACGAATCTTATTGCAAAGATAGTGCAAACGAGGGCAGAAACAAATTTATTTGATTATGCCGAGTGCAGCCTATTCTCGCATTTTTGCAAAGATAGTGCAAACGAGGGCAGAAACAAATTTATTTGGTTATGCCGAGTGCAGCCTATTCTCGCACTTTTGCAAAGATAGTGCAAACGAGGGCAGAAACAAATAAATTTGGTTATGCCGAGTGCAGCCTATTTTCGCATTTTTGCAAAGATAGTGCAAACGAGGGCAGAAACAAATTTATTTGGTTATGCCGAATGTAGCCCATCTTCGCGCTTATGCAAATGTACACAAATCTTTCAACAGAAATTATAAAAATCCCGAAAACCGGGTGCTCGCATAATACTATTCCTTTTTTGCTTCTTTTCCCTTGCCAAGCACGACAAAAGGTGTATTTTTGTAAAAAACTTATTTATATGAAAAAAGTATCGTTATTGAGTATAATAGCATTGATAAGCTGTCTGTACTCTTGTAATTTCAAGAATAATCATTCAAATGAAACGAATGCCGATTCTGTTGTGGTGGAAAAATTAGTCATCGCAGACACCTACCATCTCTCCGGAGATACCGCAAAGCCTGCTTGTAAAGTTGTCTTGACAATGGAAATTCCTGTAAAATACAAACAAGACAGCGATTACCTTCATTTGCAAAAAATACTTTCCCCTCTAACCTTTGGAGACGAATATACGGGAGACTCCTTGAAACAAGCCGCGCAAAAGGTCGTAGAGTCTCATGTGAACGCCTATAAAGAAATAGAACCCGAATTCGAAAAAGAACTGGCGAAAAGCGGAGAGGCTTATTCTTTCGAATGGGACTTCGATTACACCCTTTCTCCCGTTTACAATCGCAATGATTTCTTCTGTTATGGAGTATCTTCGTCCGAATATACGGGCGGAGCCCACGGCATGTATTCAAGTCGTTATTACACGATAGACCTCTCCAACTGGAAAAGAATCGGTTTAGACGATATTTTCCAGCCCGATTCATCGGATACACTTAGTTCTATCTTATTAAACCGGCTGATGAAACAACTGAATGTATCGTCACCCGACTCCCTACTGGAATTAGGCTATTTCGACACGGAAGATATCATGGCTACCGAAAACTTCTATCTGACCGATACCGGTATCTGTTGGGTATATAACCCTTACGAAATAGCTTGTTATGCGACAGGGCAAACCAGTATAGAAATACCGTTCAAAGAGATCGACAGCTATATTTTACCCGACAGCCCCGTTCGTCGTTTAATCAAATAAACAGCAAACCATGCAATATATAAAAACGTATTTCCCGAATCTGACACCGAAGCAGGAAAATCAATTTATGGCTTTGGGACAGTTATATACCGACTGGAATGCAAAGATCAATGTTATCTCTCGCAAAGACATAGAGAACTTGTACCTCCACCATATCCTGCACTCTTTGGGAATTGCCAAAACGATAAATTTCGCAGATGGTTCCGAGATTCTCGACGTGGGAACCGGAGGAGGGTTTCCCGGTATTCCCCTCGCCATACTTTTCCCGGAATGTAAATTCCATCTGATAGACCGCATCGGGAAAAAAATAAAAGTCGCCGCGAACGTCGCCGAATCCATTGATTTGGAAAATGTGACTTTTCAGCACGGAAGCGTAGAAGAAAACAAGTCCGAATACGATTTCGTGGTAAGCCGGGCGGTTATGCCCCTACCCGATCTATTGAAACTGATACGGAAAAACATAAAAAAAGAACAACGAAACGCGCTTCCCAACGGACTTCTCTGTCTAAAAGGCGGTGAATTACAAAACGAACTCGTTACAGTGAAAAAGACATCGATCGTATTCGACCTGAAAGACTACTTCAAAGAAGATTATTTCGACACGAAAAAAGTCGTCTATGTGCAAATTGTAAAAAAATAGGTTCAAATGAGAATTGCCCGATTTCAATTCAACATGCTCCCGGTAAATACCTATGTTTTATGGGACACGGCCAGTAGGGAATGCGCCATTGTCGATGCCGGATGCTATTATCCGAAAGAAGAAGAAACTCTCGCCGAATTCATTGATGATAATAAGCTGACCGTAAAATATTCGTTAGCTACGCATCTGCACTTCGATCACTGTTTCGGTAATTCTTTCGTGGCAAAAAAATATGGAGTTATATTATGTGCAGCAGAAGCCGACGAATTTCTCTTACAAAATATGGTACGCCAATGCGAATCTTTCGGTATTCCGTTTCGAGGAGAAATACAGCCGATTGGGCATTATATTTCCGATAAAGACACATTTGACCTCGGTCATGAAAAATTAAAAACGATTGCCATACCCGGGCACTCTCCGGGAAGTATGGCTTTTTATGCTCCCGATTCAGGGTTTGTACTGTCGGGTGACGCGCTTTTCCAAATGAGCATTGGAAGAACCGATTTGCCGGGAGGAAATCATCATCAGTTGGTCGAATCTATACGAACAAGATTACTTACTCTACCGAAAGAAACAATCGTATATCCCGGTCACGGGCCGGAAACAGAGATCGGTATCGAACAAATCGGGAATCCCTTTTTATGAAAGGGATTCTTTATTTTCCGAATCATCTATATGATCCAATAAAAAGCGCTTTAACGATTGAATGGCTCCATGCACATTTTTCCACTGTTGCGACTTCTCATTCGGTAAACCGCTAAAATCGGAAGACTGGCTCATTTGGTCTATGATTTGTATCTGGCGCTCAGCATTCGCGTCATCGCCCATCTTCGCATAAGCAAGGGCCAATTTAAGCCTGCAATGCAGGTCGTACGAATCTTCTCGAAGCACTGTTTCAAACACAGAAACAGCCTCTTCATAATATTCGAGATGAAGGCACGCCTCGCCTTTGAGTTTCATAGTTTCCATATCGTCTTCATTCAACTCCAACGACTTGGACAAATGATAATAGGCCTCTTCGTAGTCTCCTTCCTGCAAAAGAATTTCACCTAAAAACGAATGAGCCTCGTCGTCCCTACTATCAAGGCTTAAAGTATCTCTCAAATAAACAACGGCTTTCTGTATATCTCCCAATTCATAATAACAAGTAGCCAACTGATAACATATATTCGAGTTCGAAGGCTCTATATCGAGAGCCTTGTGAAAAAACTTCAACGCGTTGTTGTTATCGTCCAATTTCACATAGCACTCCCCGATCAATTCATAAGCGACCGATTTTTCCTTTGTAATAGACTCATATTCAAGAAACTGTTCTATGGCCTTCTCATATTGTCCGGAGTCGTAATAACAATATCCTTTAAACGAGATTATCGACTCTTCATTTTCCTTCACCGCCAATGCAAAATCACAAGCCTCTACCGCTTTATCATAATGTTTTAACAAAGCCTCGACTTTGGCCAAAGAAAACCAATCCTGCAACGAATAAGGGTCTTTGTCTATCAATTTATTATAAATAATGACAGATCTCTCATACTCCGAACGCTCTTCGCAGATAGCAGCCATTTCTCGAAACAACTCCCGGCTATCGGGTAACACCTTTCCCGCTTTCTCCACGAACTCCACCAATTCATCGAAACAATCGTAATCGGTATATATATCCACGGCATCGAAACAAAAATCTTCCCGAATATCGTCGTTATCCAACATAGCAAGCAACAACGCATGGCCATCTTTCATATAACCGTCGATAAATAACAGCTCAGCCCGAATAAGTGTGGCATCAAGACTATAATCGGCCAGTTCGGACATAATTCTTTTCGCTTCATCTGCTCTATCGAGATAAAGCATATAACGAGCCTCTTTGAGCTTCAAATCCACATTGTCGGGGTGAAGATTCAACCCGAACTCAATAGCGTGCAACGCTTTGGACAACTGCCCTTTGGACTCATAATAATCCGAGATTTCATCTATCTCGTCGGTATCGAAATAACAACTAACTGTCCCGCGCAACATTTCTTCGTAGCGGTCTATGAGTTCATTCGGCTTTTTAGCTGACATCGCAGATTCAGATAAAAACTGTCGAATCCCTTATACATAAGGAACCCGACAGTATAGAAAATAAATTTATACTTTACTTCGATTTTAATTTTTCCCAGCTGTCTTTCAAAGATACGGTCCTATTGAACACCAAATGTCCATCGGTCGAATCCGGATCCACACAAAAATATCCTGTACGCTGGAATTGATATCGATTGCCGGGCTTGGCATTCTCGGCCAAGTAAGGCTCGATACGGCAATTATCGACGATTTTTAGAGAATCGGGATTTAATAATTCTCTGAAATCCACATCTTTCTCCTCTGCCGGATTTTCATTGAATAGCCGGTCATACAACCTGACTTCTGCCGTCGAACTATATTCTGCCGATACCCAATGTAACGTACCTTTCACTTTGCGCATACTTCCCGGCATACCGCTTCGTGTATCGGGATCGTATTCGCAATAAATTTCTTCTACGTTTCCATCGGAATCTTTTTTAATTCCGGTGCACTTGATTATATATGCCGACTTCAATCTCACTTCCTGATCGGGAGCTAAACGGAAAAATTTTTTGGGAGGATTTTCCATAAAATCGTCCCGCTCTATGTATAGCTCTCGGGTGAAAGGTATTTGATGGGTTCCTGCCTCCGGGTCTTCGGGATTATTCTCGGTTTCCAAATATTCCACTTTATTTTCCGGATAATTGGTAATAATCAATTTAACAGGATTAAGAACTGCCGATACACGGGTAGCTGTTTTATTCAGATCTTCCCGGATACTATGTTCGAGTAAAGAAACACTGATGATTCCGTCGTATTTTGTATAACCTATTTTCTGTATAAAATTCTTTATGGATTCAGGCGTATATCCACGACGGCGCAATCCGCAAATCGTCGGCATACGAGGATCGTCCCAGCCGGCAACCAGACCCTCTTTTACCAACTGTAAAAGTTTCCGTTTACTCATCACCGTATAGGTCAAATTCAAACGGTTGAACTCTATCTGGCGAGGGCAATAACTATCGTCGGCCAATTCCTTTACAAAATACTCATATAAAGGACGATGCACCTCGAATTCCAAGGTACAAATCGAATGAGTCACCCCTTCGAAATAATCCGATTGCCCATGTGCGAAATCATACATGGGATATACATTCCATTTCGTTCCGGTACGATGATGAGGATGCTTGATAATACGGTACATGATAGGATCGCGGAAGTGCATATTGGGAGAAGCCATGTCTATTTTCGCACGTAAGACAAAACGACCTTCCTCGAATTCGCCCTTATTCATTCGCTCGAACAAATCGAGATTTTCCTCTACGCTTCTATTCCGATAAGGGCTTTCTATTCCCGGCTGTGTAGGAGTACCCTTTTGGCGGGCTATCTCTTCCGAAGATTGTTCGTCGACATAGGCTTTACCCTCCTTAATTAAACGAATGGCCAAGTCCCATAACTTGGGAAAGTAATCGGATGCATAATACAACCGGTCTCCCCAATCGAACCCCAACCAATGAATATCTTCCATTATGGAGTCTACATATTCTACGTCCTCCTTCACCGGGTTGGTATCGTCAAACCGCAAATTACATGTACCTCCGAACTTTTCGGCAATCCCGAAATCCATACAGATCGCTTTCGCATGCCCTATGTGCAGATAACCGTTAGGCTCTGGCGGGAAACGCGTATTCAAACGGCCGCCATTCTTTCCGGCTTTCAAATCGGCTTCAACTATCTGTTCTATGAAATTAAGACTTTTCTTGTCTTCCATCTCATTGTTAGTTTCAATCTGTGTCATAAATGCGCATTATTTATAAGTGCGCAAATATACGAAAAGCTAAGAGAAGGACAAAATGAACGAGTATTTTTCATACCGATCCCAACCGTCCATTTTTCTTTTCCCATGTACGAAACTTCTATTCAAAAAAAATGATATGGCAACATACAAGAAAAGTGAAATAACCATAGTCCCTCATCAAATCCAGTTCATCTCTGTATAATATCGCATTAAATTATCTATCGCATTCTGTAAATCGATGTGTAACTGATGCGTCATACGATGAATACGGATTCTTCCATGAATATTCATTTTAGCCAATAAAAGCGACGAAAAGGCCTCTTTTCTTATCTTTTCACCGAGTTTATTGTTAAATCCCACAGTGACACTGTCTTCATGCTTGGCTACATACCCCAATAATTCTTCCGAAACTTGGGATTCCCCTGCCTGCTTCTTTATAGCCCAAACTTCATAATGATAATCGTCGTTAACGGTAGCGACATACGGTGGAACCGCCGTCTGAAACATTTTCTTCACTTCTTTATAAACACTATTCACAGCTTCCATAATTTTTATTTTAGTTATTCATAATACACCCGAATCACATGTATTGTTCAACGATAAATAATGTATATCATCTGTCTTTTTATTACATTTGCAACGTTTTATAAATCATAAAGCGTGATATATCCACAAAATTTCGAACAAAAAATAGGATTCGACCAAATTCGATCGCTCATTAAAGAAAAATGTCTCAGCACATTGGGTATCGATTATACCGATAGAATGACGTTTTCTACCGGTTACGAATCCATACGGGAACAACTGAATCAAACATGGGAATTTGTACGCATTCTTGAAAATGCCGATGACTTTCCCACCGATTTCTTTTTCGATGTACGACCGTCGATAAAACGAGTTCGTATAGAAGGAACCTTTTTGGAAGAAGCCGAATTATTCGACCTGCGGAGGTCGCTCGACACCATACAACGCATTATCCGATTTTTATATCCCGGAGAAGAGGAAGAAATCAAATACCCTTATCTATATAAACTGTCGAAAGAGATAAGTTCTTTTCCCGATTTAATCAAACGAATCGATCTCATTCTCGATAAGTTCGGACATATCAAAGACAATGCCTCCCCCCAACTGGCTCACATTCGCAGTAATATATCCTCCACGTTATCTGGTATATCCCGAAGCCTGAATGCAATACTGAGGACTGCCCAGAGCGAAGGATTCGTGGATAAAGAAGTCAGCCCCACTATGCGAGACGGACGCTTGGTCATACCGGTAGCACCTTCGTACAAACGAAAAATCAGGGGTATCGTACACGACGAATCGGCTAGCGGAAAGACCATATTCATCGAACCTGCCGAAGTTGTGGAAGCGAATAACCGGGTTAGGGAACTCGAAAACGAAGAACGTCGAGAAATCACACGTATTTTAACATCGTTTACCGACGAACTTCGTCCGGCTATCGATGAAATCATCTACTCCTATGAATTCCTCGCCGAAATCGACTTTATTCGGGCGAAAGCCCTCTTTGCCGAGGAAATAGGCGGAGTCTTACCCACTTTTGAAAATACTCGGCAAATCGAATGGTTTCACGCCGTACACCCCTTGCTTTACCTATCGTTGAAACGGCAAGGGAAAACAATCGTACCACTCGATTTGACGCTAGACGAAAAGAACAGAATACTGCTTATCTCCGGCCCGAATGCCGGGGGAAAATCGGTCTGTCTCAAAACCGTCGGGCTTTTACAATATATGTTGCAATGCGGACTGTTGGTTCCCATGCACGACAATTCCCGAACCGGCATATTCAAGGATATATTTATCGACATCGGCGACGAGCAATCCATCGAAGACGATTTAAGTACATATAGTTCCCACCTCACACACATGAAGTATTTCGTACGTAATGCGAATGAGAACAGCCTTTTACTTATCGATGAATTCGGCGGGGGAACCGAACCGCAAATCGGAGGAGCCATAGCAGAAGCATTATTGGACCGATTCAACCAAAAGCATGCCTATGGAATCATCACGACCCACTATCAAAACTTGAAACACTTTGCCGAAGATTCAGAAGGAATCATAAACGGAGCCATGCTTTATGACCGCCATCTGATGCAACCCTTGTTCAAACTATCCATTGGCAATCCGGGGAGTTCGTTCGCCATTGAAATCGCCCGTAAGATAGGACTTCCCGAAGAAGTAATCGCTGCCGCATCAGAAAAAGTAGGTTCGGCATACATAGATATGGATAAATATTTGCAAGACATCGTTCGGGACAAACGCTACTGGGAAAGTAAACGGCAGAACATACGCCAACGGGAGAAAAAGCTCGAAGAACTAACCGCCCGGTATGAAGCCGATTTGATCGCTTTGGAAAAACAACGCAAGGAACTGTTGAAACAAGCGAAAGGAGATGCGGCCCAACTTCTCGCAGAAGCCAATGCACGTATCGAAAACACAATACGGGAAATTAAAGAGGCGCAAGCAGAGAAAGAAAAAACCCGCATAGCCCGGCAGAAATTCGAACAATTCAAAACCGAATTGGAAGAAACCCCGACCGTCGACGACAAAATCAGCAAAAAACTCAAACAGATCAACGACCGGAAAAAACGGAAACAACAAAAAAGAGAAGAAAGCATTCTACAACCTACCGCTCACACCGTTTTAATGAAAGGCGACTCCGTTCGCTTGAAAGGCCAAAATTCCGTGGGTGAAGTCCTTTCCGTCAACGATAATGAAATTACCGTCGCTTTCGGACTGCTGAAATCGACCGTCAAAGCCGACCGTTTGGAAAAGGTCAGCAAAAACCAAATCAAAAAAGAAAATTCGAAAGCCACTTTTATCAGTTCGCAAACAACCGACGATATGAGGGAAAAGCAACTGAATTTCAAGCAAGAAATCGATGTGAGAGGCATGCGGGCCGACGAAGCGTTACAAGCTGTTACCTATTTCATAGACGATGCCATACAAGTAGGTTGTACTCGCGTACGCATTCTGCATGGCACTGGAACTGGCGTTCTTCGACAAGTCATCAGACAATACCTCAAAACTGTACCGGGAGTCTCCCACTTCCAAGACGAACACGTCCAGTTGGGAGGAGCCGGTATTACGGTCGTGGAACTAAACTGAAAAAAGGAGGAGCGAACCACCTTAGAAGCTGTTTTTAATTTATCCCGAGACAGATTGAGACCTATGTTGAAGCGGATTGGAGTCCGAGATATGCAGTCAATAGCGGGCTATTGAC
>OMDJ01001297.1_pt1 | contig 12271 bp, 8 predicted proteins | sample 1645211 | NCBI WGS metagenome assembly OMDJ01 (sample SAMEA103958142, study PRJEB25191) | human gut metagenome | biome: human-associated habitat [ENVO:00009003]; feature: intestine environment [ENVO:2100002]; material: feces | place: Germany | collected 2013/2015 | reverse complement strand
GTGAGAAATATGGTGACCGCTACGCCTGCGTCAAGGTGGAGGTCAGCCGGGAAAAGCCTGTCCGCTATGAGCTGGGCATGGTGGGCAACGAGAATCTGGACGCGGCACTGGGAGATGATGACTACTTCGGTTTCGGCGTAGATGCCGGAATGGGGTGTATTGCAGACATCCAGACCCAGGCGGCTTTCAAAACATACTGGGCCAAGCGGCTGGAGGAGGACCCGGACATCGACCCCTACAACGACCTGTTCTGCGACTTACTGGAGGAAAACGCCCAAGCCCACCCCAAATATCAGGGGGACTGCGGCGACTGGCTCAACTGGACGGTGCCGGACACGGACTGCAATCTGCCCATCTTTGCCTCTGGCTGGGGTGACGGTTACTATCCCGTCTACTTCGGCTATGACGCAAAGGGCGAAGTCTGCGCCGTGTATGTGCGCTTCATCGACATTGAAGCCAGTTATCGAGAGCAGGATTAAAAATGTGACAGAACAAAGGAGAACACTATGAAAGACCTTTGCCAATACGGAAACCGGCCGGAGGACGAATGGGAAATCTTGCCCTGGATACCTGACCCGCGTCCGCCCTTCAAAATCTGGGTGAAGCCGGAGCAGATCGCGCCATTCTTTCTCATTCCCCACCACCCCTATGCGCTCTCCCTTCTGCTGAAGATCAGTGACGGATTCCGGACAGAGGAATTCCGACGGCTGGGACTGATCGGCAGCAGCGAGGATTGGGAGCGGCTTGTCCGGGGCGTGATCCAGGAGTTCGAGGAAAACAACAGCGGCGTGGGTCTGTTTCACTTCGACTCCGACGAAGATGTGTTCTGCGTGTACTCCCAATACATCGACGATTTGATGATGTTGGCCAAAATGATCCGAGCAGCCTGCGCCGATGAAAAAGCGATGCGGACTTATCATGGCAAGATCGAGTACATCAAGCTCTTTTGGGAGGGCGCGCCGGAGGGAGAACCGTCGGTGATCCTCTATGAAGTGGATACAAAAAATGAGCGGCTGGCTCTCCGCTCCATTGACATCTTTATGGACGGTCACACCCGCAACATACCTGACCTTTATGAAGACGCTATCGAGATCACGCCGATCCCCACCGTAGATGAACTGAACGCCCATGTCTGGGGCGAGGAATTCCACGCCTGCGTTATAGAGAAAGCGGAATTTGAGGCCATCTGGGAAAGCCGATTTTATAGCGGAGCGTTTTGAAAAGCGAGGAATGACAATGGTTGAGATCAATCGCGTCTGGCTCAATGTGGATACAGACACCAACAAAATCACACTATTCGGCCGCCCCCGTGTATCCATTCGTGTGGATGAGTACATTTGGAGTTTGATCGAAGAACATATCGTGAAGCCCCATAAGCTCATGCGCAGCGAAAAGCATAGGTACCTGCTGAAAATTTCTTTTCACCGATTTGATCCGGTGCGGCACCGATATTATCCGCTTTCCCCGTATAATGGGCCGCTTCTGGAAGGCGTCAAGCCGGACAGCGCAAACGGATGGTATCCCCGTGAGAATTTTGCAGACTCTGAGTATCGCACCACCTGGTTCTCTCCTGATAAAATCTGGACAAACTGCGGCAACAAGGTTCTGGATGTCAATGTTGACGCTGCCAATGTAAGCGAGAGCATCACCCCCAGAGAATACGCAGACTTGCTGTTCGATGGGATTGGTGCTGCACTGGTGTTTAACTTCAAAAGGCTCAAGTGCGAGGAGTTTGATGGGCTGAAACCCAGGATCGACTGGAGCATGGTAGAGAGCTTTCCCTTTCCAGCAGCCTTTGAGGAGCAGCAGTACATTGGGGACGAGGGCAAAATTCATGTGTATTCCTGGGATGGCCGGCAGGAAACGGACCTTGTAGGCCCCTATTCCGTGCGGGAGTTGTATCTGGAGCATTTCGGAAAATAGTTGGGAGGAATCTGATGAAACAGACAGATATTTATACCGAGGCTCTGACCTGTCTGCGCTCCATCCTTCTGGCAGACCATCCAGAATTTCAAAACTGGATCGACTGGCTGGAGAGGGATATTCAGGACTGGACCCAGCGCCGTGAGGTTGCCCACCATCTTCGGGCATACGGCGGCATGGGCTCGTTCAATGACCTGCCCAGTATGCGTGGAAATCACGACTATATTTTCGACTTTCTCAAGTCCGTGTGCTATGCCTTCGGCCATCTTTATGGCAAACGGGAAGGCATTTCTCCGGAGGCATTGATGGAGGAGTGCCTGCACGATGTAGAGCAGGCAGCCTATCACCCCCATAAGGCACTGAACCAAGCCATTGCCCAGCACTTGATGCAGGGCGATTTACAGGAAAACCTGGATAGGCTGTAGGAGGACTTGTTATGAACAAAAGACTATTCCGCACCCAATTCAATCAAATGGAAAACATCGAGAAGCAGGTGCTGATGGAGAGCCTGGCTGCCCGTTATGATATGACCTTTCTCGGTCTACATACTTTTGACCGCTGGGGCCAGAGCTGCACCACCGGCATCTTCAAGAAAGATGGTCGGGAGTTCGTCTTTGTCCCCGGCGATACCGTCACCCTGGGCTGGGAGCAGTTTGCCGTGGGATTGAATCAGGAGAGCCGGGAGGAATTGGACTATCTGTTCCAGGAGTGGGAGATGGAACCGCAGAACCCGGAAGAGATGATCCGGGAAAGCATGGCTCCCGTTCGGCAGGCGGTCATTGGCCCCATGCTGGTGGGCCGGGAGCTGGAGGAAATTAACTGGGAGCCAGTCAAAATGGATGATCCCAGACTGACTGTCCACCCTGACTGGCTGAAGGAATTCCGTGATTTTGCCTGGAGTGACAGCAGCAGTCTTACCTTGCATCAGTCGGCCCGCATTGAGCGGACGGAAAAGGGCTTTCAGATCTGTATCTATAACCACACAGACTACGATGCGCTTCTTGCCATGCTGGAAAACAGGGGCTTCTCCCTGCCCACGGCGGACGAGTGGGCCTACCTGTGTGGCGGCGGGTGTCGGACCCTGTTTCCATGGGGAGATGGGTTAGACTACTCCATGCGTCTGCACTGGTTTGAGGACATGGATGAGGATGAGAACCGGCCCTATGACATGGAGGAGCCCAACTTCTTCGGCCTGTCCATCGCCTACGATCCCTATATGCGGGAAGTGGTGCAGGCTGATAGGCTTACCACCTGCGGCGGTGACGGCGGATGCAATATCTGCGGTGGGCTGGGCCCATTTCTCGGTTTCCTACCCTGTTCGCCCCACTGTAAGCCAGAAGTGCAGGAGGACAATGAACTAAACGGAGATTATGACTTTTATCGGCCTATCATTCGGTTGGAGAACTATGATTGACAATAGAAGCTTGATACGAAATAAAGAAAGAGAGGTGCCGACATGGGAGCATGGGGCATAAAAGCATTAGAGCGTGACGAAGGGTTGGATGTACTGGACATCCTCAAAAATGAATATGTACCGGAGCATCCGGTAATGGATCTGGGCGAGATGATCGAACTGATGAAAGAGGAAGTCATGCTGGGATCTGACTTCTCACAAATCGACTTCCTCTTTGACAATACTGCGATGGCTCTGGCGGAGCTGTATTTCCAATGGAAGGATAACAGCAAACTGGACTACGATCATGAAGAAGCTATATGGGATAAAGTCACCGGTTTCACAGCATCCAAAGAAGCCCTTGCTTTCCTGCTGCGGCAGCTCACCGACATCAAAAACGAGGTGCCGGACGAGGACGGCATCCGTGAGATTGTGGATCTTTGGAAGAACGAGGACAGCGGTGAGATCGCTCCTGCGTGGTTGGAACACTTGAATCAGCTCATTGATCGACTGGATTCAGAACAGGAGGCACGACAAATGTATATCAAAAAATACTGGGGCAACTTTATTGGCGGTTCCGATGACAGTCTGAACCTTGTGGCATTTTTGGAAGACCAGAAGAAAGAGGAGATCCCCCTCAGCGAGATATTTGCCAAGATTGGGCTGGACAAGCAGAACTGGGACTTCCGCCAGACCGTGGAGTATCTGGAGTTTACACACTCCGATGGCGTGGAGATGGACTTCCACTTCGCCATTGATGTGGTCACTGATCTGGCCGCCATCCTGCTGGAGTGCAGCGTCAGCGGCAGTGTAAACCTTCAGGATCTGGACGAGTACAACACCCCTGCCCGCCGCATCCGCATCACCGTCACGCCAGAGGAGCATGACGCCATGAACAAGGCACTGGCGGATTTTGCCCAGAATCCGCTGGAATATGACCTCAGTGAGATGATGGACAACGAGGAGATCCAGGAGATGGCTCGGGATGTGGAGGCGCTGCGGAAGGAACTGTACGAGGCCGCTGGCCGCAACCGGGACTACCATGTGAAAGCGGAGGATGTGAAATCTCTGCTCCCTGACTGGAAGGGTGCCGATGGCTGCATCGCCACTAACCGCATCACGGTGGAGGGCCGCAAGGTTGGCTACTGCTACCGGGAGGAGCCGGACGGCGGCTGGGACAGCGGCTGGCGCTTTACCGCCGGTGATGAGAGCGACGAGTACATGGACGACCCTAACAACGCCGGGATCTACAAGCTGAACACGATCTGCAATGACGATCCCGACATCATCCCTTTGCTGAACACCCCCGCTCCCTGCGCCTTTGAGCGGGATGAGAACGGCGTGTTCCAGCAGATCAAAGACTGGAAACCGGAAAACGAAGAGGAGCCTGATATGGATATTTTGGAGAGGTGCCAGAAATGGCATGAGGAGAGCAAACACCATAATATTATTGATGCGTTGGAGGCTATTCCTTCCGAGGAGCGTACCCCGGAAATGGATATGGAGCTGGCCCGCGCCTACAACAATCTGGCGGACTCCAGCGAGCCGGAGGGAAGGAAGCTGCTTCACCAGGCACTGGAACTGATGCAGTCCCATGAGGAGGAACTGGGAGATACTTATTCCTGGAATTTCCGTATGGGGTATGCCTATTATTATCTGGATCAGGAGGGCCGCGCTCTGCGGCATTTTGAAAAAGCTCTGGAACTGCATCCCGGTGATGATCCTAAGCTCAACACCCGACAGGACATGGAGGAACTAATTGACTCGTGCAAAAAGGGTATTTCTCTGCCGCAGTTCTGGGAGTGCTTCCGGGAACGGACAGAGAACTGGTGGGAAACCTTTGCCGAGATGGAAGCAGAATTGCGCCAGATGATGGACGAGGACAAAGATCACACCCGCGGTGCGGAGATCGTGGCCCAAATGGAGGAAACCCTGAATTTGGTTTTTGACGAGATTTCCTTCGAGATGGGCTTCAACGGCGAAAAGCATGAGCTGATCCTCACCCCGGAGGGGGATAAGGTCAAACTGTTTGAGCTGGTCTACTTCCAGAAGCACGCCCCCAAGGAGGTGCTGGAGCACTGGAATATCCTTGTGGGCCGTCAGCCTCTCCAGAACATCGGCCTGCGTACTGAGGATGGCTGGGACATCTCCGGGGAGGATGTGCAGATCTGGCTGGAGGAGCAGGGTGAAAACAGCTTCGCCATCTCCGCCTACTGCGAAAAGCTGCTGCCTATGCTCCGGGAGGAAGAAGGCCGGGCCTGGTGGATGCTCACTACCCTTACCGACCAAGTGCTGGGCGAGATCCCCCACATGAGATACATAGACAGCTTTGATGTGCTGGAGGAACCCAAGGCAGAGCCGTCCTTCCTCCTGTCCCAGCTGCCCGACAAACTGCGGGAGCAGGGCCTGGAGCTCTCCACCGACCCGGAAGCCTATCTGGAGAGCTACCTTGGTTACAAAATGGAACCCAAACAGGACCCGGACGCCGATTGGCGGCTGGATGTAATGGCCGGTTCCACCTGCTGTGTGCCGCTCATCAACGGCTATCTGAATGCCGACAATGATTTTATGGACGATCTCCATGCCGACGGCGCGGTGGCGGGCTTCTTCTGCTATCCCCTGGATACCCTGCGGGAGGAGGAAGGCAGTCAGAAAATTTTCGACTTCCGGGACAAACTGGAGGAAGTGCTCACCGGCGGGGATGGTTCGGAAGTGCTCACTCTCACCGGCGGGGCTACCGGCCTCTACTGTGGCTATGTGGACTTCATCGCCTGGGACATCCAAGAGGCGCTGAACATGGCGAAAGAGTTCTTTGAAGGCACGGACATCCCATGGGCCATCTTCCACATCTTCCGCCGTGAAGCCGGTTTTGTACCCCTAAAGCAACAAGATGATGGGACAGAAACTGAGAATCAGGATGACGAGTTGGACGAAACGCTGACGGGCATGGACTATATTCCTTACACCCAACAGAACGCCGAATCCTTCTTCCAGCAGCTGGAGCAGTGGAACGACGAGGATGAGTACACCCGCTGTATCCAGGCACTGAATGCCATCCCGGAGAACTGGAGGAACTACCGCACCGCCTACGCCCTGGCCCGTGCACTGGAGAACTACGCCATCATCGGGGACCATGACGAAGGTACTTTGAAATCCAAGGGAGACAAAGCCCTTCTGAGGGCCATTGAGGTGCTGGAGTCCGTCCGGGAGGAAGGCCAGGACAAGGCGGAGTGGAATATGCGGATGGCCTATGGCTATCAGTATCTCTATGGTCAGGAGGAAAAGGCCATCCCCTACGCCGAGCGGTGGGCGGAGCTGGACCCCGAGGACGAAAATGCCCCGGCAGTAATTCGGGAGTGTAAGGCGGAGATCCGGAAACGCCAGCGCAGCCGGAAGAAGAAGGCCAAATTCGTGCCCGGTGATACTCCATTTGAGGGCTTCGACCTCACCAACTTCTGGGATGATAATTGGTATGCACTGAAAGAATATGTCAGTGATCCGCCTTCCGATGAGCTGATTGCCAGCGTGGAGGAGGAACTGGGCTACAAGCTGCCCGCCGCCTACATCTGGCTGATGAAGCAGCACAACGGCGGCATTCCGGTGAATACCTGCTATCCCTGTGATGAGCCCACCTGTTGGGCAGAGGATCATGTGGCCATCACCGGCATTTTCGGCATCGGACGAGAAAAGAGCTGCTCCCTCTGCGGAGAGCTGGGCAGCCAGTTTATGATCGATGAGTGGGAGTATCCTGCCATCGGTGTGGCCATCTGTGACTGTCCAAGCGCCGGACACGATATGATTTTCCTGGACTACCGAGCTTGCGGCCCCCAGGGAGAGCCTGCGGTAGTCCATGTGGATCAGGAAAACGACTATAAGATCACCCATCTGGCAGACAGCTTTGAGGAATTTGTCCGCGGACTGGAGCATGAATCCCTCTATGATCCGGATGAAGATGTAGAGGATCTTGAGGATGACGCCGACGAGGAGAAAACTGACCGTAAGGGCTCCTTTGCCGGGTCTGTGCTCCTCTCCAAAGCGGAATGGGACAAGGAGCAGTTGATCCGGAATCTACGGGAAGAATGGGGCATCGTAGATGAGGAGCCGGATGAGGGCGACGAAGATGATGAGAACAGCGATGACGCTGTGGTAATGCGGGTCGGCGGCATGATGCTGATCGTGACACTCTTCCACGGTCACATCCCGGACAATGAAGCGGAGATCAACGCCGAAAACAACTATATGTGGCCAGAGGCCGTAGAGGTGGCCAAAGCGCACAAGGCCCATATCATGGTGGCTGTATTGGGCGAGGAGGAAAAACTGCTGGAACGGGGCAAGCTGTTCACCAAGGCGATGGCAGTGTGCTGCAAGCAGAAATACGCCACCGGTGTCTACACCAGCGGCGTGGTATTTGAGCCTCGTTTCTATGAGGGCCTTGCCGATATGCTCAAAGAGGACGAACTGCCCATCTTCAACTGGGTTTGGTTCGGCCTGTACCGGAGCGAGGGGGGCCTAAACGGCTACACCTACGGCATGGATGTGTTTGGCAAGGAGGAAATGGAGGTGTTGAACACCGACGCTGAGCCGGAGGAACTGCGGGACTTTTTGGCCAGCCTTGCCTCCTATGTGCTGGCGTGTGATGTGACACTGCAAGACGGCGAGACCATCGGTTTTTCTGCGGACGATAAGCACACCATCACCCGCAGCCCCGGTGTCTCTCTGCCAGAGGAACAGATGACCCTGAAGATCGGTTACGAGCCTATAAAGGGAGATCCGGAGGATGACAGCTGCGACCACTCAGACAATGATGACACGCAGGATGAGGAAGAATTCAGTAATCCCGAAGTCTACACCGAGGAGGAGATGGAAGCCGTCGAGGGGCACATTGAGCAGTATTTCGGCAAGTTCGAGAATGTGTTCCATGAGCTGGTTTCTCCCGACATCCATGTGGACATCTGCGTGGTGCCGCCCTCTGAGGAGCGGGACTACTGCACCCTGGTCACCATGGGCATGGGCGCTCACCGGATGAATGTGCCGGAGGAACTGGCGGAATATAAGCTGGAGCGGGCGGAGCTGGCCATTGCCCTGCCTGCGGACTGGAAGCTGGATCAGGAGTCCATGAAAGACGAAAAGTGGTACTGGCCCATCCGCCTGCTGAAATCCTTGGCCCGCCTTCCCATTGCCAGCGATACCTGGCTGGGCTTCGGCCATACCATGGACAATAAGGAGGATTTTGCAAAGGACACAAAGCTGTGCGCCGCCATTCTGACTGGTCCCCAGGATACCGAAGATGGCAGCGAGGTCTGCATCCTGCCGAGTGGCGAGGAGGTCAACTTCTATCAGGTGATTCCTCTCTACCGGGATGAATTGGAATATAAGCTGGCCCATGACGCGGACGCCCTGCTGGGCAAAATGAACGGCATCAGCTTTGTGGTGGAGCCTGATCGTCAGGATGCTATCACCCGTGGCACCCTTTCCAATGATGATTTTGACGGTGAGATGGACGATGCCTCCTATCATATCGAGAGCATTGAGGAGAAGGAACTGCCAATTGACCCCATCAACGCTTATAACCACATGGCCATCTACCTGCGCTGGTGCATGGAGCACGACCTGATGGGTGAGGACTTCCTGAAAGAATACAGCGAAGTGGCCAAACAGGTCAAAGCTGATCCTGCCAGTGTGGATCTGCGGGAGTTTATCCGGGATGAGCTGGACGGCTGTCTGTTCTCTGTGCTATTCAATCAGCAAGGCCGTGCCTTTGCAGGCTATTACTACGGAGAGGGCGACAGCCCCTACTATCCTGCCGATGTTGACGACAACGCCCTCCGCTTCTTCGGCCCGGAGCGGTATCACTCTGATGAGTTCCAGGATGAAGCCTACCTGTTCATCCCCTTTGACGAGGACTACTATCAGGCTATGGCAGAGGTGATCGGGGAACGGTTTGAAAACTGGCAGGGACAGGACTTCGACGAGGACACGCTGGAGCCTTCCGAGGTTGCTCAGGCCATCATGGAGTATCTGGACTGCGAGTGTACCTATTTCCCATCCATGGCAGATGATGACCCCATCATGTCGGCATACAGCTACGCCCAGCGGCTGGGGGTACGGGAGGGCTTTGTTCCCGTGCTTATCCAGGCGGATGATGAAACGCTGTTGGAGTGTCTGGTGATGAACGCCGATCCGGAGCACAATGCGGACTTCTACGAATTTGACCTCAAAACAGTAGAGGAGTATCGAAAGAAGATGCTCTCCGCTCCCATCAAGGACGGAAAGGCGGTTCTGGAGGAATTGACCGGCCAGCGCAAGGAAGAAGCCGAGGACGATGACATGGACTGGGAGGCGGAAGTCCTGGGCGAGATGGAGGGCGGCTATGACAATGACCGCTTCTCCTGCTATTGGGATTCGGATAGCCACATGACCTATCCGCTCATTCTGGCCAAAATTCCGGTCAAGAACCCCTGGGAGATCTTCGCCTACCTGCCCTTTGGAAATTGGAATGAGTGCCCCGACACGCCGGACCTGATGGCAGTGGCGAAATACTGGTTCGAGCAGCATGGTGCCATCCCTGCCGCCATGAGCCACGATGAATTGGAGTTTGAACTTCCGACTCCGATCTCCAAGGAAAGAGCTATGGAAGTGGCTGTGGAGCAATATGGCTTCTGCCCAGATCTGGATCAGAATGAGGATGGAAGCATTGGCTCCTTGGCAGATGTCCTGTGGCAGTCCACTGTCTGGTATTTCTGGTGGGATTGATGGGAGATTGTGACCATGAACGAATACCTGAAGCAATATATTGAACTCCAAAAGCAGTTTCGGGAGACAGAAGGAGATCCGGACAGTGTCCGTGCTCTCTATACCTTCAAGGAGAAACTGGAGCTGTCGGAAGACAAGCAGGCCAAGGAAGTGCTGGTGGATGTGTATGATCTGCTGGACTTCAAGAAGGATGCCTACGAACTGCTCTGCCAAATCGGAAATCGTTCCGACAAGAAGACCCTCAAGCGGCTGGGCACGCTGAAGGACTATGCGGAAAACTGGGGCAATCATTATGCTCTCCCCAAGCCCAAAACGCCGGAGGAAAAGCAGAAAGAAAAGGAACGGCAGGCCCAGCCTTCCGGTATCACCCAAACCCTCTGGAAACTGGGGCTTTTGAAGGGTCTGCGGATGGCGTTGTCTGCGACTGCTGCGGCAAGACGACCCATATTTTCTATACAGCCCCCTTTTACGCCGTGGAGGATATTGCATATCTGTGCCCAGAGTGCATCGCCAACGGCGAAGCAGCCCGGAAATATGACGGTAGTTTTCAAGATGATTTCTCTGTGGATGATGGTGTAGACGATCCGGAGAAGCTGGACGAGCTGATCCACCGCACCCCCGGCTACTCCGGCTGGCAGCAGGAATACTGGCGCGCCCACTGCGGCGACTACTGCGCCTACCTGGGCCATGTGGGTGCCAGAGAACTGCGGGCCCTGGGTGTGCTGGAGGAGGTACTGGACGATCCGATGTGGGACGATGAGCAAAAAGAAATGATCCGGGAATCTGTCAATGGCGGGCATCTGCAATGCTATCTGTTCCAGTGCCTCCACTGCGGAAAACACCTGGTCTGGATGGATTTTGATTGAAAAGGAGGCAATACTATGGGACTTGACATCTACGCCGGAACATTGACCCGGTACTATTCTCACAACTGGAAAACTGTTGTTCAGCAGTGGGCGGAGGAAAACGGATACACCTTTAACCGGATCACCCCGGATGGAGAACCCGCCGACAACGAGGAGGAGCTGTCCCCGGCTGAGATCCAGGCGGCAGTGGAGGACTGGCGGGATCAGATCTTAGCCGCCATTTCCCAGCCGAACCAGCCGCACTACACTCCATGGCCGGAGGACAACGAGCGGCCCTATTACACCGATAAGCCGGATTGGGATGCCTTTGGCGCTATGCTGCTGGTGGCTGCCTGTCATACATACGAGGAACCGGTGCCTCTCACCGTGGAGAAGGACTGGGACTTCGGGGAGCATCCCCTGATTGCCCGCCTTGCATCGGACGAGGAGCGGGTGTGGTCCCTGCTTCGGGGCGCGACTTGGTGGCTTCCCCTCACCGACAGCTTTCTATTCCAAGGCCCTCTGCCCACCGATGATCAGACGATGATCGCCACCTTGGGCGGACTGCGGAAGGAGCTGGAAAAGCTGAACCAGCTGGCATGGCAGGCCGATGAGGATACCATCCTTGGCTGGGCAGACACGGAGGGATACCCGGTAGACGGAACCGTAGACTCAGATGGACAGTACAGCAAGGCAGACATCCCGGAACACACCCAGTATGACACCCAATCCCTGGCCAAGTTCGCCTTCTCCATGTTCTGGCGGGCCATGCGGTTTGCCGAGGAACAGCAGGTGCCTATCCTGCTTGATTATTAAGGAGGAAACCAAATGAGCAATAAAGCTTTCCAGCAAAATCTGGACGACAAAAAAGGCCCCCAGCCCGGTGGCCCCTATCTCATTCAGATGCTGTTCAAAGAGCCGGTAGAAATGCCGGATAAAGAAAAAATGACTGCCGTAATGGAGAAGCACATCGGATCAACAGAGTGCTTCTGTTATGATAAGAAAATGGCCGGCTTTGCCGCACAGGAGCATATTGCAGAGTTCAAGGACGGAAAATGCCCGGTGCAGCTGATGGTGATGAAATGCGACAAGTTCAAGGGCAAAGGCTTTGATGCCTTCCTGATGAGCCAGATGTGGGACTGCCAGGAGGACCGGGAGCGGATCTTCCGGGAGTGCAAATATCAGGTGGTAGCCACCGATATGCTGGCTGCGGCGCTTCCGGCGCTGGAGCGGGCCAACCTGGACGCCGACTTTCTTAACGCCCTGGTGGAGCTGTACCCCACCTGCGAGGCGTTCTACTTCCAGAACTGCGGCAAGCTGTTTCTGGCGGAGGATGTGCGCTCCCACCAGATCGAGG
>OMDJ01001269.1_pt1 | contig 12471 bp, 9 predicted proteins | sample 1645211 | NCBI WGS metagenome assembly OMDJ01 (sample SAMEA103958142, study PRJEB25191) | human gut metagenome | biome: human-associated habitat [ENVO:00009003]; feature: intestine environment [ENVO:2100002]; material: feces | place: Germany | collected 2013/2015 | reverse complement strand
CTCTTGCCAAGACCGCAACCGCCCGTTACCACCAGACACCGCTGTTCATCCGCCGCCAAAAAATCAGCAAACGCCTGATCTGCTTCAGGTATTGGGTGATAATTGAATAAGAGTTCATTGCGCGTCAGTTGTTCTTGCAATGCTTGATTATCTTCAACGGTCAGTACATCCGGAAACTCCCGTTCAAGCAATTCCGTGAAAGCAGCTTCCACAAGGTTACACAACTGATCGGGCGAATCATACTCCTGCACAGGATAACGTTCCTGTTGCAAAATACTCTCTTTCAGACATTTCAGTTTAAGAGACTCCTCTTTAGGGCAAGACAGATCATCATCTGCCGACTGTTTTATATAAAAATAGGCATGTAACGGATTGGGATTGCGCAGTACACCAAACTGCATTTCAATTTCCGTCACACTCAAATGATGATTCAAGTCATCTTCTATCCAACGATATTCCAAGCTGTCATTAAGAGTTTGAGATAAATCTTCATAACTGGGACACCATCCATAGCGGTCGCCTACCATACCAATGAAGAAAGGCCGGGAGTTAACGATCTCTTTCAGGCATATTTCAACAACCTTGCCGCTTTTCGCATCTTCTTCTGTGATCCCCCAACGCAAATCAACCAATGAAATGGTGGCACCACGGCTGGCAGCCTTCACTTGCAACCCCTTAAAGAGTTTGACTAATGCAGAACGTTCCATCTCCATGTCTCTGAACGTTGACGAAAGGAATACACGGATAACACGTGAATTTTCAGCGGGAACTGAATACTGGGCTAGTTGTTTAGTCATAATATAGATTCGTATTAGTTAATGAAGTATTTCGCAAAGCCAATTGATAAAGATTGGCAAGATATGGAAATTTAATCAGATAACAAAGACCATAAACAAAAAACGACCACAAAAAAGGCACAGATTACACGGGTTTCGCGGTTCCCTCAAAAGTTTAAACCGCGTAAATCCGTATAATCCGTGCCTAATATCTATTACTTGCTACTTGTTTAGAAGAACAAGAAGCGTGTATCTTTTACGTTTGCTTTCAGATACAAATCATTCATCAGACGGCTGGCAAAACGTGCGTGCATGTTAGTCAGCGTAGCTTCTTCTGCTTTTGCGTCGAATGTTTCGTTCAGTTTGTCCTTGCCGTATACCTGCAATACAAATACTCCGGCATTACCTTTGATAGGAGCGCTCAACTGATTTACTTCAGCTGCAGAAGCATAAGCACCTACCAGCGGTTCGCTGCTGCGCAATGCTGATACATAAGCAGGAGCTGCAAAAGTAACCATCTTCAAAGAGTCGCTGACTGCATTAGTCATCTCTTTGTACTGGTTGAATGAAGTTGCATTGGCAGCTTTCATGTCAGCCATAATCTTTTCAGCTTTCTTATCTTTTACGATTTCAGCTCTCAACTGATCCTGTACTGCTTTCAACGGACGATATCCTTCCGGCTTAATGCCTACCAGACCTACTACCATCAGGTGATCGCTTTCGCCACATTCGTACAAGCCGGAAACATCACCCGGTTTTGCTTTATCAAACGCCCATCTCAACGCTTCTTTTGTACCTCTTACACCACCGATATTGTGTTCAGAGCTACTCAAATCCATTCTGTCGAGCAGTCTGTAACCGGCTTCTTCAGCGTTAGCTACCATCTTTTCTACACTCGGATTAGCTGCGATAAACTGGCTGAAATCATTATAAGCACGGTTGTAAGTTTCTTTACTGAACTCTACTTCACGTTTGATAACAGCTACTTTATATTTGTCTTTTACAGATTTCTTGTTCGTTACCTGAAGAATTACGTTTGCTTGTCCCATCGGCAAGTTTACCAATTCGTTCACACCTGTATTGTTGATAGCAGAGATGAATTTCAGGTTATCACCGTCTATCTGTGCACCTTCGTACTGTGCAGAAGTTAGCCAGTTTGCATCACCAGTCTGACCATATTTCTTTGCCAGATCAGCAAAGTTAGCGCCACCTTTGATCGCGTTGTAGATACTGTCAGCCAAGGTCTTTGTCTTCAAAGCATCTTCTGCGTATACCTGAATCTGACGGAATTCGACAGAATCGGCAGCAGCAGCTTTAGCTACAATTTTGAAAGAGTTGATTGTATTGTCGGCTCCGTTATAGTAAGGACCATAAATAGCACCAACAGAAGCAGAGTCCAAACGTGCAACTACGTCTGACGGGAAAGCTGTCTTGTTATAGAACAAGTCTACATAAGGAGCTTCCGAGCCAGTCGAGCGGATGAAAGAAGTATAATCTTCCGTAGTAGTAGCCAACTGTTCAGTAGCTTCGTCCACTTCTTTCTGGATAGCAGCTCTGTCTTCAGCACTTGCAGTCACTTGTACATCAATGTACTTGATGTCACGAGTTTCCTGATATTGCTTGAATTGTTCTTTCTTCTTGTTATACAAGTCTTTCAGTTCCGATTCTTTCACTACGATTGTAGAGTCCACTACAGAAGAGTAAGGAATACCGGCCATCAACACGTTGTACTGGTTTACTCTTGCATCGAAAGCATCCTGTGCTTCCACCGGATTAGAAAGAAGAGCTTTAGACACCAATGCCTGATACTTTTCTGCCAGACGGCTCTCGATCAGTGTTTTCTGAATGAAAGACCAGTATTTATACATGTTATTGTATTGTTCAGCATACTGTGCCGGCATCTGTGATTCGCTCATCTTGGCATATTCCACGAGGAACTTGTTCAACATATCCTTGTCGAAGTTTCCTGTTTGCGGATTCTGGAAAGGAGTTTGTCTCAACAAAGGATGAACGCCTGCTTTCAGGATGTCCTGGATTTCAGCAGCAGAAACAGTCAGTCCCAGTGCTTTTGCTTCTTTTTCGATCAGTTTATTGTTTACGTAGGAACGCCATACTTCATCGCGCACCTGATTGGTTTGTTCGTCATTCAAGGCGGTCACCCCACGCATGAGTTTCACCACTTCGGTATATTCTTCTACCAAATTCTGATACTCTTGAGCGGAAAGAGCGTCTCCGTTCACCTCACCTACGTCATGTGCCTGATGCGGCTGCATCACCTTCCATGCGTCACCCGCAATGAAAGCAAACAGCGCCAAACCGATAACAATCACCAATAGAGGTCCTTTCGACCTAATGTTTTGTAACGTTGCCATTTTGATTAATACGATTTATGTTTATTATTATTTCTTTCTTTTGTCGTTTTAGCGCACGAAGATACAAAAAATGCTAATATGCATCTATTTATTGGCTAAAAATTTCTTGATTATCGTCATTATTCCAAGACTTTTAATCGCACGAGTTCTATTTTTGTCGCTGTGACCTTAATTATCTTGAATTGATAACGTCCTACCCGGACCACTTCATGCAGCTTCGGAAAGCTCTGATATTGGTTCAGGATCAGCCCTCCTACTGTCAGATAATCATCTGACTCGGGCAAGTCGAGTCCGTACGTCTCATTGACTTTTTCTATCTCCAGGCGGGCGGACAACACATACTCGCGTTCGTCGATCTGCTTGCTGATATAGGAAGTGTTATCGTGCTCATCTTCTATATCTCCAAATATTTCTTCTACCAGATCTTCCAGAGATACAATACCGGACGTACCGCCAAACTCATCCACCACGACGGCAATCGTTTTCTTTTGCTGCATAAAGAGCTTCATCAGTTTATTGGCGGACATGGTTTCGGGCACAATCGGTACCTGCTTCACATTCTCATGCCAGTTTTTCGGAGCACGAAACATTTCCGACGAATGGATATAACCCACCACATTGTCGATATTTCCATCGTACACAATGATCTTGGAAATTCCGGATTCGATGAAGCGGCTTTTCAACTCGTCCAGTGAAGTTGTCAGATCAACAGCCACCACTTCGGTACGCGGAACGATACAGTCGCGGATTTTTATGTTCGAAAAATCCAAAGCATTCTGAAAGATTTTCACTTCCGTATCCAGTTCCTCCTCATTCTCGGCATTATCAATACTGCTTTGCACGAAGTAGTCCAAGTCGACTTTTCCAAACGCTCTGTCGGATGCATCCTTGTTAATCTTCATTCCAAAGACACGAAGGAATAAACAAGACAAACCGGAAGCCAGTTTGGAAATAGGATATAGAATGACATAACAAATAATCAGTGGAATGGCAAAAACATTCAAGACCAGATTGGGATTGATTTTGAAGATTGTTTTCGGCAGAAACTCTCCGGTCACCAGAATAATAAGGGTAGAAATAACGGTCTGCGCCAACACCATCAGAAAATGATTGTCAATGAATCCAGCCAGCAGATTGTCGCCGATAATCTGTGCCATCAGGATACCATAGATGACCAGGGCGATATTATTTCCCACCAACATGGTAGAGATAAATTCATTCGGGTTCTTGAAGAAGATGGAAAGAATGCGGGACGTAATTCCCCCCTTGCGTTCCATCTCAAAACGCAGTTTGTCTACCGACACAAAGGCAATCTCCATTCCTGAAAAGAAGGCGGAGAAGACCATGGTGATAATTAGAGAGATATAAATATTCATAGTTTATTTCACAGAATCTTTTCGCACTGAATCCGGCAGCGCTTTTGTTTCCGGTTGGGGCGGACCACCTGCTTCCTCATCCACATAGAAAATACCTTCGATATTATGGATGGTATATATGGTCATTTGCTGGTTCGAGTCGAATCCATGCCCTGTAATAATTCTGTCCGGTTGTTGAATACGTATAAACTTGTCGGAATATACCTTTTGGGTAGCTTCGTTCCAGTACAGCAGTTCCGTATTAAAACGCTCTCCTTTCCGGTTCTGTATATCTACGTTCCCTATCAGCTTCCAAAGCCTTTCTTTGTCATAATAGTAGGCAGTATCCGCTTTGATACTGGCTTCTATATGAAAGATAGAGTCGAACTGTTCCAGATATACGCCCTTCTCAAAGGCCCAATAGGATGGTTTCTTACGGTCGTACACCGACCATTCTTCCGTATTCACTCTGTAGCGTGTCACTCCGGAATCGGAGATAAGGGTGGTGACTCCCAATGTTGTCATCATCGGAAGGGAATCACGTTCCGTGATAGCCTCACCCATAGCTTTCTTCTTTCCGCCACAGGAAGATAATAAAAGAAGCATAACAATCACCCCGGAGGTAATTGTTATGCTCATGCTTTTATGCAATAAACGGTTTCTTCGTTTTCGCAACATACATTTATCTAATCGTTGTAGTCTCTCCTATCCAACCGCCGATAGTGATGCGGTCGCCTTGCTTGTAACCTAACATAAATAGGTCTTTAGCTTGCGGAGTATGACCAGAATATCTACCGATCAATTTGTTAGCTTCTTCAGCTACGCTCGGATCCACTTGTTTTGCACGTTGCAGTTTGTCAATCACTGCAAAGTAAGTACATTTGTTCAAAGCAGGTTCGTCGCTCCAGTTGGGACTCATTGCATAAAGATTAGCAATCAGGATGTATGGAGCACCGTAGTTTTCGTTAAAACCAATTGCTTTCTGGCAATATGCTCTTGCTTGAGACAGCTTTTTGGCAGAAGCCAATACTGCTGCGGCAGCGTATGCTTTTTCAGCTTTCTTCACATTGTCTGTTTCCAGGTTCACTGCTTCGTCAAAGAATTTCACAGCACCGTCAATATCACCTTTCTTAAATGCCTGATAAGCACATCCGGTAGCAGCTTCTGCTGTCGGTTCCATCTTGTAAGCATAGTAAGATGCTTGCAAATAAGCTTCGCTTTCAGTACATTTCATCATTTTCATGATGTCGATAACTTTCTTCAAGTAAGCCAAGTCAGTCTGGTTAGCTTCTACTTTCGGTCCATAGATGTTTTGCAGTGATTCGCAATCAGCTGTTCCACTGTTTACAAACAAAGCCACTAAGTTATCCTTGATACCCAGTAAAGGTTTCTTCTTTGCTTCGCTGGCTTCAGCAGCAATAGCAGCGTCTACATATTCAGAAGCAGCCAGATAGTCCTGAATGAACTGTTCTTTATGATTCGGATCCGTTTTCAGTTTATCCAAAGACATTTGCAGGAAATAGAAGATAGTCGCACCTGCCGATTCGCCTTTCACTGCATTTACAGACTGACTCAACCATTGATAAGCCTGGTTCACATCAATCTTCGGAGCAAAAGCGATATAATCTACTGCTTTGATACCCAGAGCTTCGTCGGCAGAAGACACTTTTGTACCTTTAGCTAGAAACTCATCTGTGTATTTAATACGCAAGTCATGCGTATTCATCAGTTCATTAAAATATTTCTGATAATCTGCATTATTCCGATCCTTGATTTGTCCCATCAAGCCTTTCAGAATCTTATATCCGTCAGTAAAGGTATAGAAACGAAGCGTCGGACAGTTTTCCAACACAGCTTTCCAAGGAGTATACGCATCTTTAAAATTACCAGCACGCACAGCTTCATGCGAGATACTACTGTTCGAGTTACAGTTAGACGCATCCTGTGCTACCACAGTGGTTGCTCCTGCCGAAAGGAGCAACATAGCCACAAGCGTTTTAATTTTCATTGTATCTAAATTTTAGTTGTTATTATATAGTCGTCTATTCTTTCTTACATTCATCTCATTACTCCACTCTGCGTTTGAAGAACCAACGTTCGTTGAATGTCAATCCGATGCTCACGCGGAAGATGTTTTCATTTACAAAAGCCGATTCCTGTCCACTGATACGGACAAATTGTCCGCTGATGCTAAGAATGGAACGGGAACGAGGCACAGGCAGACCGAAACCGGCAGTTACGCCATATTCACGGGTAGCCTCTTTGCCGCCGATCTTATAATACGGAGTCGTATAATAAGCTCCCAGACGGTATTTAATATGGGATAAATAGGAACGTCCCATCAAATTAGGAATGTATTCCGCACCCACTGATATTTTATGACGATCGCAATACGTATATGTTTCATTAAAATCCTCACGTACAGCTTCATCTGATGTATTTACGTCAAATTTCGTTTTTGACCATTGTTGCAAACTATAATCCAGACCAACAGTCAGGCGTTTGTCATAGTTATATGTAAATCCGGCGCCAAATGTATTAGGAACTTCAAACGTTGCATCCGGTTTCAATGTTGTAGTAGAAACCGCTGTACCCGTAGAATTTGAAACCATTTGTGTCGTTACACTATAGTCATTACCCAGTTTCAACTTCGGAGAATATATAGCTCCAATTGTCACTGAATGTTTTTTATTAATATCGAATGTATATTGTGCTCCAAAATCAAGTTTATAGCTCGACACTGACGCAACCGACTGGTGATTATAATTATAAGCACCTGATACACTTGGGAAATAAAGGACACGTGTCCGATTAATATCTCCCCAGAAATAAGAAGCATTCACACCTACCGAAAGGTTTTTGAGCACTTTCACTCCCACTCCGGCATATAATTGATGCAAACCTCCATCTCCGGTATAGCTTCTGGCATAATCAGCCGTATTACCGGTAGTAGGATCTGTTGCAGCCTGTGTATCCGACACTGAATATCCCACATTGGAGAACGGCAATAATCCGATACTCATCGCTATCCTCGGATGCAAACGAAATTGCATAGCCAGATAGTCAAAACTGGAGTTTTTAGCGTTCAGTTTCACACCGCTACCGCTAATATTCATATTTTGCAGACTGACACCTCCTTCAAAGAGGAATGTCAATGAGTCAATGGCTGTATACGAAGCAGGATTCAGCGGATTGATCTGTGCTCCATCCCGAAGTCCAAAAGCAATTCCCCCCATCGCCCTGCTGTTACCGAAACTCTGATCGGACAAGTCACCATAGCCATATCGTGTATAAGGAGAGTTTGTATTATTTTGAGCGATTGCCGTTCCGGTAACCATCGTGAGCAAAAGCGCACAAAGTGTGTGTTCATAGACTCAATATAACCTGAAATTTCGTATTCCATCCCTTTCATCACTCCGGCACGTATAGCCGTTTCGGTGTCCCGTCCCATCGGGAGTTTGCGCCCGTTGGTGTCTACCAGAGGCAAACGTCCTGTAAACTGATGAAGTGCTTTGAAACGCATCTGCATACCGGGAGAAATATTACCGCCATGATACTGACCTTTTGAGTCAATAAACTCATAAGTAATGCAAGTTCCCGCATCAATCACCAATATATCCCGATGAGGAAACTGCTCATTAGCACCCACTACGGCAGCCATACGATCATATCCCAATGTTTCGGGAGTTTCGTACAGGTTGACAACCGGAAGCGGAGTCTGATGATTGAGCCAGAGCAAAGGAAACGGCAAAGCTGCCAAATCAGCTAATACCTTTTCGCTTAAATCAATGACAGTAGCCACAATCCCCTGTTCAACCGGATATTTGGAACAAAAAGCCTTCAAGCAACCCAGCGATTGATTGGATTCAGCTACTATATCCACGATTTCTCCGCCGTCGAAGAAAGCAATCTTTGCCTTTGTATTTCCTATGTCGATTATTAAATTCAAATCTTTTGGTTCTTTAGCGGGCGCAAAGGTAAAGTAAAAAAAGAAAAGTTGAAGCATAGAAGAGGAATTATCTTCTTTTTTCATTTTAGAAATCCCCAAAAACAAAAAAATCGAACTATCTATTTTTAAATAGATCAATTATCTTTTATTGTTTATTATGTATTCCACTTTGCGTTCGGCAGTCTTTTTTTATTACATCATAAACAACTAATAAGCAACAGATTACAAGAGAAAAACAGCGTTCCAAAAAGTGTTCCACTATTTTGTAACCGATTTTCCGTTCAAGCAGAAACATTATTTCACCCAAACAGAGGCTCCATTTAAAGAAAACAGCGCCTCTGTTTAAGCCATATAGAGCCTTTATTCTGATAAAATAGAGGCTCCGTTTTCCCGAATCCAACTATTCTTTCTATATTTGCCACCGAAATAAAACGAACCAGCTAATGAAACGGTTTTTCTCATACACCATCCTCTCCTTCTTCCTGTTGCTTCTGCCCACCGGACAAGCATCTGCCAACAACAACGACTCCATCCGTTTGAGTCTGTTGACTTGTGCCCCCGGAGAGGAAATATATTCCCTATTCGGACATACTGCCATCCGTTACAAAAATTCTTCACAAGGGATTGACGTTGTATTCAACTACGGATTGTTCAGTTTCAACACTCCCAACTTCATTTTCCGCTTCTCGCTCGGAGAAACAGACTACCAACTGGGAGCAACGGATTATGAACGTTTTGCAGCTGAATACGCATTTTTCGGACGCAGCGTATGGCAGCAAACGCTGAATCTGACCGATGAAGAAAAGACAGAACTAATCCGGTTATTACAAGAAAATTATCGTCCGGAAAACCGGGTATACCGTTATAATTTCTTTTACGACAATTGTGCTACCCGCCCCCGGGACAAGATAGAAGAAAGCATTGCAGGAAAAGTGATTTATCCCGCAGAACCACAGGATGGCTCCCTCACTTTCCGCGACATTGTACATCAGTATTGCAAAGGACATCCGTGGGCACGTTTCGGCATTGATCTCTGTATCGGAAGTGAAGCCGACCAGCCCATCACACAACGTCAGATGATGTTTGCCCCTTTCTACCTGATGGATGCTTTCGACGGTGCACAAATTAAAAGCGATTCTATCCAGCGTCCACTCATAACGGCCAACGAGCTGGTAGTCGATGCCACTCCCGAACCGGATGAAAGCGGCTGGATGCCTACTCCGCTTCAATGCACCTTACTCTTATTTATATTGACAACCGCCGCCACCATCTATGGAATCCGCCGGAGAACCGGATTATGGGGAATCGACCTCTTCCTTTTTGGTATAGCAGGTATTGTGGGATGTGTCCTTGCATTTCTCGCACTCTTCTCCCAACACCCGGCAGTCAGCTCCAATTTCCTATTATTGGTATTCCATCCGGGACAACTTCTTTTCTTGCCATACATTATATATTGTGTCCGAAAAGGGAAGAAATGTTGGTATTTAACCCTGAATCTGGCAGTTTTAACACTTTTTATAGTGCTTTTTCCTGTAATTCCGCAAAGATTTGACTTTGCTGTTGTACCTTTGGCACTCGTTTTGCTGATACGTTCAGCGAGCAATCTGATTGTGACATCTAAAAAGAAATAATGAAAGGACTACTAACTTCCCTCATCACCGTACTGACTTTCACCGGGCTACAAGCCCAGTCACTACCTGCCGCCCCTAAATTAGTGGTAGGGCTGACGATTGACCAATTACGTACGGACTATCTGGAAGCTTTTTCGTCACTCTACGGTGAGAAAGGCTTCAAACGTCTTTGGAAAGAGGGAAGAGTGTTCCATAATGCCGAATATACCTTCTGCGGTATAGACCGCGCTTCTGCCATAGCGGCTATTTATAGCGGTACGACGCCTTCCATGAACGGAATTATTTCTCAACGCTGGATGGATGCCTCTACCCTTCGCCCCGTCAACAGCACAGACGACACGGCATTTATGGGGTATTACACCGACCAGACTGTCGCCCCCACCAAACTTCTGACTTCAACCATTGCCGACGAGCTGAAAATAGCGACACAAGGCAAAGGACTCGTATATGCCATTGCACCTGATTGCGATGCCGCACTTTTTGCAGCCGGACATGCCGGAAACGCTGCTTTTTGGCTCAATCCCAACACCGGAAAATGGAGTGGAACCACCTATTATGGAGAGTTTCCGTGGTGGGCAAGCCAATATAACGACCGTCAAGCGATCGATTTCCGTATTGCCGGTATGACATGGGAACCCATATTTCCCCGGGGCATGTACACTTTCCTGCCAGATTGGCGGGATATGCTCTTCAAATATAAATTCGATGATGACCGCAGTAATAAATACCGCCGCTTCATCGCCAGCCCTTTTGTGAATGATGAAGTGAATGCGCTTGCCGAAGAAGCATTGAACAAAAGCTCCATCGGCATGGATGACATTACTGACTTATTGGCACTTACTTATTATGCTGGAAACTATGCGCACAAATCCGTACAGGAATGTGCTATGGAAATACAAGACACCTACGTGCGTCTTGACCGCAGCATTGCCGACCTGCTCGAAGTTCTTGATAAGAAAGTAGGACTACAAAATGTACTTATTTTCGTCACTTCCACCGGATATATAGACAGCGAATCGCCTGATTCGGGATTGTACAAAGTGCCCGGCGGAGAGTTTTACCTCAACCGTTGTGCGGCTCTATTGAATATGTACCTGATGGCTACGTATGGCGAAGGAAAGTATGTGGAAGCTCACCATAACCAGCAGATTTATCTGAATCATAAGTTATTGGAAAAGAAAGAACTGAATCTGGCAGAGATCCAACAAAAGTCAGCAGAATTCCTGATGCAGTTCAGCGGAGTGAACGAAGCCTATTCGGCTAACCGGCTATTGCTGGGTTCATGGACTCCGGAAATCTACAAAATACGTAACGGCTACCACCGCAAACGTTCGGGTGACCTCGTAATCGATGTCCTCCCCGGATGGACTATCGTCAACGAAAACGGCGGCGACAACAAGGTGGTACGTCATTCCTATATTCCCTCACCGCTGATTTTCATGGGACATTCCGTGAAACCGGCCATTATCCAGACACCTGTAACCATTGACCATATTGCGCCTACACTGGCACATTTTATGCGTATCCGGGCTCCCAACGCCTGTACTTCTGCTCCTATTACCGACCTGCGGTAAAAATTTACTCACAAAAACAGGGAGCAAAACATAAATAAATCAGCATTTTAATGTAACTTTGCGGAGATTATTCGTCACATAATCGATCGATTCACACAGATTTCTTTCTTGAATCTGTGTGCGGAATGAGAAAATCTATCCGGATGAGGAGGCAGGCATACTCGAGGCTATGTTGTTTGGCGAAAAGAGCGAACTGTCCGGGGATATCAAAGAACTTTATCAGGCAGCGGGAATCAGCCATGTGCTTGTCATCTCCGGTGTTAAGACTCTAAAGTTGGATATCCCCCTAGTGCCTAAAACCCGCATAAACTGGGCATTTGTGCTACTACATATCGCTATAATTTACATTCTAAAACTGTGCTTAGACGAGGAAATTATTCCCCGTTGTCGTTTCCCTTGTTCAAGGGGGTATCTCACAAAATGTATAAATTGGCAAAAGAAGCAATAATTCAGCGTAAGTTTAATCTTATGGCAGAAGTCTAAAAAATAGCAAAAGGAGAAGAAGAATATGGCATATAAAAAATATAGAGAAATGAAAGTTTACGAGGCAAGAGGCTATCAGTACAAACGAACACCAAGCATTGTTCTGAAAGGGAAATGGCTTTCAGAGCTGGGATTTGATATTGGAGAGCAGATTGAGGTGAAGTGTGAAGATGGTCGATTGATCATAACAAAAGCAAATGAAATATGGATTTTGTAACATAGTGGATTGTACCGTCGCTGTCTGTTTCGGCGATTGTCTTTGTAACCCATGTTCTTGTAGCTTCGGCAGGGAGATTGTCTTTATTGTAGAAGCCAGCATAATACTTCCATG
>OMDJ01001267.1_pt1 | contig 12485 bp, 10 predicted proteins | sample 1645211 | NCBI WGS metagenome assembly OMDJ01 (sample SAMEA103958142, study PRJEB25191) | human gut metagenome | biome: human-associated habitat [ENVO:00009003]; feature: intestine environment [ENVO:2100002]; material: feces | place: Germany | collected 2013/2015 | reverse complement strand
GTGGAACGTCGCGCCCGTCGTACCATTCTGTAAAGGTGTTGCGGTTGTTGTAGATATAGCCCTTTTCGGTAAACATACCGTCGTCGTTAATGGAAGCGTCCCGCCCGTATTCCTCATACATGAAATACTTTTTCGCTTCTTCGGGAAGTTCCGGTTCTTCCAGTTCATCAACCAGATAACGCCCGTATTCTTCTTCATTGTGGACGGACGGATAAATCCAGTAGCAGTCAAGGTTTTGTGCAAGGTTGATGATGTCCTGTAAGCTGTCGGCATGGTCGCCGTATTCAATGGCTGCAATGAATTTCTCCCGGTCGTCGTCAAACTGCATTTCCAAGAGCTTCCCTAAATAGTTCAGCTCGTCGGGGTGGGAATACTCGCTTAAATGCTCCGTCAAGCCGGGGATAGTGGATTGAAATTCTGTGAAATGCCATTCCTCATAGTGCTTGAAGTCAATCCCGATACGGTCAAAGACTTCTTTCAGATGTTCGGCAGTCGTGGGGAATGTCACCCATTCGCCCGCGGGTCTGCCCTCGGTGTACTTCCCAAGATTGGAAAGATAGCCGCTTAAAATCGGTTCTGCCATTTGTTCGCTCCTTTCTTTTTCAATCATGCGGTGCATAAGCTCAAAATCCTCAATGCTCATGCTCCCGTCAAATACATAGGGGTTAAAATCCTCCCCGTCCCGGTAGGGCTTTTCGGAAAAGGGAAGCCCCGCTTCATGGGCGGCTGCCCTCGCTTCCTCGATAACCTCCGGGGGAAGCCTGTCGTCATGCGCTCCGATAAAACCGTCAATGTCGTTCATGCTGTTTTCGTAGTGGTAACGCACTCCGGCGGTCAGCTCGTCAAGGCTCATGTCCTCGCCTAAATGCCCGCAATAGTAGCCGTTTAAGATAACGGCGGCGGGGTCAATGCTTTTTATTTCCTCTAACCGGCTCCTGTCCTCCGGGTAGAGCGTATCGTCCATATCAAGATGAAAATATTCCGCGTTCCATGAACGCCCCTGTTTCCAGAACGCCACCCATGCGATACCGTCCCTAAGCTCGTCTTGATAGTCCTTTACGGTGTCCCGTAAACTTGCCATAGTGAAAAACCTCCTTTCTCTGCGGCAGCGTCATAAGCTGCATTTTTTGGCTGCATGGTCTACTACGGGTACGCCCGCATTTCTGCCAAATATTTTTGAAAATTTTTAGAGGGTGAAGCCCTCCGCAAAAGAGGGTTTGGGAAACTTCCCAACAAGCAAAATCCCCGTCCGGCGCGTCAGCGTCGCAACGGGGATTTACGGAAGTGGGTACCCGCTTCCTATGCTTGCTATTCAAGTTTTTAGTTCTTCTGCACTTCGATACGGTAGTTGACGTATTTCCCGCCAGTGTCAGCCAGAACGATAGTTCCGTCGTAGGTCTTGCCTGTTTTCGGGGAGTAGAGCTTCTTCACATTCGCCTTGCCGGATTTAAGGAGCGCGGCGGCAATCTTCGCGGAAAAAGCGGTCTTGCGTTCCTCGAAAAAGCGGTCATTCTTCCACATGACAAAGGCACATTCTTTGTTGCTGCAATAATAGTTTTTCTTCCCCTCATGGACGGGGGAACCGCAACGGGGGCATTTGCCGACAGAGGGCTTTTCCTCCCGGAACAAATCCTTTTTCCCGTCCAGTGCTGCGGCGTGTGTCTGCACAAGCTCCCGCGCCATAGCTTCAATGCCGGACAGAAATTCGCCGGGGTCTGCGGCTCCCTTTGCTATCTGCGTCAGATTGTTTTCCCATTCTGCGGTAAGCTGCGGGGAAGTGAGCATATCCGGCAAGACTGATATAAGGGCGGCTCCGTTCTGCGTGGGGATAAGCTGCTTCCCCTTGCGCTCCGCAAAGCCGCCCTTTACCAGTTTTTCAATGACGGCGGCGCGGGTGGCGGGAGTGCCAAGCCCCCGGCGTTCCGCGTCCGGGTCGGTGTCCCCGTTCCCGGCTCGCTCCATAGCAGAGAGAAGCGACGCTTCGCTGTGGGGCTTCGGCGGCGTTGTGGTATGCTCCGTTACTTTTGCGGCGGGGTTAGGAAAGTTCTGTCCCTCGGAAAGCTCCGGCAGCGTCACGCCCTCATTTTCCCCGTCCTCTGCTTCGGGCTTATCTTTCAGCGTCGCCCGGTATCTGCGTTGAAGCTCTTTCCAACCCTCCGCAAGTACGGTCTTTCCCCTTGCGGTGAAGTCTGTCCCGGCGCATGAGAAAACCGCCGTAACCGCTTCATAAATATGCGGCTCGGCGGTGGCAAAAAGCAGACGCGCCCCCGCAAGGGTAAGGATATTCTTCTCGCTTTCCGGCAGCGCGTCCGGGTCAGCCTTTGCAAGCTCCATAGTGGGAATGATTGCGTGGTGGTCTGATACTTTTTTACTGTCTAATACCTTTACAACCTCCGGCGTGAAGTCCGCGCCCGCCATAAAGGGGAGTTTTTCGCAAAGCAGCGCGATAATGCCCGCTGCGGTGCCGCCCATGTCGTCAGTAAGAAAGCTGCTGTCCGTCCTCGGATAAGTAAGGAGCCGCTTTTCATAAAGGGATTGTGCAAGGTCAAGGGTCTGCTTCGCGGTGTAGCCGAAAATGCGGTTCGCTTCCCGCTGCAAAGAGGTAAGGTCAAAGAGCTTCGGCGGGGCTGCGGTTTTCTTCTCTCTGGTGAGGGAAACGCATACCGCCGTTTCCGCTTCGCAAGCCCCTTTCAGCGCGTCGGCTTCTGCCTTGTCGGAAATCCTCCCGCTTGCCGCTTCCGCGCCGGATAAATCAAGGCGCACATGATAATATTTTTCTTTCTGGAAATGGGAGATAGCCGCGTCCCGGTCGGTGAGCATTTTTAAGGTCGGGGTCTGGACGCGCCCCACGTTCAAGGTCTTTCCATACAGGCAGGAGAAAAGCCGGGTGGCGTTAATGCCGATAAGCCAGTCAGCCTTTGCGCGGCAGAGGGCAGACGCAAAGAGCGCGTCGTATTCCTGCCCGTCTTTGAGGGAAGCAAAGCCCGCCTTGATTGCCCCGTCCTCCATTGAGGAAATCCACAAGCGGCGCATGGGCTTCTTGCAGCCCGCCGCTTCGTAGACAAAGCGGAAAATCAATTCTCCCTCGCGCCCCGCGTCACACGCATTTACCACTTCGGAAACGTCGGCGCGGTGCATAAGCTCTTTTAGGGTTTTGAATTGCTTCCCCTTGTCCGGGTCAACGGCGTACTGCCATTCCTCCGGCAGAATGGGTAAGCTCTCAAAACTCCATTTTTTATATTGCTCCCCGTAGGCGGCAGCTTCCGCAAGCTGTACCAAATGCCCGACGCACCATGAAATGAGGCAGCCGCCGCCCTCGATATATCCGTCTTTCTTTTCCTTAACGCCAAGCGCGGCGGCGATAGTCTGCGCCACGCTCGGCTTTTCTGCAATAATCAGTTTCATTTTCTGTTCTCCTTTCGGTTGTTTTAGGTTTGAAATTGGTTTATACTTTAAGCATTACTATAAGAAACAGGTGACAATATGAAATCAATACATACTTTCGATGTTTTTGCTCCTACTGATGAACAGGAAGAAGCAATGAATAAAAAACGTGGCGGGCATTACAGGCGCGGTAAAAACAAAGAAATGGATTACTTTATTGAGTGTGCTACTTCGCTATTTCCCAACAACCATTATTCAAGGTTCACACCTATATATGATACGACAAAAGAGTTTTATCAACTGATTACTTCTTCCGATACAACAGAAAGAGCTATACTAAATTGGATAGCTTCTAATCGTGCATGGAATTATTTGTTTGGCTTATTACGGCATTATTACAGAACAGGACACCATGACGATAATTATATCTTTCCAGAGTTCAAAATCGGGTCGGCTTATGTGGCTGATTATCTGCTCATAGGTAATAGTTCAGACGGTTATCAATTTGTCTTTGTGGAATTAGAAGCTCCCAACGGGCGGATAACAAAAGAAAAAGGTACTCGTTTCGGGGAAGTAATCAATAAAGGGATTGAACAGGTTAGGGATTGGCAAATGTATATTGCTGCAAATTGGAATGTAATTGTAGCAGAATTGGAAAAGCACTCATTCTCCAATACAAAGTTACCCAGACAATTATACAAATATTGCCCTTATCAAATCTACTATGCTGTGATAGCCGGACTCCGTAAAGATTTTGAGAATATTCGTGATAGAAAGCTCCAACTGCAAAATGAAAATAACATAACACTTTTGCATTACGAAAATCTCATAGATGTTGCAAACGAAAATTAAAAGTCCATTTTCAGCGTTCCGGCTCACTTGCCTTTTTCTCCTGTACCTGTTTCAGACAGTAGCCCACACAAGGGAGCTGCCCTTTGTACGGACAGGAAGCGCAAGCCGGGGAATGGGGAACGGGCGGCGCATTGTCACGCCGCCCGCCCGGTCTTTGTATCATCATCTTTTCAAAGGGATTGTCGGTAAACAGGGTCATGCTTCCTCGTCCTCCTGTTCTTCATCAGAAAGCCCGTCCCCCTCGTCCTCGTCGTAATCGTCAAAATCGAAATCTTCAAGGTCGGTGCCGCCCTTGACGTTTTGCTTCGGCTTCATAAACTTAAAATAATAGAACGCGCCCCCGCCGCCAAGAAGTGCCACGACAAGGAAAAGCACAAGCCCGCCCGCATTGCCTTTCTCTTTGGGCAGCTCCGGCGGTTCCTCGGTTTCCGGCTCTGCTTCCTTGCCGCTGCAAGCGGTCATGTTGTCCTTGCAGACGGGGCAGCTCACATTTACCTTTCCGGCTTCGCATTTTTCGGTGCAACTGCAAACGGCGGGCGGGGCTGCTTCGGTGCTTCCGTCCTCCATAAGTGCTAAGAGGTCGGCTTCGTCCACTTGATTAAGGAAATGTACGGTGTTCTCGCCCTCGTCGTCCCGGTCAATGAGGATATAAAAGTAATTGCCGTTTTTGGTCGTTACGGTGATAAGCTGCTTGTTGCCGCCGAAATCGTCTACAAGGGTCGCGTTCCCGTCCGGGGTAAGGGGTTCTTCCTTTTGGGGTTCCTCGTAGACAACGCCGCTGTCGTTGGTGTCGTCCTCTCCCTCCGGGGTCTGTGCAAAAGCGGTGACGGAAAAGCCGCCCGTCAGCATGAGGGCGGCGCAGAGTGCGGTCAAGGTTCTAAGGATTTTCTTATTCATTCTCGGTGTCCTCCATTTCTTCGGTTTCGTGGTCTGCGGGTTCTGCGGGGTAGCCCGGCGCGGCTTCCATGCCCGGAATACCGCCCCCGGAAAGCATAGCGGAAAGCTCATGCGGGGAAAGGCGCATGGAGCGCACAAGCTGTACGATTTGCAGGTTTTCCGCTTCGGTTTTCTGCGCTTCAAGCCCCCTTAATTTATTCTGGTACTCGGTGATTTTCTCGCGGGTCTTTGCAATCTCCTTGTCGATACGTTCAATTTTGTTCATAGCCATCAATAAATTTCTCCTTTCAGATTTTCATTTTTTTGTTGTCAGTTCCAATTCATTAAGCCGTAGCCCTTGATACAGGAGTAATTGACGGGGTAGCTCTTTATCTTGCAGGCGTCGCCGGAATTGCCCTCGACGGTATAGACGCGCTCCCCGTCCGTCCCGATAACAAGCCCTACATGGTCTGCGCTCCCGTCCCCGTCCCAGTCGAAAAAGATAGCGTCGCCGGGGGCGATATTCTCATAGCCCCTCGCGCCCCATTGCCCGCGTGACTGGAACCAGGGTACGCCCTGTGACTGGCACCCGGCAAAGCGCGGCTCGCTTTTCCCGGCTTGATTGTAGCACCATGAAACAAAACAGGCGCACCATTCCACGCGGCTGTTAAATCCGTACCAGCTCCAAAAGGGTCGCCCGCCTACGTTGCCGACTTGCCGCTTCGCAAGGTCTACAACGGCGGTGTTGCCGGGGCGTGTGCCGTTTACAAGCTGTACGCCGCTTAAATCCTCGGACGCGCCCATATCGGGGGAGCCGCCGCCGAAAATCAGCGGCTTGTTTCCGCTTGTTTCCAGATAGACGCGGTACATTTCAAGCTGCTGTGGCGTTAGAAGTTCCTCCGCAATCTCGGAAATGGGCTTGTTCGTCAGCTTCACGTTGAGGATATGGTACTCGTAGGGTACTTCCTCGCTGGTCGTTTCCCCTGTTTCCGGGTCTGTGCTTGTTTCTGTGCGGTAGCGGATTTCCGTTTCTTCCGTCAGCGTCAAAGTGTACTGCATGGCAAAGACGCGATTTAGCTCTGCCTGTGCGCTCTGCGGGGTGTAGGTCTGTAAAAGGGCGGTGAGGTAGGACGCTAACTCATGGGGGTTATGCCCGATACTGTCAAGGTCATAGCGGTATTCGTCATAGCCGGGGTGGGTGCTTTCGATATTGTCAATCTGCTGCTGAAGCTCGTTTTCCTTTGCGGCGTAATTATTTTCCGTCGCCACAAGGTCGCTGTCCTCCGACGTGTAGGAAGTCCCAAGTATGCCGTTCATCAAGCCGGAGAACATGGAGCCGCAAGAGGAAAGCCCCGCCGATACCATGATGAATAAGAGCAGCGCGGCAACGGCGATACATACGCCCGCCGGGTGCCGCCCTACAAAAGCGATTGCCTTTTTTGTTTCCTCGGCGGTCTTTTTTGCCGCCTTGCGGGTGTTCTCTGCGGCTTTCTGCGCCGTTTTTGCGCCGCCTTTCCTTGCCGACTTTGCATACTGCCGCTTGATTTGCTGCTTCTGCATGAAGCGGGAAAGGGGATTGCCCGCAATCTGCGGATTGTCATGTAGGGATTTATGGTACTGGAAATCCACATTCGCCTTGAACGCCGCTTTCTCTGCCTTTGCCGCCGCCCGGTAGGGTTTGAGCTTGTGGCTGCGGTAGCCCTCCTTGACTTTCCGCGTCCCGTACTTTGCGCCGCGCTCTGCCAGTTCTTCGGATTTGTGCGCCCCCTCAACGCCGGAATTGTCCTTTTCAACGGAATGTATCTTGTTGTGGACGAAAATACCCGCTTCCTGTGCGGGGCGGGATAGCGGGTTATTGTGGGGCTTATTCCTTCCTATGGGCTTTTCCTGTTCCTCAAAATGTAGGCGGGTCTTGCCTTTCCCGGTGGCTTCATCAAAGGTGCGCTCCCGTACAAGTTTCTTTTCTTTGGGGATAGCCGCCTTTGCCGCGTCCAGACGGTCGGCTGCTTTGTCCGATTTTCGGATATACCTTTCAAGCTCCGGCGTTGCCCGTTCCTCGTCGGTAAACTGCAAGCGGGAAGATTTTTCTTTTGCTGTGGCTTCTGCCTGTGCTTTCCTCGCCGCCTTTTTGCTCGCCTTTCTGGTACGCGCCCCGTCGATACGCTCCAAGACGCGCTCGGCTGCGGCGGTGTCCTGTTCCCGTTCTGCCCCCGGCGCATGGGGAAGCGGCGGCGCGGCGGCTGTGGGCGCGGGAGCTGCGCCGCCCGGTATGGTCTGCGCTGCCTGTTCCGGCGGCTGCGGTGCTTCGGTCTTTGCAAAGTCCGCGTCCCTTATCCGCTTGCTGATACGTTTCTTTTTCCCGGTGGCGGCGTTTACCTCGACAGCCCCCTCGCGGGTCATTTTCTGCGTGACTTTCTCACGCGCTCGATACTGTTTTATTTTTCTGTCCCTCCAATCCGCGCCCTTGCAAGGGCGCAATACTCGGCGTTTATCTCAATGCCTATATAATGCCTGTCAAGCTGCCTTGCGGCTGCTCCCGTCGTGCCGCTGCCGAAAAAGGGGTCAAGCACAACGCCGCCTTTCGGACAGCCCGCCTTGATACAGGTTTCGGCAAGTTTTGGCGGGAACGCGGCGAAATGCCCGCCCTTGTAGGGAACGGTATTGATAAGCCACACGTCCCGCCTGTTCCGCATGGTCGGCATGAGGGCTTCGTCGTAGTAGCTGCCGCTTCTCGCCCGGTTAAGCCCCTGTACTTTCCCCTGTCCGGGTACTTCGTCCGCATATTTCTGTCCCGCGCTGCGCCCGGTGCGGTACCGCGCCGCCGTTGTGGGGGCTAACGGCTCGGCTATGGCGGCTGCGTCATAGAAATATTTCTTTGACTTCGTAAGCAGAAAGATATGTTCATAGCAGCGGGTAGGGCGGTCTTTCACGCTCTCCGGCATGGGGTTTTCTTTCTGCCAGATAATGTCGCTCCGTAAATACCACCCGTCAGCGCGTAGGGCAAAAGCTAAAAGCCAAGGGATACCGATTAAGTCCTTTTGTTTGCAGCCGGAAACGCGGTTGTTTTTTGCAATCTGCTGTCCGTTTCTGCCTTTCGGGTTCTTCGGGTCTGCATGGTAGCCCTTGTTCCCTGTGCCGCAGTAGGTGTCCGCGATATTCAGCCAGAGCGTACCGTCAGAACGCAGTACCCGGCGCAGCTCGCGGAAAACCTCGGTCAGCCTGTCAATGTACTGCTCCGGCGTGTCCTCCCGCCCAATCTGCATATCAAGCCCATAATCCCTAAGCGCATAGTAGGGCGGGCTTGTGACGCAACAGTGTACGCTTTCCTCTGGAAGCTCCCGCAAGGCATAGAGCGCGTCCCGGTTGATGATGGTGTCAGTTTTCAGCCCGTTCATGCTTCGCCCACTTCCTCCGGCTTCGTCGTCATTACCCGGTAAAGCTCGGTGTCTTTCGGGAAGCGGTCTACAAAGGGCAGCACCACGTTCCCGTAGAAGATAAGCCCCTCGCCCGCTTCGGTGTGGGTGACATATTTCATCTGCTGCGGGGAGATGTTGAGCTGCTTCGCAAGGATAGCCCGGTCGCCCGCCGCCTGATTGAGCATGAGGACAAAATCAGAGTTTTCAAAGATATTCTCCACTTCGCGGGAAGCAAGCAAATCCTTGACATTCTGCGTAATGGCTGTGGGTATGCCGCCCCATTTTCTGAAACGCTTCCAGATTTCAACGGAATAGGCGGCGGTCTGTTCCTCTTTCAAGAGAAGATGAAATTCGTCCATAAAATACCGGGTGGATTTCCTTTCTGCCCGGTTGACGGTGACGCGGTTCCATACCTGGTCCTGCACAATGAGCATACCTAACTTTTTGAGCTGCTTCCCAAGCTGCTTGATGTCAAAGCAGACAAGGCGGTTGTTCAGCTCCACGTTGGTACGGTGGTTGAATACGTTAAGGCTCCCGGAAACATACAGCTCCAACGCCGCCGCAATACGCGCCGCTTCCGGCTCCGGCTGCTTCAAAAGCTCGTTGTAGAGGTCGCCCAAGATAGGCATTTTCTCCGGGTCGGGGTCTGCAAGGAAAGGGCGGTACACGTTCCTAACGGCGCGGTCAATGACGGTCTTATCGACGGGCTGCAAGCCCTCCTTGCCGCCTATGACAAGCTCGCAGAGGGAGAGGATAAAGTCGGATTTCAGCGCAAGGGGGCTGTCGTCCTCGCTGTAATTGAGGTTAATATCCATAGGGTTCACATACTGGGGCTTCCCGTCAATGCCCTTGCCCGTAGGGGATAAGCGTATCACTTGCCCGTCAAGCCGCTGCACAAGGGAAAAATACTCTGCTTCCGGGTCGCAGATAATTATGTCGTCGTCGGTAATGAGGAAAGCGTTTGTCATTTCCCGTTTGGCGGCAAAGGATTTCCCGCTTCCCGGCGTACCCAAGATTAAGCCGTTGGGGTTCTTTAGCTGCTTGCGGTCGCAGAGTATCATGTTGTTACTAAGGGCGTTTAAGCCGTAGTACAAAGCCGCGCCCGTCTGGAAAAGCTCCTGTGTGATAAAGGGGATAAAGATAGCGGTGCTTGACGTGGTAAGCCCTCTTTGAATGGGGATAAGGTTCTCCCCAAGCGGTACAGAGGACATAAGCCCCGCTTCCTGTTGGTAGTCAAGGCGGGTTAAGGCGCAGTTGTTCTTCTGTGCAATGCCCGCCGCCGCGAATACGTCATTTTCCAGTTTCCGCTTCGTGTCCGCCATGTTCACCACAAGGAACGTCAAGAGGAACATTCTTTCATTCCGGCTCTGCAAGTCCTGTAAGAGATTCTTCGCTTCGCTGCCGAAAGTGGCAAGGTCGGACGGTATAATATCCATGTCATAGCCGCTGCGTACCGCTTTCTTCTGTTCCTCGATTTTCATTTTGTCAAGGTCGGTAATCTTGCGCTTGATTGTCTTTATGGCTTCGGTCTGGTCGATACTGTGGATATGCAGATTGACGATAACGCCCGTTTCCAAGTCCAGAATGTCAGATAAGATACGGTCGTTTAATTCCGGCGCAAGGATTTCAAGGAATGAAACCGCGCCGATTTTGCGCCCCATGCGGAAATAACGCCCCTCGCCAAAACGGAAAGAGGACGGGGCGATAAAGTCCTTTGTGGAAAGCCCGGACGGGGCAAGCCATGAAAAATCAAAGGCAAACTGCCCGCCCTCCGGGTGGAAAATGCCATGCAGCATTTTAAGGCGTTCATAGCCTGTCATGGGGCGGGCAGACACGCCCAAGAGCTTAAAGTTGTTGAGTACGTCCGTTTCGATACGGGCAAGGCGGGATTTCGCCGCGCCCAGACTGTCGGCTTCAATGGCAAAGGTGATATATTTTGCTTTGACAAGCCCGTTGTTGCCCTTTGCAAGCTGGTTTTTCAGCATATCCCGGTATTCTGTGCGGATAGAATTGAAAGCGTCCTCCTGTGCCGGGATATTGACCGCCTTTTCCGCTTCGCCGCGCTGCGTCCCTTGATTGATGAAAGAAAGCTGCACCGAAACGGAAGCGTCAAAGTAGTTGAGGAAGTCGCACCAGTTCTCAAAAATGGCGGTCTTGTCGTCTGCCTGTGCAAGCTGATAGTTAATATCTTCAAAGGCGACGGTCTTTGAGTATTTCCGTCCCGTAACCTTGCAGATACCGTCCGGGTACATCTGGATATAGGGGATTGTCTGCTGCGCGGTGTGGGCTTTCCCGTCGCCCTTTGCCTGTCTGATGATTTCCGCAATCTGCTTTTTCTCGGCGCGGGTGAGCTTGCGGGGCGGGTTAGGCTTTGTGCTTCCCGCCGCGCTGTTTCTTCGTGTTTCCTTTTGCAATCGCTGATACCTCCTTTTCAAGTTTTCTCTGCCGTTCTAAGACGGAATAAAAGTTGTCTGTCCTGTATGGTCGTTCTTTGGGGGCTATGAATTTTGTCCGTATGATGTTCTTCACCACCACTTCAAGGGGCTGTCCATGCTTCTCATACATGGCAAAGAGGAAACAGGGCAGCATGACGGCAATCATAGCCATAGACGCAAGGCTTGTGCCTGTGCTGTCTTTGAGCAGAAAGAAAAGCGGCAAGCCGAACAGGAGAGCCGCCGCAAAACATACAATCTGCCGTTTGGTAAGGTTGAAAGCTACTTTTGTCTTGACTTTGGATAAGTCTTTGGGTACGGGTACATACGCCAAGTGAAAACCTCCTTTCTCTGGGTTTGGTGTTGCTGTAATTTTCCATAAGGGTAATCAAGGCAAAGGTCAATCTATGCCCTTTGCCCGCCCGTATTATATGGGGGTTATCCGCGTCAAGGTCGGGTCGTATTTTCGCCGCTTCGCTCTGAAAATCTCCACCCTGCCCTTGACACGCCGCTAATGCGCGGAGAATATCGACTTCGCCAGTGCGCCGGATTTGAACAGGGAGAAACAGAGGATAACGGTATAGGCTGCAAGGGAGAATATCGCGCTGTGCAGATTGTCCGCTATTATCATGTTGTTTACCAGAACCGCGTAAATGCCGACGCATATCATAATGAGGAAGCCTTGAAAACCGATAGCGAACAGGGATTTTAGGTAGTTGTTTCCTATCTGCCCCCATTCCCGGTTCGTCATAGTTGCAAACGGGATAGGCGATACCGAACAGTAAAGGTAAATTTCTATCATGCGCCCGTAGAGGATAACGGTTATCAGTACGGACATGATTTTCATGCACAAGCTCACAAGGCTTGTTTCCATGACAAGTAAGAGCAGTTCGGGGATTTCCATAGCGTCAAGCCCGCTCTGCATGGAAGCAAGGGCGGCGGCAACATCAATCTCTGTGCTGCCGCCGATTACCCCCGCCGCGCCGGAAACAACGTGCTGCGCCATATCGAACACCGCCATAGTAATGTCAAAGGTGTGCGTCACAAGGTAGACTGCCACAAACGCCTTGAACACCCACTTGAAGAACATGGAAGTGTCAACGTCGTGCATATTGTTCTTTTCCGTTACCATGCTGATAAGCTCATAGCATAGGACGTAGGTAATGACAAGCCCCGCAATGGGTACGATTACATTTTCACTAAGGGTCTGTATCATGGAGAATATATTTGCGTTCCACCCTTGCGGGGTCTGCCCTACCTCTGCGGCGATAGTGCCGACTTTTTCGTTTACGTCCCCGAACATAGTTGACAGATTACCGTTTATGGCTCCTATGAGGATTTCCTTTATCCATTCGTTAATCGCGTCAAGTATGCTCTGCATAAGCCTTTACCCGCGCTTCTTAACCGAACAAGCCGGAAAGCAGCGGTACAAGGGTCATGCCGATAAGGGCAACGCCGCCGCCCGCCATAAGCTGCTTCATGCCCTGGCTCTTTGCTTATGTGTGATAAAGAAGTAATAGAAGTG
>OMDJ01001260.1_pt1 | contig 12544 bp, 5 predicted proteins | sample 1645211 | NCBI WGS metagenome assembly OMDJ01 (sample SAMEA103958142, study PRJEB25191) | human gut metagenome | biome: human-associated habitat [ENVO:00009003]; feature: intestine environment [ENVO:2100002]; material: feces | place: Germany | collected 2013/2015 | reverse complement strand
AAGGGCTGATTCTGCACAAATTCGCGCAAAATACTTGATTTTTCTTGAAAAATCTAGTATGATAGCCTTACAACAGGCTATTTTATCTGTTTGAATTAAAGGAGGATACTTCCAATGGCTGAAAAGGAAAAATTTGACCGCTCTTTGGAGCATGTCAACATCGGTACCATCGGTCACGTTGACCACGGCAAGACCACTCTGACTGCTGCTATCACCAAGGTTCTGGCTCTGAAGGGCGACGCCGATTTCATGGATTACTCCAGCATCGATAAGGCTCCTGAAGAGAAGGCTCGTGGTATCACGATCAATACCGCTCACGTTGAGTACCACACCGCGAAGCGTCACTATGCCCACGTTGACTGCCCGGGCCATGCTGACTACATCAAGAACATGATCACCGGTGCTGCTCAGATGGACGGCGCTATCCTGGTTGTTGCTGCAACCGATGGCCCGATGCCGCAGACTCGTGAGCACATCCTGCTGGCTCGTCAGGTTGGCGTGCCCAAGATCGTTGTGTTCCTGAACAAGTGCGATATGGTTGACGACGAAGAGCTGCTCGACCTGGTCGAAATGGAAGTTCGCGAACTGCTGGACAGCCAGGATTTCGATGGCGACAACACCCCGATCATCCGTGGTTCCGCTCTGAAGGCTCTGGAGAGCACTTCCAAGGATCCCGATGCTCCGGAATACAAGTGCATTTGGGAGCTGATGGACGCTGTTGACAGCTACATCCCGACCCCGGACCGTGCTGCTGATAAGCCGTTCCTGATGCCCGTTGAGGACGTTATGACCATCTCCGGCCGTGGCACCGTTGCTACCGGTCGTGTTGAGCGTGGTACTGCTCATGTCGGCGATCAGATGGAAATCGTTGGTCTGAAGGAAGAGAAGCTGACCACCACCATCACTGGTCTGGAAATGTTCCGCAAGAGCCTCGAGTTCGCTCAGGCTGGCGACAACATCGGCGCTCTGCTGCGTGGTATTGACCGTGACCAGATCGAGCGTGGCCAGGTTCTGGCTGTTCCCGGCTCTGTTCATCCCCACACCACTTTCGATGGCCATGTTTACGTCCTGAAGAAGGAAGAAGGCGGCCGTCATACCCCGTTCTTCAACAACTATCGTCCTCAGTTCTACTTCCGTACCACCGACGTTACCGGCATCATCACCCTGCCCGAAGGCACTGAGATGTGCATGCCCGGCGACAACGTTGATATGCACGTTGAGCTGATCACCCCGGTTGCCATGGAAGAAGGCATGCGTTTCGCTATCCGCGAAGGCGGCCACACTGTTGGTTCCGGCGTTGTTTCCAAGATCGAGAAGTAATTTTCGGCTTGTGATATAGCTTTCAAGGCTCCTGCTGTTAAGGCAGGGGCCTTTTTGTTGTGTACGACTTATGGGGCGGGGAGGGGGCAAAGGCCGGGTGTGGAAGACCAAGGAAGGCATCATGAAAACATCAGGAATTGTAGATAGGGGAGAGGACACCATTCGGAACTTTGAAAAAGTGGAGCAGGAGGGGGCACTCACACCGCCCTACCTTGGGAAGGTGTATTTCAGGTCGCGGTTAAGGGGCAAGGGTTGATCTATCCCTAAGTTTTCGGAACGGTCAGGAACGCTCTCTACAGTACAATTTATAATGGGCAATTCTCAACCTCCAATTTTCCCTTCAAGTTTCCTCCAATCTCTGCCAAATCTCTCAACAACAAGCCAAACCGAAATGGCAAAAAATGCGCGATCACAATACCGGGTGATTGTATTAAGAGATTGCAAAGAACATTATCGGGGTAAATGTTTAATCATTTGATAAAATCAGGAATAAACCATTCAAAAATGTTAATAAATATCGCCAAAGAGTCACCGCACCGCAACGCAAATAATGTGCGAAAAACAGGTTTCAGTTGATTCAAGGACAAAAATTTACATAGAAACCGCTCTAATTAACTATGCAAATTCTGGCAACTGTGATATAATGTATATACCTAGATGTGTCGGAAAGGTTATCATTTGCGGGATCAAGGCATGCAGCCGGTACAACGTTTTGTCAGCCGCTGTGCCGGGGCCAAAAGCCCCAAAAGCAGGCCGCAGCCCGGCAAGGGATCGCCAGACCGAGGGGGCATAACCAGGCGTTTTGCAATCAACACCTGCAAAGTGCCGCACATCTGCCGTACCACTTTTCACATAAAAGGGGAAAGTAGTAACACTTAAGGGAGGATAAAACTATGAAGAAAAACCTTCAGCGTTTTGGTGCATCCGTGCTGGCAGCAGCCATGGTTGCCCAAAGCGTGGCGCTTCCCGCAGCAGCCGAAACTACCAAGATTGATTCTTCGGTAGCGCAGTCTGTTGCAGCTAGCGCAGCAAGCGCGGCCAGCGCTGTGCAGTCCCTGCCCAAGTTCACCAGCACCGCAGACCTGATCAAGTAGACAGCCCAAACGCTGGCTGCCCAGGGCGAAGTGCATGAACTGGAGCAGGACGATGCCAAGCTGGAAGCGACTGCACAGAGCAAGGCGGGCATGAGCCTTGCAGCGTTGGAAAATGCACTGGCCGATGCCATGTACGCCAACGCCGCAGCCGGCAAGATCAACACCGAAGCCTATGGCCTGAACAAGGACGAGATGGCATCGGTGATGGCTGCCACCATCAAAACGTATCATCTGTCCAGCGCCGTTACCGACCTGGGCTATGAGACGAACGCCGCAGGCGTTGTGACCGCCGTTACCTTTACCGGCAGCTCCGGCATGACCTCTGCGATGGAGTCCATGACCAACAGCGATGATGAAGTGATTGCGCAGCAGGCTGACAGCTACGCACAGGCTTACGTTGCTGAAAACTCCGATACCTTTGCGGCCAGCGCCGCTGCAGACGGCCATACCTATGGCGAGCCGAAATGGTACTGGAATGACACCAACCCGGAGGATGGCCACACCCATACCTGGAAGGAAACCCCCGATGGTTACTGGACCAAGACCGATGACGGCTGGGCTTACACCGCTGTGTATACCTGTGAAAAGGACGATGCCTACCAGAAGGTAGAAGGCACCGTAACCAAGGATACCACCGAGGCAAAGCCCGGCGCTGCCGGCAAGACCGTTTACTCTGCCAGCGTGCCCGCTGACAAGAGCCCGGTTAAGAAGGAATACAAGGAACCCACCACCCGCACCGACGACATTGCCGCCCTGCCCTGCCAGAACCATGCCGTGCCCAAGGATGCAGATGGCAACTTTGTTGCTACCTTCAACTGGGAAATGAAGAAGGTCGAGGGCAAGCTGGAAGCTGACTACAGCAACGCCCAGCTGTTCTATGACAGCGAAACCGGCAAAATTTCTGCCGGCGCTCCCGTTACCATTGACTGGGAATGCACCAGCGTCACCTTCAAGTGCGCTGTCTGCGGCGAAGAAATCAAAACCCAGCCGGTAATGACCATGCCGGTCAGCGTTGTGGTAGACCAGAATGACAATTCCGTCTACATCAACGTGGGCGGCACCCCGACCCTGGATACCACCTCCGGCGGCACCGGCGTTACCCTGGTGTCCGCAATGAAGGACGGCAACTGGTACGATATGCAGAACAACCCGGTTGACGCAAGCAAGGTGAACTTCACCTATCAGAGCGGCGACAACAAGGGCAAGAACAGCCTGCTGCTGTACGACAGCCAGAAGACTGCCGTGTATGTGGACGACCAGGGCAACCAGGTCACCAATACTTACGATGTCTCGACTGCGCAGATGAACTACTACTACTTCCAGCTGTCGCAGTTCAACCAGGACGAAGCAGAGTACTTCGGCGTGGTTGCCCCGTTCTGGACCTCCAAGGGCGTTCAGAAGCAGGGCGAGGATGGCAGCATCACCGGCACCATGGGCGCAATCAAGATATTGTGCAGCATTGATCCGAACGATGATGTCCCGCCGACCACCATGGCATTCATGCTGAACATGCTGCCGCAGGCGTTCATGTCTTACGTCATGAACTATGGCGAAGCTCTGAAAGCCATCCGTGATGCAGGCTTGGCACAGGTTGCCAAGCTTGGTGACAGCGCTGACTATGTCACCAAGCTGCTGATCCTGCACGACTGGATCTCCCAGGTTGCAGAATTCGATATGGGCTCCATGGGCGATATCACCGGCGGCGGCAACAACGACCCCATCCAGACGACTGCTTTCGGTGCCCTGCTGGGCGGCGAGATCGGCGCTAAGGGCGTTGAGTATGGCTGCATCTGCCTGGGCTATGCATCTGCATTTAACTACATGGTCCAGAATTTGCCTGACAACAAGAGCATCTATAAGAATGATGACGGCAGCTGGAAGACCCCCGATGAAGTAGGCGATAACGCTGTTGTTGACTTTGCCCAGATCCTGTATTACTGCGATACTTCTGATACCAGTGTTGCCGGTAATGCGTTCGGCGGCGGCATGTTCAACAACGTCCACTACTTTAACGCAGTCAAGGTCAACAAGCTGCAGGGCGACAGCAACTCTGCTACGATGACCACCGGCGAAGCCAACAAGAACTGGTACTATGTTGACGTCTGCTATGACGACGTGAACACCGAGTGCATGGCCCAGACCCGCGTTGAGAACGCAGGCGACCTGCGCCATGTCAACTTCCTGGTTTCTCCCTCCGGTCTGGAAGGCCGTTACAGCAAGTACTATGATTACATTGACTCGCTGTACGATGGCTACACCTACACCAAGAACAAGAATCCCGATGTGGATGATGACGGCAATGTTGTGTTGAACAACGGCAAGCCGCATTACTCTTACACCAAGGCGGATAACAAGAACGAGACCCGTTACACCGATACCTGCTACGAGGATACCTGGTTCACCTCTATCTGCAGCCCCATCTACTTCGACAATAATTACTTCTATTACGTTGATACCACGACCAACCAGAACCTGTATAACAACATGCGCCGCCAGCAGGCCGAGAACGGCAACAGCGGCAGCTCTGGTTCCGGCAGCTCTGGTAACAACTCCCAGATGCAGCAGTTCATGAAGAAGATGCAGAACCAGGGCCCCGATACTCTGGAAGCACGTCCGCGTAATGCGAACTACTATATCCGCAAAGAGGATTCCAGCAGCAGACCCGGCGGCTTCAGCATGAGCAGCTTTACCAAGACGGATGACCCGTTTGATATCATCCTGATGTACTACAACGATCTGAAGGAAACCAGCAGCAACTTCAATGATGACGACAGCAATGCCAAGGTCCTGGCCGAAGCTGGCACCATCTATAAGATCGATACCAGTGCAAAAGATAAGCATACCAAGGTTGAAAACAACCTGAACACCGAGTGCCTGGCAGACGCTGCTGCAAAGCGGATCTACCCCGCACTGGTACACTCTACCGCACTGTATGATGGCAAGCTGTACTTCAACGTCAACAACGCCATCTACCGTATGGACCCGACCACCGGCACAGTGGAAGAAGTGAAGGAATACAACACCGTCTATGGCGGCATTAAGCTGACCAAGGATAAGGACGGCAACATGGTTCCCGATACCCACTTTCCCGGCATGAGCATGGTTATCATGGACAGCGCCCAGGATACCAGCAGTGTGAAGTATCTGGGCACCTTCAAGAACCATCCTCTGGCTGGCCTGACCCTGCGTGACAGCTACAGCTTTGCTACCACCACCCAGCAGGGCCAGACTGTGATCACCGGCATCAACACCACCAAGGATCAGCTGGTCGTTTCTGTCGGCACCAACCTGTCCAACACCTATAAGGAACTGGTGGACGGCAAGGCAGAAGTCAAGACCGATGTCTCCGGCACTTCTTATGCAAACCGTAAGAGCTACAAGACCGAGTCCTGGAACTACAACCCGAGTTACAACCAGAACATGGGCAGCTCTGACGAGAAGAACAAGAACGAAGAGTTCATGTGGTGCGCTAACCTGGTTGAAACCATGCCGATGTCCGACATGGTCAGCGACCTGAGCAGCGGCGCAACCACCAATGTTTCCGTTGAAGCATGGTGCGATACCCCCGCTTACACCCAGGACCGCACCACCAAGTACGGCCTGACCAAGGGTGAAAAGAAGTACGCTGACGGCGCACTGCCCAAGGGCCATACCTGGAAGCTGGACGAGCTGGAAACCAAGTCCGTTGGCAACAATGTGTACCTGTGCTCTGATTGCCATACCGCAACCGAAAGCACCCCCCACACCGTTACCCTGCCCGATGCAGTTGAAGGCGTTACCCTGACCCTGGGCACCACCAGCAACACCTACATCAAGGACGATACCGTTACCCTGACCGTAGAAAAGGAAGGCACCGATATCGTTACCGTTACCGCAAAGAACGGCGATACCGATGTTGCTCTGACTGAAGTTCAGGAAGCAGCGCAGGACGAAGCCGCAGCCCAGGCTACCACCGAAAAGGCTAAGACGGTTTACACCTTCACCATGCCGAACGGCGATGTGGACATCAGCGTTACCAAAAACGCCAAGACCTATGCGGTCAATGTTGCTCCCCTGACCAATGGTGAGATCACTGCTTCCGCTAAAGAAGCAGCTGAGAAGGAAACCGTAACCCTGACTGCTAAGCCCGCGACCGGCTATGCCCTGAAGGCTGGCAGCGTGAAGGTTACCTACAAAGACGCTGACAACACCGAACAGACCGTAAAGGCAACCGTTGACGAAAAAGACGCCAATGTTTACACCTTTGCAATGCCTGCGTACCCTGTCAACGTCAGCGCAGAGTTTGTTAAGGAATACAAGGTTACTGTGGCAGACACTGCTAACAAGAACGGCGAAACCAAGGTGAGCGCAACCGCAGCTGTTGAAGGCGCCGAAGTTACCGTTACCGTTAAGGCAGCTGATAACTACCAGCTCAAGGCTGACAGCCTGACCTACAGCTATAAGAGCGGCGAAGATACCAAGACCGAAAAGCTGACCCTGACCGATGGCAAGGCTACCTTCAAGATGCCAGCCGCTGATGTTACCGTTAGCGCTGTGTTTGAAGCACTGACTGCAACTCCGACTGCAACTCCGACCGCAACTCCGACCGCAACTCCGACCGCAAAGCCGGCAGAGCCGACTGCTGTGCCGGAGCCGACTGCTGTGCCGGAACCGACTGCTGTGCCGGAGCCGACTGAGGCACCGTCTACTGAACCCGAAACGCGCACCGCTCACGGTGCCGCTGAAAAGACCACCATTACCGCAATGGCTGTCTTTACCTGCACCGATAAGAACTGCGCAAGCGCTCAGTTCGTGGATGCAACGGTAAAGCAGACCAGCGGCGTTACCACCGCTGCTGTCAACTTCAACGGCAAGGACTACACCGCCAAGTACGGCGAGAAGAACGGCTGGGTTGAAGAAAACGGCAAGAAGTACTGGTACGAAAAGGGCGTGAAGCAGGGTACCACCGGCCGCGGCAAAGAGATCTATGATCCCGATTCCGACGCTTGGTACTGGCTGGATGCTGTCCAGGGCGGCGCAATGACCGTCAGCAAGGACGTTTACCAGGAATCCGCCGCCGGCCAGTGGGCTGATAAGCCCGATGGCACCGGCAAGTGGGTCCGTTACGATGAGAACGGCCACATGGTCAAGGGCTGGCAGACGACCGATAAGGGCACCTACTACTTTGACCTGATCACCGGCGCTATGGCTAAGGGCGCAGGCGATATTGACGGTGTACCTTGCGCATTTGACGAGTACACCGGTATCGCTCTGGACGGCCAGTGGCTGACCATCAAAGGCGCTGACTTCTGGTACGAAAAGGGCGTTCGCCAGGGCCTGGATGGCCGCGGCAAGGAAATCTATGACCCGGCTTCCGATGCTTGGTACTGGCTGGACGCCGTTGACCAGGGCAAGAAAGCCACCAGCAAGGATGTCTATCAGGAATCCGAAGCTGGCCAGTGGGCTGATAGGCCCGATGGTACCGGCAAGTGGGTCCGTTACGATGCACAGGGCCACATGATCAAGGGCTGGAGCGCTGACAAGCGTTACTATTTCGACCCGATCTATGGCACCATGGCTAAGGGCGATGCAGTCATCGACGGCCGTACTTATCACTTTGATAAGAACACCGGCGTTCTGCAGTAATCCCACAGCCGAACAATGAGCTGTAACCAGCCCATTAACCTCTAAATAAAAATGCCGCAGCAGATGTAATAGTCTGCTGCGGCATTTTTGTATTTTGGGGCATAGGTTCAGTGAAATATTTGCCGGGCCAGTAGGGCAGGGAACCCCATGATTGTGGTGGCTCCCCTGGAGGGGAGCTGGACGCGAAGCGGCCTGAGGGGTGGTTCCTTGCCGCAAACCTAAAGCAATCGAATCCAACGCCTTGGAACAGTCACTGCGCCCGCAGGCACCTTGCCCTGCCACAAATCCCATCACGACCAATCGGACAAGGCCTCGGAACGGTCAAGACCGTTCCCTACAGAACAAATTATAATGGGCAGCACACCCTTAAACAATCAGTAGGGCGGGGGACCCCACCCCGCCGAAAGCTAGAAATAGTACACGATTAAAAAATCGCAATTTGCCTTACCCGCATAATAAAGGCAACACACAAAAACATGGCGAACACATCAGGCCGGTGCAAGGGCAAAACCTACTAAAAAGCTGCGGCTAAATTTGGCAAATATGGCGCGCGAAGTATAATTTTTGGAGGATATCACAAGCAGAACAAACAAACTTTGTCAGTTCAAACAACAAAAAAGCAACAAACTGGCATGGATGCCAAAGAATGCGGCCGCGAATTGTGAAAGATTTTAATATATTTTCTTCGTTTTCTCCATACCTGTTATCATTTGAATTTGCAATCGAAATATGGAACTTGTATAATAGAATAAAAGAAAAGTGCAAACTAAATGGGTGAAGAGGATTTGGTGCAATGGAAGATAAAAATAGATTCAGCATTCTGCTGGAGCATTTGCTGGAAGTTGCGGAAGTCAAGAACTATACCCTGGCCAAGCGCCTGCAATACGATGTTTCCTATATCAGCAAATGGGTCAGCGGCCGCATGCTGCCTGCCAAAAAGACTGAAAAGCGCGTGATGGAGGGCATCAGTGCCTGCGTGGTGGATGAAGCCACCGATGATGGCCGTGACCTGCTGCTGCGGGAATACAGCGTTAGCATCCCCAGTGACCTGAAAGCCGCCATTTATGATAACCTGATTGCTGAATATGATTATTTGCAAGAGGAGCTGAACATGCTGCAATACCTGACCAAAATGGCGCACCCCGTGCTGCGCCGCGTCAGCCAGCTGGACATTGTGGCTGTGATGGACCTGATGGAAATGGCGCGCGAATACCGCCTGAAAGTTGCCAACCTGCAAAACGGCCAGCTGGTGGACCAGCGCAGCTATGATAACGTCTATTTCAAGCTGATGATCGATATCAGCCGCGAAAAATGGGACCCCATCTATGATGCCGCGCTCATTATCAACGTGTTGACCAACTTCAGCCATATTCATTTCAAGCTGTTTGGCAGCACCGCGGCTGCCGGGCGCGCGGTGTTTGTGGTCAAGGGCGATTTTGCCATTACCGGCCTGCTGGTCAGCCACAGCCGCTGCGCTGCCGTTACCGCCACCGAGGACCCGCAGAACTGCGAAAGCCTGTATGATAACTTCTCCAAGCTCTGCGTGCGGGATGACCAGCTTTTCCGCGATACCAGCATGCGCCAGCTGATCAGCCAGTACGACTATATGCACACGCTGCTGGCCTCCAATCTGCGGTGGATGTTCGGCCACCTGAATGAGCTTCTGCTGCCGGATGACTTGTTTGAAGAGATCCTGACCGCCCACGAGGCCGAGCTGAAAGATTTTTTGGGTGCTACCCCTGCAGAGCTGCGTAGCGTACACAACCTTGCCAAAGGTGTGGTGGAGGAAACAAACATCCGCATCCTGATTTATGAAGCTGCATTTTCCTCCATGGCGGTTTCCGGCGAGCTGGACTTTTTCAGTTACAAGGTCAGCCTTACCCCGGATCAGCGCAGCCGGTGCATCAGCTATGTGCTGCAGCTTTGCAAGCAGCGTGAAAAACTTGAATTCCGCTTGATCAGCGGCCGCATTGTGAACGATTTCCAGTATGTGGCGGACCCCAATATGTTTCTTTCTGGCGCTGCATCGTATCTTCGGCTGGATAACAACTGCCCCATCAACCGGATTGCAATGGTCAACAACAGTGTGATGGAAGACCGCCTGAGTGAATATTTTGATCAGGTCTGGAATTTGGATGACCAGAACGTGACAAAAGAGCGCAACGCCATTGCGGAGCACATCCATCATGTCCTGCAGGGAATCCATCTGATTACCCGCGCCAAAAGTGATGAAATGGAAGAACTGCAAGAGAGCTGGATGAACAAAATCTAAAAATACAACATACATACGCATAAACATAAAGCCCTGGCTGCTGCGGTAGCTGGGGCTTTTGTTGCACCAAGGAAAATGAAATTGCAAGAAAACTCCATGCCAAAGCGTGAAAATCCATGTGAAAAAAGTGAATCATGCGGAATCAATTTCTGGAAATTTGTGCCATGGGATTCTCGTGCTTTCCGTAAACAGGAATGGTATACTATATTCAGCACCGAAGATAATTGTAGCGTTATGGTTCGGTGACGCTGTGCAACGATGTGCACAGCAGGGGAAAGCGCCATAAAGGTTTGGCGTGATTTGATTTGGATAATTTAATTCCCTGCAACTATAAGGGAAAGACATTTGGAGGAAATTGCAATGAATGAAAACGCGATGTTGACTGGCAAGCCCAGCATTGACCGCCCCTGGATGAAGTTCTATCCAGAAGTTCTGCGCGGTATCCAGGTTCCGGCCTGCACCGTGGAGCAGTACCTCTCCGTGCGCGCTGCAGACCCTAACGTGATTGCCATGCACTACTATGGCGTGGATATCACCTGGGGTACCGTGTTCCGTAAGGTAGACGTCACCGCCCGCGCTCTGCAGGTGCTTGGCATCAAGCAGGGGGACCAGATCCCCGTGTTCCTGCGTTCTGTGCCGGAATTCATTTATCTGCTGCTGGCAGCCGAGCGCATCGGCGCTTCGCTGCTGTGCCGTGACAACACCCTGGAAGAAAACATTGAAGCTGTTCAGAAAGCCAATGCCAAGGTGATTTTTGTTCACGACTTCTTCTCCAAGGCCGAAATCGAAGCCTACCGTGAGCAGACCAACGTGAATACCTATGTTATCGTTCCCGCTCTGGAAAGCGGCGACCGCGCCGCTATGCCGGTTTACCTGCAGCATTCCCTGGATGCCCTGTATCCGGATGTTCCCGCCCGTGGCTCTGATACCATGATGTGGGCTGATTTCTGTAACATGGGCCAGCGTTTTCGCGGCTTTGTGCCCGCTCCTGTCAACATTGACCGCCCGCTGCTGCGCGCCTACACCAGCGGTTCCACCGGCCCTTCCAAGCAGGTCATCCATTCTGCACACAGCATCATCGGCGTGCTGGCCCAGATGAACTTTTATGGCTCTTCGGATAAATTCCGCCCCACCTGGCTGCTGACCATCCTGCCCCCGGCTCTGATCGCTGTTGTGGTTTCCATGATGCTGCTGCCCCTGGCCGGCGGTATGCTGCTCATTCTGGATCCGTTTGTGGATGTGTACGATGTTGACCTGGAAATGATGCGCTACCGCCCCAACAACTGGCCCCTGATCCCCATGTTTGTGGAGGTTATCCGCCGCAGCAAGCGTCTTCCGGCTGACTATGATATGTCCCACATGCTGGCCATCGGCGCCGGCTGCGAGGCATTCAACAACAAGCAGCTGCGCAATGTTGAGGAGTTCCTCAAGCAGCATAACTGCAACCTGCGCTTTACTGCCGGCTACGGCAGCAGCGAGGCCGGCTCCAACGCCACTCTGCCCATGGCTCCGTTCCCGGTGCGTGACGGCAACGTTGGTGTGCCGATGATCCACAGCGTCATCAGCATCTTCAAGCCCGGCACCCAGGAAGAGCTGACCTACAATACCCCCGGTGAGATCTGCATGACGGGCCCCGGCGTGATGCTGGGCTATGACCGCCCCGAAGCAACCGCCAAGGCACTGCAGGTCCACGCAGACGGCAAGACCTGGCTGCACACCGGCGATATTGGCTATATGTCCGAGGACGGTGTGCTCTACACGATGACCCGCGGCGCATCCCCGCGCTTTGGCGGCGGCGACCTGATGGTGCAGCCGCTGGAGAACATCGTGGCCGATGCCGACATCAAGGGCATCAAGGACGAGTTCTTTGTTATCGTGCCGGATGATGAGCACGAGGGCTGCTTCCTGCCGTACCTGTACGTCCAGCTCAAAGATGGCTACACCTTGGACGATGTGCGCGATAAGATCAATGCCTGCCTGCCGGAACGTTACATGCGTCCGGTGGAGATTTTCACCGTACCGGAACGCCCGTTCTTCCACTTCAAGACCAACCGTATTGGCCTGAGCAAAGAAATCATCGCCAAGCGCAACCAGCAGAAAGAGAAAGCCAAGCGCAACAGCTTTGCCGATGGCTGCATTGCCTGATGACTTTGGCGTGATAAAATCATGATAATGTAACGGCATGTGCCCACCTTATGATAGAGATAAGGGGGCACATGCCTTTTGTTTTGGG
>OMDJ01001248.1_pt1 | contig 12631 bp, 10 predicted proteins | sample 1645211 | NCBI WGS metagenome assembly OMDJ01 (sample SAMEA103958142, study PRJEB25191) | human gut metagenome | biome: human-associated habitat [ENVO:00009003]; feature: intestine environment [ENVO:2100002]; material: feces | place: Germany | collected 2013/2015 | reverse complement strand
CAACCACGCGGCGTATGAGCGTTTAAAGGCGAACACGCTGTTTTTAAGCACCGATCAGCTGACGGACATGCTGAAGGATACCATTACGACAGACATTTCCACCGCAGACGTGATAGAAGTGAAAAAGGGCGGCAAGACCATAACGGCAGTCGGCACCGAGGTCTTGGACGGCGCTTCGTATGATTTAGCTTCCGTCAAGCCGAACGATGCCATTACGGACGGCAAAACGGTGATCTTCGACGCCGGCGAAAAGACGTACCTCATGGTGGTCTCCATCATCAAGCTGGAAGCCATGTCGTATGAACTGCGCACAGTGTATGACGTTACGAATGTGTACGACGAGCACGACGCCAACCTGAACAACGCGCGCATGTGGGGGCTTTGCTGCGGCGGCGGTATTTCCGTACTGCTGCTCATTTCCGTATTGGGGTTTCTGCGCCCGTTAAAGCGCGCCGTGAAGACCATCGGCGCGGCGGCCGCGGGCGACTACACCGTGCGTATGCCGGAAAAGGGCAGCTCGGAGCTGAAAACGCTTGCACACAGCATCAACGAGATGACCGCTTCCATCAACGAGCGCGAGGAAAAGCTGCGCGGTATTGCAGAAAGCCGCAAGCGCTTTGCGGACGCCATGGCGCACGAGATGAAAACGCCGCTGACGAGCATTTTGGGCTTTGCGGATATTCTGCGCATCAAAAGCGTTGTCACGGACGAGCAGCGGCGCGACTTTGCCTCTGCCATTGTGGAGGAAGCCAAGCGCTTGCGCGGACTTTCCGCAAAGCTTTTGACGCTGGCTTCTACCGATAACACCCCGCTCGATTTTGCGGATATTCCCGCGGCACAGCTTTTCTCTGATGTGCACGCCACCATGGCGCCGGTGCTTGGGCGGCGCGGCATCAAGCTGACAACGCTGCACAAAAACGCCGTACTGCACATTGACCGCGAGCTGTTTTTATCGCTGCTTTATAACCTCATCGATAACGCCGCGAAGGCTTCCCCGGACAATTCCGAAATCTGGCTCATTCAGTCCGAGCTGGACGGCCACACGGTGGTCTCCGTCATCGACCGCGGCATGGGCATGAAGCCCGATACCGTGCGCCGCGCAACGGAAGCGTTTTACATGGAAGACAAAGCGCGCAGCCGCAAGGCAGGCGGCGCGGGCCTCGGCCTTGCGCTGTGCGATGACATCTGCCGCCGCCACGGGGCGCGGCTTGAAATCCGCTCCACCTATCAGAAGGGCACCACGATCATCATTCACATGAATGTGGCGCCCATTCCGAAAAATCAAGGCGACGAGCTGGAAGCGCTTTTGCAGAAGCGCCCGCCGCGCGAGAAAACACGCGATAAGGCCCGCGACAAAGCGCGTGAAAAAGAACGCCAGAAGCGCAAAAATCAGCGCGAGACCCGCTACAAAGGAGGCAGAACGATATGAAACGCAACATTTTTCTCTCTGTTTTCCTGCCTTTGTTCCTTTGCGCCGCCATTTTGACGCTCGGCTATTTCTCCCCCATGCTATTTAGCCGCGTGATGCCGAACTTTAAAAACAAGGAAAGCGCCGCGCAGATTACCGGCGCGGAAAGCCCGCTGTATTTGGAAGACCCCTCCAGTCTTGTCCTGCCGCCGTGGGATGATATTGATGATTCTAAATCGCAGATGTACGCCTCCGATAACCAGTCTGTTCCGTACTCCATAAAAATGCGCATTACAGACGACCTGCAAACATATGCCGAAAGCACCGGCGACAGTCGTTTCTATACCTATAACAACCAACTGCAAGACCCTTATGTTTATATTGATATGTCCGACCTTTACGTGCGCAGCATCATTGAACCCTGTTTAAAGGGCTGCACCATCAACGACAACATGCAGTTTTCCGGTTATATGCACACGTATGACCCAAACGATAATTTCTCCACGCTGCCAAAATACATTTATGCGCAGAACGTAACGGTAAAGACCAAAGAGGGTAGAGATTTCCTTGTGGATTTCGTCTTCACCCCCATATCCGGCATTCCGCTGTATGTACATGCTACGGAAATAGATGCCGCAACGGCTGCTTTCCCGGAGGACAGCGAGTTTTTTAATCTTGTCGTTACTGCACTCTTCGTCGCTACGCACGCAGAAGAAGATGCAGACGAATTCACAAGCCAGGTTGAAAGCTATTATACGTCGGATAAATACACCTCTCTTCTTGCCTCTTTCTACGATTTTTCTTCACATCTATTTTCGTTTCCGTCTGATACGACCCCGGAAGAAGATTGGCAAGTTGAACTGCTTATGGGTTTACAAGACAACATGTATGACATGCTGTACAACTTTGTATACAGTATTGATTCCGCCTCCTCCATCGATTACCGCGATGAATCTCTGATCGTTCTGCGTAATGAGATCGGCTACACCATGACGGTTTTCTACGATGCCATTTCCGAGAGCATCACCGGTTACGGTTTGGATCCTTCAAACCCCGACGTTTACCATGCAGCGCCCTTTTTATTCGGTGAAACCGTCTATCAAGGAGCTTACGTTTACGACGGCTGACCCCCTCTACTCTTAAAAATCTAAAAGCCAAACACACGTCCCCCGAAATTTTGCAACTTTTTTGCAGTTTGCGGGGGACTTTTTTGCGTCTTTTTCGGTATAGTTAAAGCAGAAAGAGGAGAGGGGCGAATGCATGACCGATATAAACAGAACCGCGTGCACATTTTCGCGCCCCGCGCTGAACGCAAACACCTTAAAGCTCATTGCAGTCCTCGCCATGGTGCTGGACCACGCCGCCACCGTCTTTTTGGCGGATACCGCGCCCGCCGCGCTGTTTTTCCACGCTGTGGGGCAGATTGCCGCGCCCATCATGTGCTTTTTCATCGCGGAGGGCTACGCGTACACGTCGAATCTGAAAAAGTACTTGCTGCGGCTGTTTATTGCGGCGGTCATCTCCCATGTGCCGTATGCGCTGTGCTTTAAATTCACGGTTTGGGAGTTCTGGTACGTGACAGGCGTTTTGTGGGGACTCTTTTTGGGGCTCCTCGCCGTCACGCTGTGGAAACGGCTGCGCGCGCCCGTTTGGGTGCGGCTGCTTTTGCTCGGGCTGTGCTGCCTGCTCGCCTACCCCGCAAACTGGAATTACATCGCCGTGCTGTGGATCTTCGGCTTTGCCGTCTTTCGGGAAAGCCCCAAAAAGCAATGGGCGTTTTTCGGGCTCGTCACGCTTTTGTATGTTTTGCAGTATTTCGTCTACGGCTCTACGCTGCCCGTGTGGCTGAGGCCGTTCGTACTGCTGTGTGTACCGCTTCTTTTATGCTACAACCACACGCTTGGTCGCCGAAGCAAAGTTTTGCATTGGGGCTACTACCTGTTTTACCCCGCTCACCTGCTTGTGCTCACTCTGCTAAGAGAAATTTTCACCCGGTTATAAAGAAGTTTTAAAAAGGGGGATCTTTATGCAAACGCGCGAAAATGTAAATTTGGCACCCGAAAGCTTCCGGCGCAGCGCTGTGCCGCGCCGCCTAAAGCACCGCGCACGGCGTCGCAGACGCATTTTGTGCCTTTTGCCGGTGATACTCGTGTTCGGCGTGCTCGCCGCGGCGCTGCTGCGCTTTACGCCCGCGCTTGCCTACGCCGATATTTTCCCCGCGCAGGCAACCACCCGCCGCATTAAAGACGTGCCGTACATTTCGCAGCTGCCTACGCTTCCCACGGGCTGCGAAAGCGCCTGCGCCGCCATGCTGTTAAACTACTACGGCTGCACCGTCACGGCGGAGGAATTTGCTTCCTATTACCTGCCGACGGGCGACGCGCCGCACACGGACGAAAACGGAGAGCTTATCGGCTGCGACCCATGGGAGGCGTTCCCCGGCGACCCGTTTTCGGAAACCGGATGGGGATGCTACTCCACCGTCATTGAACGCGCCATGAACGAGTTTCTCACGAACACCGGCTACCACGCCGAGCGTCTGAGCGGCGTGCCGCTTTATCGCCTAAAAAGCTATATTGACAACAATACCCCGGTGATGATCTGGGCGACTATCTGCATGGAGCCACCGATTGAAAGCGACATTTGGACGGTGCCGGAGACCGGCCGGGAGATTACGTGGGTCTACCCCATGCATGCGCTCGTCCTTACGGGCTATGACGAAAACGGCTACTACTTCAGTGACCCTCTCGCCGGTCAGGACATCTACTACGGCAAAGACAGCGTGGAGGTCGCCTACACCGCCCTTTTCGAGCAGGCCATCATTCTGACAAACTGAATACATCGGACTTACTTCCTCCGCATACAAAAATCCCCGCACAGGCTTTTAATGAACAGCGCTGTGCGGGGATTTGCGGTTTATAAGGTTAGATTGACTCCACGTCGATCTCGCCGTCCTTTTCGGTGACGAGAATGCCGGTAACGTTGCCTTCGCCTTTCTCGACAATGAGGGACGCGATTTTGTCTTCCACCGTGCGGCGGATGGTGTTGCGGATGTCGCGGGCGCCGCTCTTGCCGCCTACGGCACGATGCGCGATGCTCGCGACGGCTTCGTCCGTCCAGCGCAGCGTGATGCCACGCTCATTAAGCGTGCCGACGTACTCGTTCAGCATGAGCACCGCGATCTTCTTGTAGTCCTCCTCATTCAGCGGGCGGAAGACGACGATCTCATCGATGCGGCTCAGGAACTCGGGACGCAGGAAATCAGACAGCGCGCGCATGGCCTTTTCGCGGCTGATGTCCGCGCTGGTGCGGTTGAAGCCGACGAGCGCTTCGCGGCTGTTGCTGCCCGCATTGGAGGTCATGACGATGACGGTGTTCTCAAAGTTGACCGTGCGACCGTGCGCATCCGTAATGCGGCCTTCGTCGAGAATTTGCAGCAGGATGTTCATAACATCCGGGTGTGCTTTTTCGATCTCATCGAAGAGCAGAACGGAATACGGGCGGCGGCGCACCTTTTCAGTGAGCTGACCGGCTTCATCGTAGCCGACATAGCCCGGGGGCGAACCGATGATCTTCGAGACCGAGTGCTTTTCCATGAACTCCGACATATCGAGGCGGATGAGCGTCTCCGGGGAATCGAACAGCTCTTTCGAAAGCACGCGCACAAGCTCGGTCTTACCGGTGCCGGTGGGGCCGACGAAGATGAACGAGGCCGGGCGGCGGCGCGGGTTGATCTGCACGCGGCTGCGGCGGATGGCGGCGGAAACAGCCTTGACGGCCTCCTCCTGCCCCACGATGTGCTCGCTCAGCTTTTCTTCCAGATGGGCAAGCTTGCCGAGCTCGCTCCGCTCAATCTTTGCAGCGGGAATGCCCGTCCAAAGCTCGATGACATACGCGAGATCCGCTTCCGTTACCGGCGCGGTGACTTCGTTCGGGTCAAACGCAGCAAGCTCTTTTTCGAGCGCCGCGACTTTATATTTCGCTTCGGCAAGCGCTTCGTAATCGACATTCTCTGCGCCCTCGATCTCGGCTTCCGCCTTGCGCTGCTTTTCGAGCTTCAAATTTGCTTCTTCATAATCCGCGAGCTTTTTGTTGCGCAGCGCGGCGCAGGCGCATGCTTCGTCCAACAAGTCGATGGCTTTATCCGGCAGGTAACGGTCACTGATATATCGCTCGGAAAGCACGACGATGCGCTTCGCAATCTGGTCGGAAACGCGCACGTTATGGTATTTTTCGTAGTAATTTTTGATGCCGCGGATGATATCCGTTGCGTCGTCGATGGACGGCTCTGTCACGGTGACGGGCTGGAAGCGGCGCTCCAGTGCGGCGTCTTTTTCAATGTACTTGCGGTACTCGGAGAACGTCGTCGCGCCGATGACCTGAATTTCTCCGCGGGACAGCGCAGGCTTTAGAATGTTCGCCGCGTTCATGCTGCCCTCTGCATCGCCTGTGCCGACGAGGTTATGCACCTCATCGATGAAGAGGATGATGTTGCCGTCCTGCTTCACTTCGTCCACAAGTCCCTTGATGCGGCTTTCAAATTGGCCGCGGAACTGCGTACCGGCGACGAGCGCCGTGAGATCCAGAAGCTGCACTTCTTTTTTGCGCAGCTTCGCGGGTACTTCGCCTGCCGCAATGCGCAGGGCAAGCCCCTCTGCAACGGCCGTTTTACCGACGCCCGGCTCACCGATGAGACACGGATTATTCTTCGTGCGGCGGGACAAAATCTGCACCACACGTTCAATCTCGCGCTCGCGACCGATGATGGCATCCAGCTCGCCGTTTCTCGCCTTCATGGTGAGGTCGGTGCAGTACGCCGCAATGTGCTTACGCTTCGATTTGTGGAAGTTCTCCTTCTTTTTCTTGTCATTCGGCTGGCTTTCGCGGGTTGCCGGCTCTGTGCCGTCACCGTTTGCGTTCATACCGAATTGACCCAGCAGTTCGGACGGGAACGGCACCGCGCCGCCCGGCTCAAAGCTGCCGTCGTCGGACATCGACATCAAATCGTTCATGCTTTCGGTCATCGCCTCCAGCTGCTCCTCCGTGATGCCCATTTTCTCCATAATATCATTCACCGGCTTAATGCCGAGCTCTTTTGCGCAGACAAGACAGTAGCCCTGCGTGGCGTTCATATCCGTTGAAGGGGAAACGAACACAACCGCAGGCCGCTTCTTGCAGCGTGTACACATCATCATAGACATTTTCCTTTCCGGCGCAGACCGTTAGTTTTTCGGTGTGCGCTCTTTCTTTGCCCGCATTTCTTCGGGCAGGTTCAAATCGTATTTGCCGTCGGTCGATCTCAAAATTTCGCGGAACACGCCGAAATATCGAATGAACGTGTACACCATGAAGCCCGCCGTGATGACGAGCGCCGTGGTGGACGCGATATTGAACGTGCTCTCGGAAACCTTCATAAAGCCGTCCATGACGACGATGAGTCCGATGGCGATATAAAACAGTGTTGTGGAGACCTTGCCGTACCACTTTGCCGCGCACGGCTTTTTGCCGTTTTTCAGCAGATAGCATGCGCCGCACAACATGACGAGCTCCTTTAAGACGAGCAGCGCCAAAAGCGGCCAAATGGACGGGTAGTGCACGGCGATACAAATGGCCACCGTGCCCTGCGTCAGCTTATCGGCTAACGGATCCAGCATTTTGCCTAATTCCGTGATCTGGTTGAAGTGCCGCGCGATCATGCCGTCCAGCGCATCGGAAAGGCCGGAAAGTCCCAGTGCGACGATGGCCGCTGTGAGGTTGCCTTTCAGAAAAAAATACGCAAAAAACGGAATGACCAAAATGCGGAACACAGACATGGCGTTCGGCACCGTTAAATTCTGATTGATGGGTTTCTTTGTCTTTTGGCTTTTGGCATCAGACATAGTGTAGTTCCTTTCCCTTACGAATTTCCGAATCTCCTTTTAGCCGCTGCTCACTGCATTAAGTGGTAAGCGGGGTTAAAGCTGCCAAGCAGCTTCAAAAGCATAGAGGTATTCTCAAACGCCTGCACTTTTACCTGCTGCGCTGCGCTCAGCATGGGCACAAATACCTGCGTACACGCGAGGACGACCCACAAAATGAGCACGAGCATCAGCACATCGAATACTGCGCCGAGCGCACCGTTGATGCCGCTTAAGACCGGCAGCGAGAAAATGCCCGTTAAAAGCGTTGCAACGCCTCTCAGTACCACGATGAACAATACGAATAGCACCAGCATGACGAACACGCCGATGACGTTGATGAGCATGGGGCTGAGTGCATCCGTAATGGCCTCTGCGATGCTGTCCGTCTTATCCTGCACCTGCGCCATGATACTGCCCTGTGTGATGCCGGCAGCCTCGAGCGCGCGCTGGATAAGCTCCGGGAAGGCATCGAAAACGGTGTTCACGGCTTCGCCCGCGCCAAGCCCCATGACCGCCGCAGAGATCTTCTCCACAAGCGAGGGGCGAAAGAACGTTGTGAAGATCCACTCTGCAACAGGACTGCTCAAAAGCCCCGCCGCAATCATCGCGATGAGCGCGCCGCAGAAATCAAAGCATGCTCTGAAAAATCCCTTTTTTGCACCGATGACGGCCGCGATGATGACGAGCACCACAACGGCAATGTCAAATATCCATCCCAATAAAAACACTCTCCTTTTTCCGGCACGCCTGTCGCGCGCCTTGTGCGATACAGTGATTATACCACATTACTCTGTTTGCGACAATGTATTATCGGCCTCGATCACCTTAAGATTTTCTTTCCGAATCTCGCGCACGCCGAGCAGATACACGGTGCTTTCGTCCGCCATGGCGATGCTTTTTGTATCGGCCGGCACATTGCAGGCGGCTTCCTGCCGCCCGGTCGTGAGGTCCGTGGACACAACGGAGCTTGAAAGCAGCGCCGCCACCTTATTGCCCGCTGCGGAAAGCCACACGGCGCGGCCAGAAAGGTCGCTTTCCACGGGCTCTGCGCTGTCACGGAAAATGAGCAGCGTGCTGTCGCCGCCGTAAGCATAGTTGGAAACGGAGACCACCGCGCCCGAAGGGATGAGCGTGTAGGCCGTCACGGTGCGGCCATCATACGCATACGGCGTAAAGTTATAGCCCGTATCGCTGACGAGCGTTTCCGTGTCGCCGATAGCCGTCACGCGGCCGCTGCGGTTCCACTGCACGGCAAAAATCAGATTGCCGTCGCTTTCGTACTCCGCTATCGGTTCCGTTTCGGACATATCCAGCACCGTAATGCGCGAAATGAGCGTACCTGCGTGCGTGATGGTGCTTGCCACCGCGGCTCTTGTGCCGTCCGTATTCAGTGCCACCGCCGTAATGTAGGAATCCGCAAAGCTATATTTATACTGCAAGCTGCCGTTTTTGTTATATACGCGCAGCTCGGAGGCATAGTCCGAGGGCTGCACCGCCAGCGCAAATTTGCCGGAATCGCAAATGACGCCGGTCGTGATACTGCTGTCGCTCGTGCCGGAAATCTCCGTGCCGGAGGACGTTTCCACACGGTAACCCGTGCCGCCGGCGTTATACAAAAGGTAGCGTCCACTCGCTTCGGAGACCGCGGGGTCGTTGTAGCTGTGGCGCGCAGAGAACATCTCCTTTGCGGAGCCGTTCAGAACCGTCAGCGCCGTGTCGCTCACAACGTACAAATTGCCGTCAGCCGCGCCGAAATTGCCCGCAAGCGCTGTGCTGCCGGTCAGCTCCGCCGGATAGCCGTCGCCAAAGCCGAAGCCGACTGCCTTTGTGCGGATCCAGTTGCCGATGTTTTCCGGCGTTAAATTATCTTTATTTTCCAAAATGATAAGCAGCACTACCGCGATGAGCAGCGCCGCAATGATGCGGTACAAAAGCTTCGATACGCGCGGCTTTTTCTCTTCCGAAAGCGCAGGGTGTTCTGTTTCATCCGGCATATCCTGCACAGGCAGTGCTTCTTTTTTGCGCAGCGCGTGCTTTTTTTCCGCTTCATGCTTTTTTCTTGCCATACTTTTCTCCCTTATTCCGCGTTATAAAATCGGAATACAGAACATTTATCCAACCGAACCGCAGGCATTATATTTGCGGTTTATAAAACACTTTTTCTAAATACAGACCACACGCCGGGGCGGTCGGCCCCGCAAGCTTGCGGTTTTTCCCCTCGATGATCTTCGGGATGTCCTCGGAGACAAAGCGCCCCTGCTGCACGGCGAGCAAAGTGCCCGTCATGATGCGCACCATGTTGTAAAGGAACCCGTCCGCCGCCACGGTAAAGCGCACCATGTCGCCCTCGCGCGTGACGGAGCTTTCCGTAACCGTGCGGGTAAAGTCCCCCATGTCACGGTTATCGAGTGTACAGAACGAAGTGAAATCGTGCGCACCCAAAAAGTGTTGCGCGGCTTCGTTCAGCTTTTTTTCATCGATATGGTGGTAGTAGTGCAGCGCGCGCCCGTGCAGAAACGGGCTGCGAATGGGGTTGTTCCAGATTTCATACACATACCGTTTTCCACAGCAGGAGTACCGTGCGTGAAAATCAAGCGGCACTTCTTCGCAGGAAAGAACAGCAATGTCCGGCGGCAGAAAATGATTGAGTGCGCCCAAAAGGCGCTCCGGCGGGATATTGTGCGAAAGCTTCATGCTCAGGCAGAATTCCCGCGCGTGCACGCCGGTATCTGTACGGCTGCACGCTTTGATGTCCGGCTGCGTATGCAAAACCTGCTTTAACGCCTCCTGAAACACCCCTTGCACACTGCGGGCGTTTTCCTGCACCTGCCAGCCGTGGTACGCGCTGCCGTCATATTGAATTTTCAGCAGCAGGTTTCGTTCCATAGCTTCTCCTCAATTTTATCGCACAATGGCGGCAGGCAGCAAAATGTTCGCTGTGATGAACGCCGCAAGGTACAAAACGCACACGATAAGCGTAATATAATCGTCTTTTGAAAGGTGCAGCACCTTCATTTTCGTGCGCCCCTCACCGCCGTGGTAGCAGCGGCTCTCCATGGCCGTTGCAAGGTCGAACGCACGGCGGAACGCAGAAACGAACAGCGGAATAAGCACCGGGATCAGCGCCTTGATGCGCTGCATCAGACCGCCGCTTTCCATATCTGCACCGCGAGCCTTCTGCGCCGCCATGATCTTCTCGGTCTCTTCGAGGAGCGTCGGCACAAAGCGCAGCGCAATCGTCATCATCATTGCGAATTCATGCACCGGCACATGCAGCAGCGCCAGCGGCTTTAGCAGGCGCTCAATGGCGTCCGTCAACTGCGTCGGGGACGTTGTGAACGTCAGAATAGAGCTGATGAGGATGAGCACCACGATGCGCACGGCGATCATGATGCTGTTCACGATGCCGTTTCGCGTAATGTGAATGAACCCGAGCGTGAAGATCGGGTCGCCGGTGCCGTAAAACAAATTCAATACGCCGGTGAACACCACGATGAACAAAATAGGCTTCATGCTTTTTAAATAGAGCTTCAGCGGTACTTTGGAAAGCACCACGCCAAGCAGACTCATAAGAATCGTCGCGCCGAGCGTGACAAAATTCTTCGAGCAGAAAATGAGCACGATGAAATACACGGTCAGGCACATTTTAATGCGCGGATCGAGCCGGTGCATGACGGACTTGCCGGGGAAAAACTGCCCCATAGTGACATCAGATAGCATGGTTTTTGTCCTCCTCTTTCCTTTTTTTGAGGAGCGGCAAAAGCTCCATGACGGCTTCGTCTACATTTAAAACCGTCTCGCTGACCGGCAGGCCCATTTTGCGCAGACGGCGCATGATGGACGTGATCTGCGGCAGGCGCAGACCCATCGGCTCCAAAAGCTCGCCGCGCGAGAACACGGCGCGGGTCTCGTCGTACATTTCGGCATGGGCGTTGTTCATCACAAGCACGCGGTCTGCCACGCGGCCGATGTCCTCCATACTGTGGGAGACGAGCAAAATGGTGTTGCCGCGCTGGCGGTGATATTCGGAGATCTGCGCTAAGATAACATCTCTGCCCTTCGGGTCAAGACCGGCGGCGGGCTCATCCAAAATGAGTACCTCCGGATCCATGGCGATGACGCCCGCAATGGCTGCACGACGCTTTTCGCCGCCCGAAAGCTCAAACGGAGATTTCTCCAAAAGCTCAGGCTTTAAGTCTGTAAAATGCGCCGCTTCTTTGGCGCGCTTCAGTGCTTCTTCATCGGAAAGCCCCATGTTTTTCGGGCCGAACATGATGTCTTTGATGACGGTCTCTTCAAACAGCTGGTATTCCGGGTACTGGAACACCATGCCCACCTGAAAACGCACGCGGCGAATTTCCTTCGGCTTTGCCCAAATGTCCTCGCCGTTTAAAAGCACCTGCCCGCTTGTGGGGCGAATGAGGCCGTTGAGCATCTGGATCAGCGTGGATTTACCGCTGCCCGTATGCCCAATCACGCCGACAAACGCGCCCTTTTCTACGGAAAGGTTCACGTTTTCCACCGCCGTTTTTTCAAACGGTGTGCCGACGCCATAGGTATATGTGAGATTTTTGGTTTCCAAAATTGCCATCGATTTTCCTCGTTTCCTCTGCCGGGTGCAGGTCCTTTCGGTTCTTGCCCCGCACAAAAAACAAAATCCCTTTTATATTCTTATCCCAATTTTAAATACTCCGCAATCGCTTTTACGCACTCGTCTTCATTGAGCGGCGTGCCGGAAATGCTGCACCCGGCGGCGTTTAAGCGGTAAATAAGCTCCGTTGCCTGCGGCACGTCGAGCTTGTGGCGCTTTAAAAGCTCTACCTGCGCGAACACCGTGCGCGGGTCGCCGTCCGTCAGAATGTTGCCGCCGTCCATCACCACCACGCGGTCGGCCTGCACGGCCTCGTCCATGTAGTGCGTCGTCACGAAGACGGTCATCCCTCCGGCGGCCGCCTCGTAGATCAGCTCCCAGAACTGGCGGCGCGTCACGGGATCGACACCCCCCGTGGGCTCGTCGAGAAACACCACCTCGGGACGGTGCAGCGTCGCCACCGAAAAGGCGAGCTTCTGTTTCCACCCGAGCGGCAGCGCCCCGACGAGCGTGCGGCTCTCCCGCCGGAAATCGAGCCGGCGAAGCAGCGCGACCGCCCGACGCAGGATCTCGCGCCGCGAAAGGCCGTAGATGCCGCCGTACAGCCGGATATTCTCGATCACCGTCAGGTCGTCGTACAGGGAGAAGCGCTGGCTCATGTAGCCGATATGGCGCTTGATCCGCTCGCCCTGCCGCGCAATGTCGTACCCGGCGACCGTGCCGCCGCCCGAA
>OMDJ01001247.1_pt1 | contig 12632 bp, 10 predicted proteins | sample 1645211 | NCBI WGS metagenome assembly OMDJ01 (sample SAMEA103958142, study PRJEB25191) | human gut metagenome | biome: human-associated habitat [ENVO:00009003]; feature: intestine environment [ENVO:2100002]; material: feces | place: Germany | collected 2013/2015 | reverse complement strand
GTCAATGATGTTGATGTGCACCCCTTCATATTCAACTGCGCAGTTCTTGGCCAGAATGGTGATGCCGCGCTCGCGTTCGATCGCGTTGGAGTCCATCACGCGCTCTTCAACCTGCTGGTTGGCGCGGAAGGTGCCCGCACACTGAAGAAGACGGTCGACCATCGTGGTCTTGCCGTGGTCGACGTGGGCGATGATCGCAATATTGCGGATAGCTCGAGTCATGGGAATCTAATGTTGAAGGTTCTAATAAAAATGGATCAATGTTCTACGGTAACGAGCCGTTCGGGCTCCAGCACGCCGCGGTCACCGACTAGGGCAGTGCCCAGAAGGCCGCGGCGGGGGCCGTAGACGCGGGTGCGCCCGCGTGTTGTAAGGCCAAGCGCCAGGCGCTGGCCGCAGAGAAAACGCGACTCGCCCGCTTCGTCAAGGTCGACGCGGGCAAGCGAAAGGATAAGCGTATCAGCGGGCAAGAGTTTAGCGCGCACCGCCTCAGGTGTGCCGAGCGTACGCAGATCTTCAAGCGTTGTCGCGTTGTCAATCATCAAATAACCAACACGCGTACGACGCAGACCGATCAAATGAGCGCCGACGCCGAGTCGGCGGCCGATGTCTTCGGCCAGCACGCGAATGTACGTGCCCTTGGAAACCAAACACTTCATGGTGAAGGCGCCGTCGGCAAAATCCGAAATGGAGAGCTCGTGAATCGTCACGCGGCGCGGTTCGCGCTCTACGACTTCGCCTCGGCGAGCGAGCGTATAGAGGCACTGGCCGTCCTTTTTGAGTGCTGAATGCATCGGCGGAATCTGTTCAATTTCGCCTAAAAATGCGGCCGCCGCCTCGCGAACCATGTCTGCGGTCACACCAGACGCATCGAACGTCTGTGTGACGGTGCCCGTGCGGTCCCCCGAATCGGTTTCTGCTCCGAGCTGCACGCGGGCTTCATACCCTTTTTCAGCATTGAGGAGGTCTGCCGAATACTTCGTTGCATTGCCGAAACATAACGGCAGAAGACCTGTTGCCATGGGGTCGAGTGTGCCGGTGTGTCCCGCTTTCTGTGCATTGGCCAGCCGGCGCACGATTTGCATCGCTGCGTTGGACGAGAGACCTTCGGGCTTGTCAAAGAGCAGAACGCCGTCGATCGGATCGCCTTTTTTCTTCATGCGGTGCTCCGAATCAGTCGGCGTCGCCGGACTTTGCAACGGCCTGCTTGATAAGCGCATCCATTTCGAAGCCGCGCACCGTACTCTGGTCATGGGCAAAATGCAGCGTCGGCACCGTATGAATGTGCAGGCGCTTAAAGAGAATGCTGCGCAGCATCCCCGCAGCGGCATTCAGACCAGCAGCAGATGCAGCCGGGTCGCTCCCGAGCACCGTGAAGTAGACCTTTGCATGCGCATAGTCCGGCGTCACTTCGCAGCCCGTAATGGTGACGAGTCCCACGCGGGGATCCCGCACTTCCTGCGGAATCAATTCCGCGAGGTCGCGTGCGATCTGCTCGCCGATGCGCTGAGCGCGGCCGGGTTTGACATTCTTCATAAAAAATTCTTTCAGCGTTAAATCGCCCGGAAGGAGGACGCATTCTCTGCGTGAGAGCATGCGCACTGTCTGCCGGGCGGGAATGATACCTGCCGGGAGCGAAGCAACGCCCCCAGCAGCGCAGTTTTGCGGATTTTGTCCGCTGGGAAGGGCCGCTTAGAGCGTGCGGGCCACTTCCGTCACTTCGAAGACTTCAAGCTGGTCGCCCACCTTGATGTCGTCATAGCCCTTAAGCGACAGACCGCATTCCTGACCGGCCTTCACTTCGCGGACATCGTCCTTGAAGTGCTTCAGGCTGGCGAGCTCGCCCGTCCAGATGACCACGTTGTCGCGCAGGAGCCGCACGTTCGCATTGCGGCGAACCACGCCTTCGAGCACGCGGCAGCCGGCGATGTTGCCCACCTTCGGCACGCGGATGATCTGACGAATCTCGACGAGACCAAGCGCCGTTTCGCGCTTCTCGGGCGAAAGCATGCCCGAGAGCGCAGCCTTCACATCGTCCACAGCATCGTAAATGATGTTGTAGTAGCGGATGTCAACGCCTTCGGCCTCTGCCACCTTGCGGGCCTGCGCATCAGCACGGACGTTAAAGCCGATGATGACGCCCTTGGAAGCGGCCGCAAGGTTCACGTCGGATTCGGAAATACCGCCCACGGCAGCGTGCACCACGCTCACGCGAACTTCGCTCGTCGAGAGCTGCGTGAGGGCATGAATCAGCGCCTCCTGCGAACCCTGAACGTCGGCCTTGATGATGAGCGGCAGCGTCTTGGCTTCGCCTTCACCCACATCGCTAAAGAGATTGGCGAGGTTCGTCGCATGCTGCTTGGCGAGCTTCACGTCGCGGTATTTGCCTTGACGGAAGAGCGCAATTTCGCGGGCCTTGCGTTCGTCAGAGAGCGCGATCACTTCGTCGCCCGCCTGCGGCACACCGGAGAGACCTTGAATTTCGACCGGGATCGACGGACCAGCGGACTGCTGAGCTTTGCCAAATTCGTTCAGCATGGCACGCACGCGGCCAAACTCGGCGCCGACAAGCACCACATCGCCGCGGTGCAGCATGCCGGACTGCACAAGGATCGAAGCGACCGGACCGCGCCCCTTGTCAAGACGCGATTCAATCACCAGACCTCGAGCCGGACCTTCGTTGGGCGCCTTAAGTTCAAGCATTTCGGCCTGCAGCAGCACATTCTCGAGCAGCTCGTCCACACCCTGGCCAGACTTGGCTGACACCGGGCAGAACGGCACATCGCCGCCGTACTCTTCAGGCAGGACGCCCGCATTGACGAGCTCCTGCTTGACGCGGTCAGGATTGGCCTCGGGCTTATCGATCTTATTGATCGCCACCACCAGCGGCACGCCGGCAGCGCGGGCATGCGAAATAGCTTCGAGCGTCTGGGGCATCACGCCGTCGTCGGCCGCCACCACCAGAATGACGATGTCAGTCGCCTGAGCACCGCGGGCGCGCATGGCCGTAAAGGCTTCATGCCCCGGGGTATCGAGGAACGTAATAATGCCGCGCGGCGTCTTCACATGATAAGCGCCGATATGCTGGGTAATGCCGCCCGCTTCACCCGCAGCGACCTTAGCGCGGCGGATGTAGTCGAGGAGCGAGGTCTTGCCATGGTCAACGTGGCCCATGATCGTAACAACCGGCGGACGCGGACGAGCAGGATACTCTTCCTTCGTTTCGAGTTCGCCCAAATATGCTTCCGGATCATCGGCCTTAGCAGCAATCGCCTTGTGGCCCATTTCCTCGACGACGAGCATCGCCGTATCCTGATCGAGCATCTGGTTGATCGTAACCATCTGACCCATCGTCATCAGCGTCTTGATGACTTCCGTAGCCTTCACGGACATCTTGTGGGCAAGATCGGCAACGGAAATCGTTTCCGGCACCTGCACTTCGCGCACGACATTTTCTGCTGGCTGCGGCGCGGGCTCGTTCTGACGATGACGATCCTGACTGCGGCGGCCGCGGGCGGTACGCCAGCCAGTCGACTCGTCGCCGGAATCGCCGCGCGTCTTGATGGAGCGATGTGACCGATTTTCCTCGTCCCAGGCGCCGTTGCTGCGGTTAGCGTTGTTGCGGCTGCCCTTCTTGTCGCCATGCCCCTTCTTTTCCGCGGCAGGCGCAGCGGCCGGACGCGTGGCGTTGCTGCGGCGCGGCTGCTGCTTCTTTTCACCCGCATTCTGACGAGACTGACCGTCTTCAGTCTTCTGAGCGGGCTTCGCTTCAGGCTTGGGTTTTTCTTCCTTAACGGGCTTTTTAGCCGTCAGAACACCGGCCTTGCGGCTCATCATTTCGCGGATGCGGCGGGCTTCTTCTTCGGCCTGCCGGCGAGCATCGTCACGACGCTTGGCATCAGCTTCCATACGGGCAGCCGTAGCCTGCGCAACTTCAGCGTCGAGCTTGGCCTTTTCGGCTTCACGGCGGGCAGCCTTAAGCGCAGCCTCGTCGGCCGACTTCTTAGCGGCCTCTTCACGAGCCTTGGCTTCCTCGGCAAGACGCTTGGCTTCGGCCGCACGTTCGGCGGCAGCGCGGCGTTCCGCTTCTTCGCGTTCGCGGCGCGCTGCTTCTTCAGCTGCGCGGCGTTCTTCCTCGGCCTTGCGGCGAGCTTCTTCTTCGGCCTGACGCTTGGCTTCTGCTTCGCGGCGAGCGGCTTCTTCACGAGCCGCCTGCTCGATCTTCGCCTCTTCTTCGGCCTGAATCTGGGGATTCTTCATAAAGACGCGTTTTTTACGAACTTCAACCTGAATGGTGTGGGCACGCCCCGAAGCGTCGGTCTGTTTGATGACGCTCTTTTCTTTTCGGTTGATGGTGATCTTGCGCTGACTTGTCTGCGTACGCTCAATGCGCAGGCTGTCGAGCAGCCGGCTCTTGTCGGCGTCGGAAAGGACGTCGTTTTCGGCGTCCTTGGAGACGCCGGCAGCGCGCAGCTGCGCGAGAAGCGTCTTGACGGGAAGCTTCAACTCGAGCGCAAATTCTTTAACCGTCATGCTGGTCATGTGTGATGTTCTCCTTCGAATGCGGCGAGTGCAGTCGAGAAACTGCAGACGCGGTCCCTCTTCCGGGGGAGGCCGGGGAGTTCCCGCGGAGCGGAGAGCGATTCATTTGAACGCTCTTCAACGCTTCCTCGGCGGGAACTCCAGTCGCCGCATTACTGCGGGATTAGGGTTTATTGGATGCTCTGCTCGAGCGGTTACTTCTGTTCTTCGGCCTTGGTTTCAGCGGGCTGATCGGCTGATTCACCGTCGCCGAACCAATGTGCGCGGGCACCCATGATGAGCTTCTTGGCGCGCTCTTCATCAAGCCCCGTCATTTCAACGAGTTCTTCAACGGCGAGGTCACCTAAGTCGTCGAGCGTCTTCACGCCGCGGGCAACGAGCTTATTGGCAAGATCGTTGTCCATGCCTTCGAGCGCAAGCATCTTGGGATCAGCCTTGCGAAGGTTTTCTTCTCGGGTAATGGCATCAGCAAGCAGCTTGTTGCGGGCGCGCTGACGAAGCTCTTCGATCGTTTCATGGTCGAAAGCTTCGATCGAGAAGAGTTCCTTTTCAGGCACATAGGCGATTTCTTCCACCGACGAGAAGCCTTCGTCAATCAGCACATTCGCGGCAGCCTCATCGATGTCAAGGCTCTTCATGAACTCTTCGCGGATGCGGTTCACTTCGGCAGCGCGCTTTTCGCTGGCTTCCTGAGCCGTCAGAATGTTGATCTGCCAACCGGTGAGTTCTGAGGCAAGGCGCACGTTCTGGCCGCCGCGGCCGATCGCCACTGCGAGATTATCCTCGTCAACCACCACTTCCATGGTGTGGGAGTCTTCGAGCATCACGATCGAACGAACCTTGGCGGGCTCAAGAGCGCCAACCACGAACTGAGCAGGATCGGCATTCCAGACGACGATGTCGATGCGTTCACCCGAAAGCTCCGTCGTCACGGCATTGACGCGCGAGCCGCGCATGCCGATGCAGGTGCCGATCGGGTCTACACGCTGATCGTGAGAAGCCACGGCAATCTTGGCGCGAGCTCCCGGATCGCGGGCTGCCGCCTTGATCTCAATGATGCCTTCTTCAATCTCAGGCACTTCGAGTTCGAAGAGTTTCTTGATGAATTCCGGGGAAGTGCGCGAAAGGATCACAGTGCGTCCTTTCGGCGTATCGCCCACATGATCGACGTAGGCGCGAACGCGGTCGCCGGTGCGCATGTTTTCGCGCGGGATCATCTGGTTGCGCGGCAGACGCGCTTCAAGACGGCCCACTTCAACAATCGCATCGCCCTTGTCCATACGCTTGATCGTACCGGTCACGATCGTTTCGTGGCGTTCGAGAAATTCCGCGAGGATCTGTTCGCGCTCTGCGTCGCGCAGACGCTGCAGAATCACCTGCTTGGCGTCCTGAGCAAAGCGGCGGCCGGCAGAGTCAACATCCACGTTCTCAAGCGGACGTTCGATATAGTCTCCAGGCTGCAGATCCGGAAATTCATCGTGAATGTCCGAATACATTTCCTGATGATCGGGCTCCTGCAGCCCTTCTTCATCGGGCACAACGAGCCAGCGGCGCACGGCGGAAAACTCACCGGTCGTGCGGTCAACCCGCACGACAATGTCGGCGTCTTCGCCCGGGAAACGAGCGCGCTTCACGGCGCTCGCCAGAGCCAGTTCGAGAACGCCGAACACGACGTCCTTAGCAACGTTCTTTTCGCTTGCGAGCACGTCAACGAGCTCGAGCATATCGCGGCTGTTCATTGGTGTATTACCCTTTGAAATTCAATTCTACGAGGAGGTGAGCCTGCTCGACCTCTGAAAGCGGGAAGACAACGCGCACGGGCGCAGCTTCGACTGTCTGCTTTTTGCGGGCACGCAGCGCGGCAGCGCGCGGCGTGCGGGCAATGTCGACTTCGAAGTAGTCGAATTCAATCTGCTCTGCGCCGGATTCACCCGAAATGCCGACGATGCGGCCCTCGAGCTTGCGGCGGCCGGCTTCCGGAAAACCTTCAGCCTTAAGCGGCGCAAAGAGCTCCACCCAAGCGAGTTCTCCCGTGAAACGCTCCCAGTCACGCGCACGCTTGAGCGGGCGTTCCACACCGGGCGAGGAGACCTCCAGGCGTTCATAAGACACATCCTCGACTGTGAAGAGATGCGTGAGCTGATCACTCACGCGCTCGCAGTCTTCGAGCGAAATACCGCCGTCGCGTTCGATGTCGATCGTGACGCGAACAAGACCGCGCTGCAAACGCTCGACGTCTACCAACTCGTAGCCGAGACCTTCGACCGTCTTCTTCACAAGGGCGCTGAGCGCTCCGGATGAATTCATTGACAAAACCTTCGAAAAATAGAGACCTCGGCGGAATCGGAGCAGATGCACCGACCGCCGTCGCCTCAAAACCAAAAAAAAATGGGCGTAATGCCCATTTCCCTCTCCCGTCGGCCCCAAAACGCACCGTCCAAACATTTTTCAGTGCGGATAGTTCATCATCGGAACCGCAGGCGGCGCTGCTGCGCAGTCAAATCATTCGACCGCTGCAGACGCCAGAATGCGACGTCTCAAGGCATCATGCGCGCGCACGCCCTCAGGAGCGTTCGGCGCCTGTCCCTGCCGAAAGTCTTTTAACGGACGAAAATCCGTCGATTGCGAAAGGCTGAGAGGGACATTCGGTCTCCGACCCATTTGCGCCTTGTAAAGTTTTAAGACTCTACGCGCTGGGCGGCTCTGACCGGCCTTGAAGATTTTGCGTGATTTTAGGAGAAATAGTGCGGCCGCGCAAGGCACAGCCCTGCATAACATTGAGCTTGGCCTCCCGCAGGTGCGGGAGGCTTTGGACACGCTGCTCTTAGAGGCGTCCGCCGCGCGGACCCCGGCCGCTCGCGCCGCCGCTGCCGCGCTTGCCGAAAGGTGTACGCTTCACCCCCTCGGAGCGTTGGCCGTCTTCCTCATTGCGCGTGCGGGAAGAGGCGTTCGACTTGCCGTAAGCGCGCTGCGTGCGGCGGTCCGACAGATCTCGGCTTTCAGAGAAGGGAACGCCCGTGCGGTCAGACTTGCCCGGCGCACCGCGGCGAGGCGCGCGTTCAGCTTCTGCAGCCTCCCGTTCAAGCCGCTCGCGCCACTTCAGACGCGCCGCAGCTTTAAGCGCCTTGACTTCTGCGGCCTTGGCAGCCGCCTCTTCGGGCGAACTGGCACGATCCATGCGGTCGAGCTCTGCAATCCAACGGCGCACATCCGCCGGATCCATTTCCTCGCGCTTGCCGCGCAGCAGCCCTGGCGGCAACTCCACAGCGCCGTATCGCACGCGGATAAGACGAGAAACCGTCAGATTCACCGACTCGAAGAGACGACGAACCTCACGGTTGCGGCCCTCGCGAATGGTCACCACATACCAGTGGTTCAACCCTTTGCCGCCCTCATCGGTGAGCGTTTCGAATTTGGCCGGACCATCTTCGAGCTCAACGCCGGCGAGCAGTTTGGCCTCGTCTTCAGGCGTCAGTTCACCAACCGTACGCACTGCGTATTCGCGCTCCATTTCGTAGCGCGGGTGCATGAGCCGATTGGCCAGACTTCCCGACGTCGTAAAGAGAAGCAGTCCTTCGGTATTGAAGTCAAGACGGCCAACCGCAATCCAACGGCCGCCCGGCACGCGCGGAAGGTGATTAAAGACGCTCGGGCGGCCTTCCGGGTCGTCACGCGAAACGATTTCGCCCGCGGGCTTATGGTAAAGAAGCACACGAGGCGTGTCGGCTGCCTCGGGCGACAGACGGCGCACGAGACGTCCTTCAACGCGGATCACATCTTCAGCCGATACGCGATCGCCGAGTTTGGCAGGGTTGCCGTTCACCGTCACGATGCCCGATTCAATCAAGCGCTCCATTTCGCGCCGCGACCCCATACCGGCATCGGCAAGCGCCTTCTGCAGCTTTTCCGTAGGAGCTTCGGCGCGATCAATGGCCGCAAAAGCGCCCTGGAAATCGCCTTCAGCGGCTTTGATCTGAGCCGTCAGAGGATTCGGATCGCGCGGCTTGGGGAAGCGAGGCTTCTTCATCGGTGCGCGAAACGGCGTTCTCTTTTTTTCCGGCGCTTTTTTGCGCGTCATGGTCTTGGTCAAAATTCAGCTCCTCCTGCGTCGGCGCCGCAACAGACGGGTCGTCTAGCAGATGATTGCTCGGGTTATTGATCCCAAGCGCAAATTCTTCGGGCGCCGAATCCATCAGACTCGGCAGTTCCGTAAGGCTTTTAAGCCCCAAATCGTTTAAAAAATGCTTCGTGGTGCCAAGCAGCGCCGGTCGACCAGGCGTTTCGCGCCACCCCACCGTTTCAATCCAGCCGCGATCTTCAAACTGACGCAGAATCGCGGGATTGACCGCCACGCCGCGTATTTCCTCAATGTCGCCGCGGGTTACCGGTTGACGATAAGCAATGATGGCAAGCGTTTCCATTGCCGCGCGTGAGTAGCGCGCCGGACGCTCCTCTTCAATACGGGCAAGCCATGTCATTGCACCCTCTGCAGTGCGAAACCGCCAAGTGCCATCGGAGAGTTCCTCAAGCACCATAGCTCGATTCTCCCAGAACACCCGCAGTGACTCAAGCTCCTGCCGCACTGTCTTCGCCGACAATTCGTCGCTGAAGAGCCGCCGCATCTCCCGGATGCTGAGCGGCTTGCGCGCGGCGAGAAGTGCAGCTTCTAAAACAGTCTGTGTCGTAAATTCAGCCATCACCAACACCCTTGCCTGCGAAAGACCTTGAGAGAACGAGATATTGCACGCTCAACAAAAATTCCGAGGTCGGCAGTTTATGAAGAGTCAATCAACAAAAAACCCCGTACGGATCATCCCGTGCGGGGCTCTTTTCGAGTCTTATGGCCAGACTTTAGATCCCAGCAAATATTGCCCGGAATTGCCTGAGGCACAGTGTATGCTGGCGGAAGGGGTGGGATTCGAACCCACGATACGGAATTACCGTATACCGGATTTCGAGTCCGGCGCATTCGACCTCTCTGCCACCCTTCCGCGTCAAGAGAGAAAATAGATTGTATCTGCGCTTACAAGAAAAAGCAAGGCCGCCGACCGAGAAAAGCATTCCCGTGTTCGACGGCCTCTCTATCCCTGGCAGAGCGTCAGTACATTACTTCGCCGCCGGAACGATCTTTTCCTTGCCGTTCATGTAGGGACGCAGCGCCTCAGGAATCGTCACGGAACCATCGGCATTCTGATAGTTTTCCAACACAGCCACGAGCGTACGGCCGACAGCGAGACCGGAACCATTGAGGGTGTGAACGTAGCGGGTACGGCCGTTTTCGTCCTTAAAGCGAGCGCTCATGCGGCGAGCCTGAAAGTCTTCGCAATTGCTGCAGGAACTGATTTCGCGGTAGCAGTTCTGTGCCGGAATCCAAACTTCCAGGTCATAGGTCTTGCAGCTGCCAAAACCGATGTCACCCGTGGAAAGCGCCATTACGCGATAAGGCAGATTGAGCTTTTGCAGAATGACTTCGGCATCATGGGTCAGGCTTTCGAGCTGATCGTAGGATTCTTCCGGACGGACGATCTTCACCATTTCGACCTTGTCGAACTGATGCTGACGAATCATGCCGCGGGTATCACGACCGTAAGCACCGGCCTCGGAACGGAAGCAGGGCGTATGGGCCGTGAGGAAGATCGGCAGATCAGCAGCCTTGAGGATCTGACCGGACACCGAATTCGTGAGCGTGACTTCAGCGGTCGGAACCAGATACATTTGCTCGAGATCGCTGTAGGCACCACCCTTCTTCGCGGCGAAGAGGTCTTCCTCAAACTTGGGCAGCTGACCCGTACCGGTCATTGTGGAAGCGGTAACGATGTACGGCGTATAGCATTCGGTATAGCCTTGCTCACGCGTATGCACATCCAGCATGAACTGAGCGAGCGCGCGGTGCAGATGAGCGACTTCGCCGCGCATGAAAGCAAAACGCGCACCGGAAAGTTTGGCTGCCGTATCGAAGTCCAGACCGAGCGGAGCACCGACATCCACATGATCCTTAACGGGGAAGTCGAACGTACGCGGCGTACCCCAGCGGCGCACTTCCACATTTTCCGTTTCATCCTTGCCGATCGGCGTGGTGGGAGAAGGCAGATTCGGCACACGCAGCATCAGATCGTGAAGCTTTTCACGGATTTCCTCGAGTTCATCCTCGAGCGCTTTAAGTTCACCCGGAATAGCAGCTGCCTGAGCGAGCAGCTCGGAAGCATCCTCCCCATTCTTCTTCATCATGCCGATGTCCTTGGAGAGCGAATTGCGGCGGGCCTGCAGCTCTTCGGTCTTCTTCTGGACAGACTTGCGGCGCTCCTCAAGTTCGTTGAAGGCGTCCACGGGGAAATCGAAATTGCGCGTCTTCAGGCGAGCCACCACTTCCGGGAGGTTCTTCCTGAGCATCGTCACATCGAGCATGTTCTTATATGTCCTAAAGGGAAAAAACAGTCCGCAGCACGCATCTGCGGGCAGCGAGCATAAGGTGAGGCGGCACAGGGCACCGCTTCGGGCTGAAATAATAATTGTCGCGGTTTCAGAGCTCTATTGCAAATCAACCTTGTCCGCGACGGCGTCCTTTACCGGCTTTCCATGCCGCTTGATTGAGTTCGGCCAAGCCCCTGAGCTTTTCTGCGATCCGCGCTTCCGTCCCGCGGTCCGTCGGGTGATACCAGCGACGGCCCTCTAAACCTTCAGGCAGATAGATTTCACCGGCAGCAAAAGCGCCCGGTTCATCGTGCGCGTATCGATAGCCCTCTTTGTATCCCAAATCCTTCATTAGTTTTGTAGGCGCATTTCTCAGATGCATGGGCACAGGACGAGATCCGTCGCTGCGAATAAAATCCTTTAACTCATTCATCGCAACTTCAATGGCATTGCTCTTTGGCGCACACGCCAAATAGACCGCAGCCTCACCTAGCGCCAGATCACCCTCAGGACTGCCGAGACGTTCATAGATCTCAGCCGCATTGACCGCAACATCCATCGCTCGAGGGTCGGCCAAACCAATATCTTCCACCGACATACGCATCAAACGTCTGGCGATGTAACGCGGATCACACCCGCCGTCGAGCATACGCATCAGCCAATAAAGTGCTGCATCTGGGTCCGATCCGCGTACGGACTTATGAAGCGCACTGATTTGGTCATAGAAATTGTCTCCGCCCTTATCAAAGCGGCGCAGTGTTGCCGGTGTCGTTTTTCTGAGAAATGCAGCATCAATCGTCCCGATGCGGCGCTCTCGGGCCATCGTACAGCACACATCCAAAGCATTCAGGCAACGGCGGGCATCTCCGTCGGCCAGTTCAATCAAGATGCCGCGTGCTTCCGGATTCAGTGTGAGTTCGCTGAACTCCCGAGTCATGGCGCGGTCGATCAGCTCCCCGGTTTCTTCTTTGGAAAGGCTTTCGAGCTGATAGACCGTGGCTCGCGACAGCAGTGCATTAACGACTTCAAAGGACGGATTCTCCGTTGTGGCGCCCACAAAGATAAAAAGTCCAGACTCCACGTGCGGCAGGAAAGCATCCTGCTGGCTCTTGCTAAAGCGATGCACCTCGTCAACAAATACAACGGTTGGGCGCTGCGTTGCAGCCAGCGTCTGCTTAGCAGCATCGACCGCCTCGCGAATGTCCTTTACGCCTCCCAAAACAGCCGATATAGCGATAAAAGGCAGATCAAAAGCATTCGCCATTAATCGAGCAATCGTTGTTTTGCCGACGCCTGGCGGTCCCCAAAGGATCATGGAGTGCGGACGACGATTCTCAAACGCCACCCGCAGCGGTGCTCCGGGTCCCAAAAGCTTCTTCTGGCCGATGACTTCATCCAAAGTCTGCGGCCGCATGCGTTCAGCTAAAGGCTTCAGTATCGGCAGTGCAGCCGAATGCTTTCCGGCGGCTCCGCGATCGTGCCTAGCAATAACGGGAGGCGATTCAGTCGTCCCAAAAAGAGATTCTTCAGTCATGGCGTCCGGATGAGCACTTGCTTTCTAAAGAAGAGGAATTGTAGCCGCAGATAGCGAAAACCCCCGCAGACCGAAATCTGCGGGGGTTCATATAGGGAGCCTGGCGATGACCTACTTTCACTGGAAATACAACCAACTATCATCG
>OMDJ01001246.1_pt1 | contig 12633 bp, 6 predicted proteins | sample 1645211 | NCBI WGS metagenome assembly OMDJ01 (sample SAMEA103958142, study PRJEB25191) | human gut metagenome | biome: human-associated habitat [ENVO:00009003]; feature: intestine environment [ENVO:2100002]; material: feces | place: Germany | collected 2013/2015 | reverse complement strand
TGCCGCACCTCGCTCGCCGTATCGGCACTTAGAATTATGCGGTATTGCCTTTACAATTAAAAAGATCTATACTATAATGAAACAACAGTAAGTTGTATAAGACGAACGTAAGTTGTAAATGAACGACCAACAGCAGGGGAGGTCCGCTATGCCGGAGCAACAGGAAAATCAAACCGAGGTGTTCCATCTCAAAGCACCGTTCAAACCGACTGGCGACCAGCCCCAGGCTATTGAAGCGCTGGTGCAGGGCCTGAAAGCAGGGGATAAAGGTCAAACTTTGCTGGGCGTTACCGGCTCCGGCAAAACCTTTACGATGGCCAATATCATTGCACAGTGCAACCGCCCCACACTGATTCTGGAACCAAACAAAACCCTGGCCAGTCAGATCTGTACCGAGATGCGCGGATTTTTCCCCGATGATGCGGTGGAATATTTTGTGAGCTATTACGACTATTACCAGCCGGAAGCCTACATCCCCTCCACCGATACCTATATTGAAAAAGACAGCGCCATCAATGATGAGATCGACCGCCTGCGCCATTCGGCCACGGCGGCACTGTCGGAGCGGCGCAATGTTATCATTGTGGCGTCGGTTTCCTGCATTTATTCCTTGGGCGACCCTATCGATTACCGCAGCATGGTCATCAGCCTGCGTCCCGGTATGCAGATGGAGCGGGACGAGCTCTGCCGCCGCCTGGTCAAGCTGCAATATGAACGCAACGATATGAACTTTATCCGCAATAAGTTCCGCGTTCATGGCGATATTGTGGATATCCACCTTGCTTATAATGATGAATACGCCATCCGCGTCGAATTCTTCGGCGATGAAATCGACCGCATTTCCGAGTTTGATCCCCTGACCGGCGAGCGCAAAAATATTGTGCGCCATGTGGCCATTTTCCCCGCCAGCCACTATATCGTCGGCCCTGAAAAAATGAAAGAAGGTCTCGCCAAGATCCAGACCGAGATGGAACAGCAGGTGCAGGCCTTTACTGCAGAAGGCAAACTGCTGGAAGCCCAGCGCATCCAGCAGCGCACCCAGTACGATATGGAGATGCTACAGGAAGTTGGCATGTGCAAGGGCATCGAGAACTACTCTGCCGTGCTGTCCGGCCGTGCCCCCGGCTCCACCCCCACCACGCTGCTGGACTACTTCCCCAAAGATTTTATCCTGATGGTGGATGAAAGCCATGTGATGCTGCCGCAGGTCCGCGGCATGTTCGGCGGGGACTACAGCCGCAAAAAAACGCTGGTGGAATATGGCTTCCGCCTGCCCTCGGCGTTTGACAACCGCCCGCTGAAATTTGAGGAATTTGAATCCAAGGTCGGCCAGACGATCTTTGTCAGCGCTACCCCCGGCCCCTATGAACGGGAACATTCCAGCCGCGTGGCCGAGCAGGTCATCCGCCCCACCGGTCTGCTGGACCCCGTCATCATGGTGCGCCCAGTGGAAGGCCAGATCGAGAATCTGCTGGGCGAAATTTTGCAGCGCATCGACCGCGGCGAGCGTGCCCTAGTTACCACCCTGACTGTCAAAATGGCCGAGGACCTGACCGACTACCTGGAAGAACACGGCGTGCACACCAAGTATATGCACCACGAGGTGGATACCTTTGAGCGCATGGAGATCATCAAGGACCTGCGCACCGGCGCCATTGATGTGATTGTCGGCATCAACCTTCTGCGCGAGGGCCTGGACCTGCCGGAAGTTTCGCTGATCGCCATTCTGGATGCCGACAAAGAGGGCTTCCTGCGCAGCGAAACCAGCCTGATTCAGACCATTGGCCGCGCGGCCCGCAACGCAAACGGCGTGGTGCTGATGTACGCCGATGAAGTAACCCCCAGCATGGAGCGCGCCATCATGGAAACCGAGCGCCGCCGTGCCATCCAGGATGCCTACAACAAAGAACACGGCATTACACCAAAAACTATCGTGAAAGCCATCGGCGGCGGGCTGGAAATCAGCATGAGCGAAGAAAACAAAAAGATGCGCCAGCACCGTATGAGCCGCGCTGAACGCGAACAGACCATTACCCGCCTGACCCGCGAGATGAAAGAAGCCGCCCGCCTGCTGCAGTTTGAGCACGCCGCATTCCTGCGTGATGAGATTGAAAAGCTGCAGCGCGGGGAGGACCCTACCGCCGATACCAGCACCCGCCGCGCCGCTGAAAAACAGCGCAAAACGGGCAAGGGGAGAAGGAGCTATAAAAAGTGAGCAACATTCAAATTGATGCCAACAACCGCATTACGATCAAGGGCGCGCGGGAGCATAACCTGAAAAACGTCAACCTGGTTCTGCCGCGCAACAAGCTGATTGTTATGACGGGCCTTTCCGGCTCCGGCAAGTCCAGCCTGGCCTTTGATACCATCTTTGCGGACGGCCAGCGCCGCTATATGGAAAGCCTTTCCAGCTATGCCCGCATGTTCCTGGGGCAGATGGAAAAGCCCGATGTGGACGAAATCACCGGCCTTTCCCCGGCGGTTTCCATTGACCAGAAAACCACCAGCCACAACCCGCGTTCCACCGTGGGCACCGTGACGGAAATTTATGATTATCTCCGTTTGATGTATGCCCGCATCGGCGTTCCGCACTGCCCGGTCTGCGGACGCGTCATCAGCCAGCAAACGGTGGACGAGATGGTAGACGAGGTGCTTAAACTGCCGGAACGCACCCGCTTCCAGGTGCTGGCCCCTGTTGTGCGGGGCCGCAAAGGCACCCAGGCCAAGGAGCTGGACGCTGCCCGCCGCGGCGGTTACGCCCGCGTGCGCATTGACGGCAACATGTATGATCTGGACGAAGAGATCAAGCTGGAAAAGAATATCAAGCATACCGTTGAAATCGTTGTGGACCGCCTGTCCATCAATGATACGGTGCGCGGCCGCCTGGCCGATTCTATTGAGACTGCTGTTGCCCTGACCGGCGGCCTTGTCATCATTGATGTTATCGGCGGCGAACCGATGGAGTTCAGCCAGAACTATGCCTGCCCGGAGCACGGTGTTTCCATTGACGAACTTTCCCCCCGCATGTTCAGCTTTAACAATCCCTTTGGCGCCTGTGAAACCTGCACCGGTCTGGGCACCTTTATGAAGGTGGACCCGGCCCGCGTGATTCCGGATCCGCACAAGTCCATCCGCGAAAGTGCCATCAAGGCCAGCGGCTGGTATTATGCGGAGGGATCCATCTCTGAAATGTATTACAAAGCGCTGGGCAAGCGCTATGGCTTCACGCTGGATACCCCCATCAAGGAGATGAGCAAAGAAGCCGTGCACGCCATCCTGTATGGCACCGGAACTGAAAAAATCGAGATGCAGCGCGAGAATATGTTTGGCTCCGGCACCTATATGAACACGTTTGAGGGCATTATCCCCAACCTGGAGCGCCGCTTCCGTGAGACCAACAGCGAGTGGGTCAAAGAGGAGATTGCCCTGGTCATGTCCAGCGAGGAGTGCCCCACCTGCCACGGCCAACGCCTGAAGCCCACCAGCCTCGCCGTCACGGTGGGCGGCATCAACATTGCCCAGTTCTGCGATATGAGCGTGAACGAGGAGCTGGAATTTATTCAGACGGCAAAAGTGTCCGAGCGGGATGAAGTCATCGCTGCCTCCATCTTCAAAGAGGTCAAAGAGCGTCTGGGCTTTTTGAAAAGCGTGGGTCTGGGGTACTTGACCCTGTCTCGCGGCGCATCGTCCCTTTCCGGCGGCGAAAGCCAGCGCATCCGTCTGGCGACCCAGATCGGCAGCGCACTGACCGGCGTGCTGTATGTGCTGGATGAACCCAGCATCGGCCTGCACCAGCGCGATAACGATAAGCTGATTGCCACTATGAAGCGCCTGCGCGACCTGGGCAACACCCTGATTGTAGTAGAGCACGACGAGGACACCATGCGCCAGGCGGACTATATTGTGGATGTCGGCCCCGGTGCCGGTGTGCATGGCGGCGAGATCGTGGCCGCCGGCAGTGTGGAGGACATCTGCAATGCCCCGCGCAGTGTGACCGGCGAGTACCTTTCCGGCCGCAAATTTGTGGAAGTTCCCACCGCCCACCGCTCCGGTAACGGTAAAATGCTCACGGTGGTCAAAGCGCGGGAAAACAACCTGCAAAACATTACCGTGGATTTTCCCCTTGGCAAAATGATCTGCGTGACCGGTGTTTCCGGTTCCGGCAAGTCCACGCTGGTCAATGAAATTTTGTATAAGTCGCTGGCCGCAGCGCTCAACGGCGCCCGCAGCCGCCCCGGCCAGTGTGACGAAGTTCAGGGTATGGAATGGATCGATAAGGTCATCGGCATTGACCAGTCGCCCATTGGCCGCACCCCGCGCTCCAACCCGGCCACCTACACCGGTGTGTTCGGCGATATCCGCACCCTCTTCTCCAACACCCAGGATGCCAAACAGCGCGGTTACGGCCCCGGCCGGTTCAGCTTCAACGTCAAGGGCGGCCGCTGCGAAGCCTGCGAGGGCGGCGGCATTGTGCAGATCGAAATGCACTTCCTGCCGGATATTTACGTCCCCTGCGATGTCTGCAAGGGCAAGCGCTACAACCGCGAAACGCTGGAAGTAAAATATAAAGACAAAAACATCTCCGATGTGCTGGATATGACGGTGGAGGAAGCCTGCAATTTCTTTGCCAACCAGCCCAAAATTGCGCGCAAACTGCAAACCCTGCAGGAAGTCGGCCTTGGCTATGTGCAGCTGGGCCAGTCGGCCACCACACTTTCCGGCGGCGAAGCCCAGCGTGTCAAGCTGGCCAACGAGCTTGCCCGCCGCGATACCGGCAAAACCGTCTATATTCTGGACGAGCCTACCACCGGCCTGCACATTGCCGATGTGCACCGCCTGGTCAAGGTGCTGGATAAGCTGGCCGATGCGGGCAACACCGTGATCGTGATCGAGCATAACCTGGATGTGATCAAGCGTGCCGACTATATCATCGACCTGGGGCCGGAGGGCGGCAGCGGCGGCGGTACCATTGTGGCAACCGGTACGCCGGAACAGGTGGCCCAGAACCCGAACTCCTTCACCGGCCAGTACCTGAAACCCGTGCTGGAGCGCGCCTGGAAACTGCAGGGCACAGCTCCGGCCCCCGTGCCGGAAGAGCCGGGACGCCCGGCGCCCACAGAGGAAAAAGCCTCCGCCCAGCCGCCGCGCAAACGCAAAAAAGCAGACAAAAAATAACCACAACAGGGAACTTTGTGCAGCAAAAACGCAAAATTGGATTTGACAATTCCTGTCAACCTGTGGTTTAATTATCTTTACGCGCCTGAAAAAGCAAAATTCTGCGCGCACAGGGGTACGCAGCAGCGTGATTCCCTGCATCCAAAAACGGGAGGGAACTGCCGAATGGCAAAAAAGAAGGAAGAATACGGCAACGAAAGCATCAAAAGCTTAAAAGGTGCAGACCGTGTGCGCAAGCGCCCGGCCGTTATCTTTGGCTCTGACGGTGTGGAAGGCTGTGCCCATTCCATTTTTGAGATCGTATCCAACTCCATCGACGAAGCGCGTGACGGCCACGGCAACAAAATCAACGTTACCCTTTACCCGGATCACTCTGTGGAAGTAGAGGACTTTGGCCGCGGTATCCCCGTCGATTACAATAAAGCTGAAGAACGCTGGAACTGGGATCTTGTGTTCTGCGAACTGTACGCGGGAGGCAAATATGGCGAGGGTAGCGGCAACTATGACTTCTCCCTTGGCCTGAACGGCCTTGGCCTTTGCGCCACCCAGTATTCCAGCGAATGGATGACTGCGGATATTTACCGCGATGGCATGCACTATCACCTGGATTTCAAAAAAGGTGAGAATGTCGGCGGGCTGAAAAAAGAGCCGTTCACCGGCCGCCGCACCGGCTCCGTCATCCGCTGGAAACCGGACACCGATGTGTTTACCGACATCAATGTTCCGGCGGATACCTTCAAGGATATGCTGCGCCGCCAGGCCGTTGTCAATGACGGTGTGACTCTCGTGTTCAACGACCGCACGGGCGAACGTGCCGAAAAAATCGAATATTTCTATGAGCATGGCATTCAGGACTATGCCAATGAGATCGCTGGTGAGGGAACCCTGACCCCGGTGTATTTCTGCTCCGGTTCCGCAATCGGCCGCGACCGTGATGATCAGCCGGAATATCAGGTCAAAATGAACGTGGCGTTCTGCTTTTCCAACGCGGTGCAAACGCTGGAATACTATCACAACTCTTCGTGGCTGGAGCACGGCGGCAGCCCGGACCGCGCTGTCCGCCTGGCCTTTGTCAACCAGATCAACAACTGGCTGAAAAATAAGGGTCTGTACAAGAAAAACGAAAGCTCCATCACCTTCAACGATGTGCAGGACTGCCTGATTCTGGTTTCCTCCAGCTTCTCCACCCGCACCAGCTACGAGAACCAGACCAAAAAGGCCATCACCAACAAGTTTGTGGCCCAGGCCATGACGGAGTTCCTCAAGCACCAGCTGGAAGTCTACTTTGTGGAGCACCCGGACGAAGCCGAAAAAGCCTGCAAGCAGGTGCTAATCAATAAGCAAAGCCGCGAGCACGCCGAAAAAGCGCGTGTGTCCATCAAAAAAACAATGACCCAGCAGATGGACCTGGCCAACCGCGTGCAGAAATTTGTGGACTGCCGCACCAAGGACCCCACCCGCCGCGAACTGTACATCGTGGAGGGCGATTCCGCTATGGGCGCGGTCAAACAGAGCCGCGATTCGGAGTTCCAGGCTATCATGCCCATTCGCGGCAAGATCCTGAACTGCCTGAAGGCCGATTACGCCCGCATTTTCAAGTCTGACATTATCACAGACTTGATCCGCGTGATGGGCTGCGGCGTGGAGCTGGGCGGCAGCCACAATAAGGACCTGGCTACCTTTAATCTGGACAACCTGCGCTTTAACAAGATCGTCATCTGTACCGATGCTGATGTGGACGGTTATCAGATCCGCACCTTGGTGCTGACGATGCTCTACCGCCTGACCCCCACCCTCATCAATCAGGGGTATGTGTATATCGCGGAATCCCCGCTGTATGAGATCAACACCAAAAATAAAACCTACTTTGCCTATACCGAGCCGGAAAAGGCCGATATCATGAAGCGGATCGACGGCCAGAAGTTTACGATCCAGCGATCCAAAGGTCTGGGCGAAAACGACCCCGAAATGATGTGGCTGACCACCATGAGCCCCGAAAGCCGCCGCTTGATTAAAGTTCTGCCCACCGATGTTCAGCGCACGGCGGAGGTGTTTGACCTGCTCCTGGGCGATAATCTGCAGGGCCGTAAGGAGCACATTGCGGAGCACGGCGCTGAATATCTGGACAATCTGGATGTATCTTAATCAGGGGAGGAGAGAGCAAAATGGCAAAAAAAGCAACCAAAAAGAAAGCCGCCCCTGCCCGCCCGCAGCTGGGCGATAATGTCGAGATCCTCTCTGCCGGTGAGGTCATCGAAAGCCCCATTACCGATACGCTGGAAACAAACTACATGCCTTACGCCATGAGCGTTATTGTTTCCCGCGCGCTGCCGGAAATTGACGGCTTCAAGCCCGCCCACCGCAAACTGCTGTATACCATGTACGGCATGGGCCTGCTGAAAGGCGCCCGCACCAAAAGCGCCAACATCGTGGGCAGCACCATGCACCTGAACCCCCACGGCGATGCCGCCATTTACGACACCATGGTGCGTATGGGCCGTTCCAACGAAAGCCTGCTGGTGCCCTTTGTGGACTCCAAGGGTAACTTTGGCAAGGCGTACAGCCGCGATATGGCTTACGCCGCCGCTCGTTACACTGAGGCAAAGCTGGAACCCGTGTGTGAAGAGCTGTTCCGCGATATCGACAAGGATACCGTGGATTTTGTGCCCAACTATGACGGCACCACCACCGAACCGACGATGCTGCCGGTCACATTCCCGACCATTCTGGCCAACAACACACTGGGCATTGCGGTCGGTATGGCGTCCAACATCTGTTCCTTCAACCTGGTGGAGCTCTGCAATGCAACCATCGCCCTGATGAAAGACGACCAGGCGGACCTGGCCCAGCTGATGCCCGCGCCGGATTTCGTCGGCGGCGGTTCCATCCTGTATGATGCCGCCGAGATGCAGAATGTGCTGGAAAAAGGCCGCGGCAGCATCCGCGTGCGCGCCCAGTGGGCTTACGATAAAGAGAACAACTGCATTGACATCACCCGCATTCCGCCGACCACAACGGTGGAAGCCATCATGGATAAGATCACCGAGCTGGTCAAACTGGGCAAGATCCGTGAGATCAGCGATATGCGTGATGAAACCGACCTGAACGGCTTGAAGCTGACCATCGACCTCAAGCGCGGCCAGGACCCGGACAAGCTGATGGCGCGTTTGTTCAAGGCAACCCCGCTGGAGGACAGTTTTGCCTGCAACTTCAATGTGCTGATCGGCGGCCAGCCCCGCGTGTTGGGCGTGCGCCAGATTTTGTTGGAGTGGATCGCATTCCGCTCCGAATGCGTGCGCCGCCGCACCTACTATGATCTGCAAGGCAAGCAAAAGCGTCTGCACCTGCTGCGCGGCCTGGAAGCTATCCTGCTGGATATTGATAAGGCAATTGAAATTGTGCGCAACACTGCGGAAGAATCCGAGGTTGTGCCCAACTTGATGATCGGTTTTGGCATTGACGAAGTGCAGGCTGAGTACGTGGCGGAAATCAAGCTGCGCCACCTCAACCGTGAGTATATCCTCAAACGCACCGAGGAAATTGAGGAACTGGAAAAGGCAATCGCAGACTTGGAAGATGTTCTCAAACGCCCCGCCCGCATCCGCAAGATCATTATGACCGAGCTGGGCGATGTTGCCAAAAAGTATGGCAGCCCCCGCAAAACGGAAATTCTGTACGACCTACCGGACGATTCTGTTGCCGATGAGCAGAACGAGATCCCGGATTACCCGGTCACGGTGTTCTTTACGCGGGAAGGCTACTTCAAAAAAATTACCCCGCAGAGCCTGCGCATGTCTGGCGAGCAGAAGCTGAAAGACGGCGACGAGGTGGTTTATACCAAAGAGACCACCAACAGCGCCGAGCTGCTCTTCTTTACCAACCATGCCCAGGTGTACAAATCCCGCGCATCGGAATTTGCCGATACCAAGGCCAGCGTGCTGGGTGATTATGTCGCTTCCAAGCTGGAAATGGAAGAGGGCGAAGTGCCGCTGTTCATGACGGTCACAGTCGATTACCGTGGTTACATGCTGTTCTTCTACCAGAACGGCAAGTGTGCAAAGATCCCGCTGGCCAGCTATATGACCAAGCAGAACCGCCGCAAGCTGCTGAAAGCCTATAGCGATAAGGAAGAACTTGCCGCAATGCTGCACATTGAGGAAGAAACCGAGCTGGCAGTCTTCACCAGCGGCGGCACCGGCGGCCCACGCTTGATCCTGGTCGGCAGTGCGCTGATTCCCGAAAAGGCTACCCGCGATACCGTCGGTATCAACATGGTAACGTTGAAAAAGAACGCCCGAATCGCCAAAGTGCGCCTGGCGGCGGGGCTGGAACTGAAAGACCCGCACCGCTACCGCGTGCGCACCCTGCCCGCAGCCGGCGCGCTGCTCCGCCAGGAGGACACGACCGAGCAGATGAGTCTGTAAGAAGTAAAAAAAGGCAATGCAATCTTTTTCTGCACAAGGCAGGGTAAAGTTCTTGCATTTTGCTTTTTGGTATGTTATATTATAACCTGTATGAGAGTTAGGGCAGGCCGAAACATCCGTTTTGGCTGTGGCCTGAAAAGGAGTTGCTGTTAATCCATGACCGCTTATGAAATCGCGTTCGGCGTTGTGCTGATCATTGTTTCGGTTCTGATCGTTGTGTTCACTTTGTCCCAGACCCAGAAAGGGCAGGGCCTGTCTGCTGCCATTATGGGTGATAGCAGCTTTATGGCTGCCGGCCGCGAGCGTGGCCTGGATGCCAAGCTGGCCAAAGTGACCAAAATCTGCGGCGCTGTTTTCTTTGTAGCTACGCTGCTGGTTGGTGTGCTGAGTGCCCGCTTGTAATTGAATGAAAGGAGAACGGTCTGGCCAATTTTGTTGGCGTTCCGCTTTCCCTTATTCAGGAACCGTCAACGACCCGCCCAATACCGCGGGTCGTTTTTTATGGGAAAAATAAAAAGGTCACAATGGTGCAGGTGCTGCCGCGAAACCAAAGGCCACGCCTGCTATGGAAGGACCCTGCCGGGTGGCAGGGTGACGTAAACGAGGAGTAAAAACAAAGGCATGGGCCGCTGCCTGTGCCCAACCCAAAGGAGAAAACATGACACCATTACAGAAAAATATTCTTGCGGCGTGCAAGCGCCGCCCCCAGACCCTGCGTGAACTGCAGAATGCTTTGCAGGTGGATAATTCCCGCCTGCGCAACACCGTAACCGGCATGGTAGCTACCGGTATGCTGTCCGCCCGCAACGGTACCTATGTTCCGGGCTTTGCCGTGATGGAAAATACCGATGCCCCCGCTGGCATTCCCTGCACACTGGTCAAGCTGGCGGCCCGCTTCGGCTTTGCGTCCCGCGATGACGGCACCGGCGATATCTTTATTCCCGGCCGCGCCCTGCATGGTGCTATGCCGCAGGATAAAATCATCATCAAACTGTTCGACCACCCCCGTGTGGAGGGCAGCGCCGAGGGTGAAGTGGTGGAGGTGACCACCCCACACAACACCTTTGCCGGTACCATTGTGCTGACTGAGGACGGCCGCCTTGCCGTGGAGCCGGACGGCTGCCGTGATGTGCGCATTGTGCTGGATAAAAAAGGCGTCAACGGCGCACAGCTGGGGGATAAGGTCGGTGCTATCCTGACCAACCGCGGCCAGCGCCATATGGACCACCGCTGCGCTGTTGCCGAGCGCTTCGGCACTTCCGACCGTGCAGCAGAGTGCGCCAAGGCTGTGCTGTATGGCCGTGATGTCCGCCAGGAATTCCCGGAGGAGGTATTGGCCGAAGCTCACGCATATGATAACGCTCTCATCGACCCCGCCGAAGCTGCCCACCGCGCCGACCTGCGCGGTCTGCCGATCTTTACCATCGACTCTGCCGAGACCAAGGATATCGACGACGCCATCAGCCTGATGAAGACCCAGAACGGCGGCTATGAGCTGGGCGTTCATATTGCGGATGTCAGCCACTATGTCCGCCCGGACACCGCGCTGGATAAGGAAGCTTATGAGCGCGCAACTTCCATCTATTACGCGGATAAAGTCATCCCCATGCTGCCCACCCAGCTTTCCAACGGCATCTGCAGCCTCAATGAAGGGGAGGAGCGCCTGGCGTTCTCCTGCCTGATGCAGCTGGATGAAAGCGGCAATATCCATAGCTATCAGTTCGTCAAGAGCGTCATCCGCAGCCGTGTCAAGGGCGTTTATAAAGAAATTAACGCTCTGTTGGACGGCTCCAATGACCCGGCTCTGGTGACGAAATATAAAGATGTTATGGCTCAGCTGCCCGCGATGACCGAGCTGTACGAAAAGCGCCTGGCTCTGCGCAAAGCACGCGGCGCGATGGACATCGAATCCGACGAAGCCAAGTTGGTCATGGACGAGGAAGGCCGCTGCGTGGATATCGTCAAGCGCACCCGCGGTGTGTCGGAGTGCATGATCGAAGAGTTCATGCTGCTGGCCAACCAGTGCGCTGCCAATGCGGGCCGCACCCATCATGTGCCGTTTGTGTACCGTATCCATGAAGCCCCCGATGCCGAGCGCATGGAAAAGCTGAGCAACACCCTGAAAGCCTGCGGCCTGAACGTCCACTTTGCCGGGGAAGTGCCCACCCAGCTGGAGCTTTCTGCCATTCTGGACGAAACCCGCGGCCAGCCCATCCAGATCCCGGTCCACACCGGTATCCTGCGCAGCATGCAGAAAGCTCGCTACTCTCCGGAGCCGAAAGGCCATTACGGCCTGGTGCTGGCAGACTATGCCCACTTTACCAGCCCCATTCGCCGTTACCCGGACCTTGCCATCCATCGCATCCTGACGGATATGCTGGTGGGCAAGCCGGAGCAGGAGCTCATCAAGGATTATACCGGTTTTGCCACCCACGCCAGCGAGCAGTCCAGCCGCCAGGAAGTTTCCGCCGTGCGCATTGAGCGCGATGTGGAGGACCTGTACAAGGCCGAGTATATGCACAACCACCTGGGCGAAGTCTACACCGGCACCGTGGCAGGTGTAACACCGCGCGGCATTTTTGTGGCGCTGGAAAACACCGTAGAGGGCTTTGTGCCTGCCGCACAGCTCTGCAAGGGTGAAGCCACTGTGGTGGAGGGCGTCAGCATTCTGGACCCGCTGACCGGAAAACGCTGGATGCTGGGCGACCCCGTCAAAGTGCAGGTGGCCGGTGCCAACGTTGCCCTTGGCCGCATTGATTTTGACTATATGCCGCTGTAATCATAGTTTTTTATAAAAAGAGCAAACCAATAAAAGCAAAGCTGCCGTCCCGTACTGATATGTACCCGGTTTTCTGGACATGGGTAAAAATCGAATAATTAAGAATCCATCATGGATGCTTCTCTGAATGTGGAGGGAGGCATCCATTTTGTTTTATGGCAATACCGCATAATTCTAAGTGCCGATACGGCGAGTGAGGAGCGGCAGATGCTAAGCCAAAAGCGCAGATAATACTGGATGCTGCAAAGGTGAGCG
>OMDJ01001239.1_pt1 | contig 12694 bp, 7 predicted proteins | sample 1645211 | NCBI WGS metagenome assembly OMDJ01 (sample SAMEA103958142, study PRJEB25191) | human gut metagenome | biome: human-associated habitat [ENVO:00009003]; feature: intestine environment [ENVO:2100002]; material: feces | place: Germany | collected 2013/2015 | reverse complement strand
GGGTATCAGCCACCTGCTGGACAACGTACCTTATAAGGACGGAACAAACATCAAGCAACAACTGATCGGGCATTTCGGAAAAACGCTTTACTATCGCTTTTATCGCGAAGAACGCTTCCTAAGCCCCGCAGACCAAAACTATATCCGCCAGCTTTTTCACCGGAAAGGTATCACCGAAGAACCGGTCTTTGACAGTTACACGGATGAGTATAATTGGTAAAGCTGCGTTCTAACTAGTTTCTAGCCTGCTGAAACTTTTTGTTTCAAGCGCTAGAAACTAAAAGTTTCATACGGTGAAACGATTCGTTTCACACCGAGAAACAAACTGTTTCACTACGGGAAACCATTCGTTTCAAGGTATGAAACAAAAAATGGAACTAGTTGAAAACAAAAGAAACCCTGATGAAAAGGCAGGTGAAGCTTAGGCCTTCACCCGCTATCACCGATGAACAAAGCGATGCAGAAGATGTTGAAGAGGTGAGAGGAATTTGAAGAGAAAAAGATAAGATATTTATTTCAACCACCTTACCTTCATTAGAGTTAGAACGCACCTTTATTAATTACAGTTTCTTCAGGTATAATTCCTATCTCATCAGGAAACAGCCATTATATTATTCGCTTGTTTCTATCTTTTTGATGATTCGTGCCGGATTGCCGGCTACGATTGTCATCGCCGGAACATCTTTTGTTACCACGCTACCGGCTCCCACTATCGCTCCATAGCCAATCCTTACACCTGGAAGTATGGTCGAATTTATGCCAATCCACACCTTGTCCTCAATCACAATCGGACGTCCGTATGTGGCACTGCGGTTATCCGGATCCGGGTCATGATTGATAGTTATCAAGTTGACTTTCGGCCCGATAAATACATCATTACCAATCGTAATACCACCTCGTCCGAAAAACGTGCAGCATTGCTGGATGAAACATCGCTTCCCAATATTGACGGGTTTACCATAATCAATGTAGAGTGGCGGCAGAACGGTGGTGGTTGCATCCAGTTCTTTGTCAAGAATACGTTCCATATATTCATGCACCTCTTCATGCGTACGATAACCCGTGTTCATCTCGGTCGCAGTCTTTATGGTAGCGAAAATGTCCGTAATCAGTTCATCATAACCCGGTTCATCAGGTGAGACCATCTCACCGCTCAAGTCTTTTGCAAAAATATCGTTCATCATTTAATTGTTTTAATTGTATATAGCTATTACTACTGCTTACTCATAATTTATTATTTCAGGTTCTTTCTGAAGAAGTCCTCCAATTTGTCGAAAGGAATCGTACGGTCGTAGAGATCAGTATGGTTCGCTCCGGGGATCACCTGTCAACTTTTTGAAAGCATCCTCACTAAAATAACGCGAATGGGCATTTTCACCATGAATAAGAAGTACGGGGCGGGAAATCTCATGAATATAAGATAATAGTGGCATATTGATAAAAGACAGCGTCATCGTAGGACTCCATGCACCATTGGAATTGATAGAGCGAACGTGGAAACCACGGTTAGTCTTGTAATAATCGAAATAATCCTTGACGAATTGTGGCTCTTCACCGGTGATGCTGTCAGGCAACCCATGGACACCGGGAGTGATTGTACCACTCTGCGCGTCACGGGTACGGATAACATTCATCATCTCCCTTTTTTTGTTGCGGTCGTCGGCACTATCCTCTGCATCGAAATAACCATTGGCATTCACACGGCTCATATCATACATCGTCGAAGCCACTGTAGCCTTGATACGTGTATCCATAGCAGCAGCATTTAGTCCCATCCCACCGAAACCACAGATACCAATAATCCCGATACGCTCTGCATCCACATTAGGCAATGCTGTGAGAAAATCGACTGCTGCGCTGAAATCTTCGGTATTGATGTCCGGTGAAGCTACATTACGAGGTTCACCGCCACTCTCACCGGTATATGAGGGGTCAAATGCAAGAGTAAGGAACCCACGCTCCGCCATTGTCTGTGCATAAAGACCGGATGCCTGTTCCTTTACAGCTCCGAAAGGACCGCTCACAGCTATGGCAGCGAGTTTGCCTTCAACATTCTTGGGTTCGTAGAGGTCGGCAGCAAGTGTGATGCCGTAACGGTTCTTAAACGTCACCTTGCGGTGGTTTACCTTGTCACTTTGCGGGAATTTCTTGTCCCATTCTTGAGTAAGATTCAATGTTTCCATATTATCACTTGTTTCTTGATTTGTTTTACTATTTGTGCAGCCTGCGCCCGCAAGCATGACGATTCCTAACAAGGCTGCGATTGCCACGGATGTAAGATTCGCTGTTTTCATTCTGCTATTACTTAAATAGTTGTTGAATTATTCTTTCTTATTTTACAGCGCAAAGGTAAAGCAAAAGCCCCACAGCGGCATTGCTGTGAGGCTCAAATAGTATTGCTCAAAAGCTCAATATAAAACTATCCCGATTTACACAAATAAGAATCCTATGCAAATATGGCTGTCGGTGATATACCATATTGTTTCTTGAATGCGGTTGAAAAATGGGAAGGATTCTTAAACCCTACTTCTGCGTAGACGTCCACAACCTTTTTACCGCCTTCCTTCATCTTGTTGTAAGCCACCTCAAGACGCTTGCGGATAAGCCACTTTTCAGGTGTCAGGTCACTTATCTTCTTGAAGTCCCGCTTGAACGTGGCAAGGCTGCGCCCGGTATAATGAGCCATTTCCTCCATTGTGAACTCATACATGTAGTTCTCGTTCATAAATTCCAGAATATCTATTTTCCACGGCTCGTTGAAATCGAAAAGCGTCGGGGCAAACCGTTCATCTATATCCAACAAAGCGAGCAGACCTTCCTGTATCTTCAGATTCATAAAATCATCTTTCGGTTTTACTTCAGGATTGAAATAAGGTGTCATTGAAGCGAAAAGGCTTGCGAGTTCCACCGTTTGGGGCAGTTTTATCACATCCGAATCGAGTTTTGGAGTATTGACGGGTACTCTCCGCTGCCCCAATTTGCTATACATCTCACGTAAAAAACGACGTGTAAACATCAGGAAAATACCACAATACCGCTCACCGTTATACGTTCTCTTATACATTGTTATATGATGATCGCGGGGGATAAAGACACATTCGCCTTTTCTCACATGAATTTGTTCTTTTCCATTATCGAGAATCATCTCACCTGAATACACATAGTTGATAGCATATTCACGAGAACGGTGTATACAACCGCCAAGGTCATCGTAATAGAAGCTGTAAAATACATTGTTATAATTGAATATAAGCTTCATTGGTTCTACTTGTTCCGCATCGCTCTTAGTCATAACATTGAGTGTTTTTTTTAATTTCCAATCGCAAATGTAACAAAAGAAATCTGTTTCTTAACGGCTCATTATCCTTTTATTTGTGTGAGTAGAAACATTAGTTACATGATAACTAATCGAAAACACTCAATATTTATCAGTCATCACAAATACCAACTCCCCTCCCTTCATAATTTCCGAATGATGTATCCGGAAATTCTCAACGGGTTTGCCATTCCACGTTACCGACTTCACATATTTATTCTCATTCGACAATCCTTTTGCTTGCATCGTGAACGTTTTATCATTCGGTAATGAAATAGTAACTTCTTCCACCTGTGGTGCTCCCAATATATATTCTCCCCCAATCGGATTCACCGGATAGAACCCCATTGCAGAGAATATATACCATGCTGACATTTGTCCGCAATCATCATTTCCGCATAATCCATCCGGTTTGAGGAGGTAAAAACGGTCAAAGATTTCACGAATGAGCTGTTGGGTTTTATAAGGTTGTCCGGCATAGTTATACAAATAAGCTACATGATGACTGGGTTCATTGCCATGTGCATATTGTCCGATAAGTCCGGTCACGTCTTGCGTGAACCCTGTATTTTCCGCGGATGATTCTAAAAAGAATAAAGAATCCAGTTTGTTAACGAACTTCTCTTTGCCTCCGAGTAAATTGATTAATCCTTCCACGTCATGTTGTACATGCCAAGTATATTGCCAGGCATTTCCTTCTGTATAATCTCCGCCGGAAGTAGCGGCATGAGACAATAAAAATGTATCAAAAGGTGTACGCCATTTTCCTTTTGAATCCTTTCCCCGCATCATAGTCGTAGAGGGATCCAACAGATTCTTGTAGTAGGAAGCCCGGCGGGAGAAATAAGCATAATCTTTCTCTTTTCCTAAAGATTTCGCCATGCGGGCTACACAATAATCATCATAGGCGGACTCCAATGTACGGGAAACCGACTCTTTGGGGATGATGTCGAAAGGATAATATCCATAACGATCATAAACCTCCCAGTCCGAATGTTGATGGCTTACGGTAGAACTTCCACGGATAGCGGCATACGCCTCTTCCACGTCAAATCCTCGGAATCCTTTCAGATAGGCGTCCACGATGACAGGGATAGCATGATTGCCTATCATGCAATGTGCCTCTTTTCCCCACAATGCCCAGATAGGAAGATACCCCATCGTGCGATAGTGTTCGAGCATACTCTGTATCATTCCGTCCACCCGCTCCGGGGAGAGAATGGTGTACAAGGGATGAGTTGCACGATAGGTGTCCCAAAGAGAAAGCGTGGAATAATAAGAGCCCGTCTTCGAGGTATACACTTTATCGTCAGCACCCCGATAACGTCCGTCCGTGTCCGCCATGTCGTTGGGCTGGATAAACAGGTGATAGAGCGAAGTATAGAAATTCTTCTTCTGTTCGTCACTACCAGTCACCTTTACCCGATCAAACAAATTGTTCCATTGCCGGCAGGCCTCCATACGAATCTTGTCGAAGTCCCATCCCGGATTCTCTTTCGCTAACGCCGCTTTCGCGCCTTCCAGGCAAACGGAAGAGAGCGCTATTTTCACTTGCAACGTATCACCTTCAGCAAGGTCGAAATCAAGAATAAGTCGTTTCGCCTTCTCCCCTCCTGCCGATGAAAGCACTTCACGTACAACATACGGTTTGTCAAAAGAGATCACATAATAGTATTGTCGCTTTACCCAATTTTCTACCACTTGATGACCTGTGATGGTATGATTGTCGGGCATATCCATTTCAGCAGACAAGACATGTGTTTTCAGCCGTTCTTTATCCCAAACGATCCCGTTCTGGAGGTCTACCAGTAAGTGGGCAGGAGCAGTGGAATGATAAACGTAACGATGAAAAGAGGTACGCTGCGTGGAGGTCAATTCCACGTCAACAGCAGCATCCGTCAGTCGGACGGCATAGTATCCGGGAGACGCCTTTTCGGATTTTTTATCAAACTTGCTTCTATAGACTCCGTCTTTCACTTCCCCACTGAAAGGCAATAGAAGAACGTCTCCCAGATCGGGACACCCCGTCCCACTCAAATGCGTTTGGGCGAAACCGATAAGGGAATCATCCGCAAAGTTATATCCGCTACAATACTTCCATTCGTCATTACCCGTTTCGGGGCTTGCTTGAATGAAACCGAAAGGTACGCAGGCTCCGGGAAAGGTATGTCCGTTGTCGGAAGTACCAACGAATGGATCAGCATATCGAATATAATCATCATCCATGTCCGTCCGGAAGAACAATGTTCCATAGCCGGGGCCATCACACCATTTGGAAGCACCCTCTGCTGACATCTTGGAGAGAACCCGGCGAGTATACGGCATATCCAATCCCTTGCGGGTGACGTAATGATTGTATACGATCTCATAGATAGGTCGAAACACTCCCCGTAATTTGTCCGAAATTGTTTGCCAGTTGCAATATCGGCCCGAAATATCAGTCCAAGTAGTAAAGGGAACGGATTCTCCCAAGTTATATTTCGCTGTATATTCGTAACCGGTCAACAGACGGTTGTCAAAAGCGGCGTACATCTTCTCATCCCCCTGGTTGTAAGCGGTTTCGCAGGCTTCTGCCAAATTACCCAAGCCGAACATTACGTGGTCTTGGTCGCGACCGCTCTCTTGACACTGTCCGTTCTCGCCGATATAATTCTTAATCGTTCCGTTGTCGTGCCCGTTGTAATAGAAGTGAACTGCCTGATTGTAGAGAGCCTCATCTTCCAGGAAAATACCAAAGGCCATATATGCTTTGGTAGCAGCAGCCCCCCAGTTGCCGTTTGTATATGGCTTCGCCTTGAAGAAGGTGTCCAATACAGGAATGAATACCGTTCGCAACATCTTCTCCCAGCCGGCAATCTCCGCCGGAGTGACTTTGGAATAGGTATGTTTAATTAGTTCTGCCGCGTTCGCCAACATACTGCCTTGTAGAGAGGCGCACAGTGGGTCGTCATTGTCGTTCGGACCTATTAATTTCAGCATGGCGCTGTAAGCATTCAATATCTCTATCGACTTGCGGGCATGGGCTTCATCTCCGGTGAGGGTCCACATCAAGGCGTTGAGATAAGCCGCCTTATGATCGTCTTCGCTAGGGCGTTTGGTATGTTTGTTCACTCCCAAACGAGCTATTACCTCAAAAGGGCCTTGCATCTGATAAGTGGACGAAGCACAAGAATCAGCTTCGAGCAATCGGTAAGAACTGTAAGCCGGCTCTATCCGATGATCTACGTAATATTTCATCCTCGCCAAACTCTCCTTCGTATGGAGAATACCCGGATGCATGAACTTGTTCGCTTCGGACAAAGATTGTCCGGCACGTATCTTCTTCCATCTCATGAGCGCTTCAATGTAATAATAATCAGCATAGATAATAGAGGCATCTATCTCATCGTCGGCTGGATAGTGCCCGGTAGAGTGCAACAGAAGAGCAGGATTCTTATCACGGCTTTGATACTTCTTCGTAGAAAGGTTGCGGAGCATCTTCTCTGCCAATTTATAATATTTATCTGCCCGCTCCTTATCGCCTTCCAGCGTCGACAGTTCCAACAAAGCTGAAGCGACAACCGCTGCTGCCGAAGCATCTCTGGGAGCGGTTGGGATATCGGGAGCATCGAAATCCCAATAAGGAATCAAGTCGGCAGGCAGACGACGGATGTAGAGGTCTGCCACTTTTTCGGCAAAGCGAAGATATTCTTTGTCACGTGTTTCACGATAGACCATCGTATATCCGTAGACAGCCCACGCCTGTCCGCGCGCCCACATCGAGGCGTCGTTATATCCTTGATGAGTGATTCCTTTGATGAGTTTTCCTGTAATAGTATCGTAGACAGCTACATGATAGCAAGAACCGTCTGTACGGAAATGGTTAGCTTTCGTCACACGAGCATGAGACAAAGCGATATCATAGAGCCTCTTCCCTCCTCCATGCTTGGCAGCCCAGAAAAGAAGTTCCAGATTCATCATGTTGTCGATAATCGTGTTATGAGGCCAATTGCTTTCTTTCACTTTCCAAGGCCACGATAAGAGGGTGCCTACACGGGGGTTGTAAAGTTTTGCCAGTTCGTCCGCACTTTTCAGCAGGATATCTTTGTAATAGTTCTCTTTCGTAAGGCGATAGGCATGACCGTAGCTACAAAACATTTGGAATCCCATATCGTGACTGGTTACTTTACTCGACAGAGACTCTAACAATTTTGTAAAATGAACAGCTTTTTCCTTTATCTCCGGTTCATGGCTGTATTCGTAATCATACCACAGGACTCCCGGAAAAAATCCGCTTGTCCAGTCGTGGGGACTCACCATATCCCACGATGACTTGCCGGCTTCAATAGCTCTCGGAAGTTTCGAAGAAGTTCCTATTGCTTTCAATGTTTCATGTATTTGCCGATTACAGTAAGCCAGTTCTTTTTCTTGGGCACCGGCTATACAGATAACGCATAAACTTATCCACAAAGAGAGTATTCTTTTCTTTATCATTTACCTATATTTTTATGATGTATATAATAACAAGAAGGTGTATCGAAAGTCTACAGTAACTCAAGACACACCCTCCCTTTATCCTCTTTTTACCTATTTTTTTACCTTATAATTGGAAGGTGATTAGTTTTCTTCCAAATATTTAATCAGTTCCGCTTCGTTTCTAAAGGATTTCATCCATTTAACGGTATAAGGCGATACGCCGTCCGGATATTCAAGATCAGCAATCTTCAACTTGAGAGACATATTGAATGATTGATCCGTAGGTATCGGATTCATATTGAAACGTCCTTCCGCCAAATTCCAATAATAAACTGTACCATAATCCGTTTCAATAGTTGAATGTGTATTATGCCCGTTATTATTATTCTTCTCATTTAAGAAAGTTCCATATTCACTACAGTCAACTGTTATCTTTTTCACCACAGGTAAATCTTCTATTACAATTGCAAGAATAGGATAATTTCCTATGTGCATTGTCGTCTCTCTTACTATATCACCTCTGTACGTGTTATTAGTCTGCAGACCAGGTGTCACAACCAAATTATCTCCGTCTGATACAGCCGTCGCATTATTCGTAGCTTTCTCCCATTCTTTTCCTTTCGCATCAATAGCTCCTTCGCTCGGCGGCATACCCGATTCCGTACGGAACAGTAGTGTCCCATATCCCGGATGGTCACACCACATTGCGTCCCCTTCCGGAGAGATTCTTGAGATAACCTGTTGCGTATACGGCATTTCCAGGCCTTTGCGAGTTACGTAATGATTGTAAGCAATCTCAAATACCGGTCGGAATTTTCCTCTATCGTCATCAGAGATATTATTCCATCTCACTCCTGTCACATCCGTGAAAGGTTCAAAAGGCACATCGTATCCGAGATTATACTTAGCTGTATACTCATACCCTTTCATAAGTCTGTTTTCCGATGCGCTCCAAAGCGTCTCGTTGCCCTGATTATAAGCAATTTCGCAGGCTTCTGCCAGATGTCCTATCCCCAGCATCGTGTGGTTTTGGTCACGTCCGCTTTCCTGACACTGCCCGCTCTCCATAATATAGTTCGTCAAACTTCCGTTATCGTGACCCTCATAGAAAAACGTCACCGCTTCGTTATAGAAACTTTCGTCATCCAAAAAGATACCGAACGCCATAAAGGCCTTGATAGCAGCGGTTCCCCAATTGCCGTTTGCATAAGGAGATTTGGCAAAGAAGTTTCTCAATACCGGAATAAATACGTTACGAAACATATTCTCCCAAGATTTGACATCCGTATCTGATACCGAAGGATAAGTATGTCTCATCAGTTCAGCGGCATTGGCAAGAAGAAATCCCTGCAAAGCAGCGCACAGGGGAGCGTCATTATCACTCATGTCGATCTCACGCAATGTGCCGGCATAAGCGTTCAATATCTCAATCGACTTTTGAGCATGCGCTTCATTTTTGGTGATATTCCACATAAGAGCATTCAGATAGGCAGCTTTATGATCCTCCTCGCTCTTAGTTTTGGTAGGATGAGGAGTCATATCTGGATTAAAACGAGCAATAGTTGTGAAAGGGCCTTGAATTATATATGAAGCAGAGGCCAAAGAATTCTGCTGCAACAGTCTGTAACAGTCCACCGCTGGAGAAACATTCCCATTCACAAAGTTCTGCATCCGGGTAATGGAAGCTGTCGTGTGTAGAATACCGGGATGAACGAACTCCATAGAAGGTCCCACTTCCGTATAGTTGGGATTCGGATTGGGCGGCGGAGGCGTATTATCTTCCTGACACGAAACAAACGTAAACAACAAGCATAATATCGGTAGTATATATTTCATTTTCATATGAATATCATTTTAAAGGTTCAACATTCGATTACCAACCCGGATTATTACCCAATTCGTGACCGTTGGACAAAGAGTTCAGCCACTGCAAAGGAATCGGACGCAATTTAAACTTACTCTCAAACGACTCTTGCGTCAAGGTAGTCTTGATTGTCCCACCATAGATGTTGGAAACATCCCAGTTGTACTTCAACACACGTTCAGCCAGTTTGCCGGTGCGTTGCAAGTCGTTCCAGCGTGATCCTTCACCAAGGAGTTCCTTTGCTCTTTCGTCCAAAATATTATCTATCGTGACATTGGAATAACGAGAAAGCCCACCCTGCGGAGAATGTTTTTCAGCACGGGAAACAACGTAGTTAATATATTTTTCGGCATTAGCCTGATCGTTGTTATTCATCACTGCCGCTTCCGCCGCAATCAGACAAGTTTCCGCCAAACGGAAGAGATAGATATCACGCGTCCCCGAACCGGATTCGTCTTCCCTATACTCCGCGTTTCCATCTTTGAATTTCCAGATAGGAAGACAGGTACGAGAAGTTGAATTCGTCGTCTGATAAGCGTGTTTGTAGTAATCATCTCCTCTCCCATCGGATAGTTGAACACTTTGTATCTTACTCCATTCTTGTCCGTTTCAGCCCAATACTTATATTCAGGATCGGTAGGTACCGGGAAATAGATAATCTTATCGCCTTTGGCGAACACTCCATCTACAGGAGTAGTACACTGGAACCAGTTCTTGCCTGCATCCTTTCCGTCTGTGGAAGTACTCGCATTACCATTCAAAGGACTCATAAAGGTCACAGAAGGACGTCTGTCTTTCTGCCAGTCATACATCATATAAGCAAATTTAGTAGGAATCGCCTCCACATGCATACTCGCATTACCATAATAACTGTCTTTGCCCAATCCCAGCCATCCGCCAATAGCATAAGGCATCATATACCATTGATTCCAGATATTGGTGTTGTAGTTAGCTCCGTCAGCAAAACCAATAGGGAAAATAATTTCATCGTTTATCTCATTCGACTGACGATGAACCATCGCATAGTCATCCAACAGCTTATGTCCGGAATTAAGATATACATCTTCCGCATCCTTGAATGCGTTTTCAAAATCCTTCGGATCGGCATACTCTTCATAACCACGTGTCAGATAAGCCAACGCCCGGATATGCTTCGCAGCAGCTTTGGACATGCGTCCGTAGTTGGAACCCGTTTGACGCCAGGGAAGAACACTAATGGCTTCTTCCAAATCTGTAAAAATCTGCTGGTAGAAAGCGGCGCCATTCGAATACTCGACAGTATAGCTCGGCTCTTTAGACTCGTTGATTTTCAACGGTCCCTGTCCCCAGTTCCTCACAATCTCAAACAAATACCAGGCTCTCAACGCTTTGGCTTCAGCCACAAGCTGCGTCAACGCACTGGGTTCTATTCCATCAGGGTCGTCTGTCTTCAAAATGACACTCTTCGAACGATCGATAGCAGCATTTACATTATTCAACGCATTGAAATAAGAACTCCACATCGCATAAATCGTACCGTTATTTGACTGATAAGTAGTGGTATACTGATTCATTGCCGCTACTTCCGTCGGATAATTCTGTGTGAAGACATCCGTACCTTGTTGTGTAAATATCTGATAAGTAGTCGTATTATAGATATTTTTCAAGTTTGAGTAGCAACCTACAATCAGACTCTCATATCCACCCTTTGTCTGATAGTATTTGTCCGCTGACTGGCTGGAATGGTTCACTTCGTCCAGAAAATCAGAACAAGCAGTCATTCCAAAAGTAAATAACAGAAGCGTATACTTCAAATATCTTTTGTTTATCATAGATCTGTTTTTTTAAAATGAAATATTAACACCAAGTAAAGCATTCATAGTCATACCGTCCGTATCTCCAATGTTAGTAAGATCAGGCTGTTCGGGATCAAGACCTCTGAACTTCGTAAGAATGAAAGGATTCTGTACAGTCACATAGATGCGGGCGTTATCCAGTCCCCATTTTGACATCAGTCTCTTGTTCAAAGTATATCCCAGCGTGATATAGGAAACTTTCAGGAAGTCTGTTCTTTCATAGGCGATATTACCTCTGGAACCCATTTGTGAGGGACGTCCCATGGTATTCGAAGGATTCTCCGGCGTCCAGTAATTAGTCCGCAGATTGTTGAAGTTCTGGCTGTTCCATTCTAATGCGAAGTTCTCAAAGAAACGGTCGTACTGTGTGGCTCCCGCCTGGAAATACATGTGGAATGAAAAGTCGAAATCATAGATTTTGAACATATTTGTCATACCTCCTGTCCAGTCCGGTGTTCTCTTGCCGTCAATGATATAGTCATCGTCCGTCAGCTTGCCATCATTGTTATAGTCTTTAATCTTGAAGTTACCCGGTACACAACCATATTTTGCAGCCTCTTCTTCTTCTCCCAACTGCCATACGCCAATTGTATTTTGAGTCCAGTTCGTATCTACCGGCTTACCAATGAAACGCTTGTCAGAATAGCGTCCTCTCATGCCTTTCAGATGAATGGAATAATTGCTAAGATCTTCTTCGTCAGCCAGACTTACGATTTCGTTTTTGTTGTAAGCCAGGTTGATGGTCGTATTCCAGGCAAAGTTCTTGGTCATGATATTCGCGGTATTCAACTGCAACTCAAATCCGCTGTTTCTTACGGAACCTACATTCGAAGTAACCGACGAATAACCCAAATGAACAGGAATATTACGTTTCATCAACAGGTCATTGGTAGTACGATTGTAGTACTCAATGTTACCCGAAATCCGTTGGTTTAAGAAACCGAAATCAAGACCTACGTTATATTCTGAAGTACGTTCCCAAGTCAGCATCGGATTGGCAATGTTGGCAGGAAGATTTCCTACGGAAGTAGACGTTCCGAACGGATAATATACAGACCCCGAAATGGTACCTTCGGATGCATAAGGAGACACGGAATTGGTATTTCCTGCCTGACCATAACTGAAACGCAGTTTCAGGTTGGACAACCAATCCAGATTCTTGGCAAAATCTTCTTCAGTGATTCTCCACGCAATAGCTGCGGAAGGGAAAAGCGCCCATTTATT
>OMDJ01001237.1_pt1 | contig 12712 bp, 10 predicted proteins | sample 1645211 | NCBI WGS metagenome assembly OMDJ01 (sample SAMEA103958142, study PRJEB25191) | human gut metagenome | biome: human-associated habitat [ENVO:00009003]; feature: intestine environment [ENVO:2100002]; material: feces | place: Germany | collected 2013/2015 | reverse complement strand
GCGAAGCTGATCTGGAATGGATTTTTGCGTGTAACTATGAAGGTACTGAATAGTTGCAAAATATGTAAACAACGGACTCAGGGATCTTTGAGAAAAAGGATTTCGGATTCCGTTGTTTCTTTTTTCATTGCCGTGTTCCCAGAAGAACCTTCCGGTGGCAGGTTTTGCAGGTGTATCTGGAAGAAACAGGAGACAAATTCGTTAAACTTATTTCAATTGACACTATAACGGCCTATTGGTAAAATGGAGATAGTGACGTTAAATAAAGAAAGAAGAGGAGAACAATATGACGATCAGAATCGGAATTATGGGTTATGGAAATCTTGGACGCGGCGTTGAGTGCGCCATCAAACAGAATCCGGATATGGAGCTTGCGGCAGTATTTACAAGAAGAGATCCGAAAAATGTCAGGATCCTGACCGAAGGCGCAAAGGTTTACCATGCGGACGAAGCGAAACATATGACAGATAAGATCGATGTCCTGATCCTTTGCGGCGGAAGTGCGACAGATCTTCCGGTGCAGACACCGGAGTATGCGAAATATTTCACCGTAGTGGACAGCTTTGACACACACGCGAGAATTCCGGAGCATTTTGCAGCTGTCGATGCAGCGGCAAAGGAAGCAGGAAATGTAGCAGTGATCTCCGCAGGCTGGGATCCGGGTATGTTCTCCTTAAATCGTGTATACGCAAATGCAATTCTCCCGGATGGTAAAGACTATACATTCTGGGGCAAAGGTGTAAGTCAGGGGCATTCCGACGCGATCCGCCGCATTGATGGCGTGAAGGACGCAAGACAGTATACAGTCCCGGTTGAGAGCGTGCTGGAGAGAATCAGAAACGGCGAGACTCCGGAGCTCACAACGAGAGAGAAACACACAAGAGAGTGCTATGTTGTTGCTGAAGAGGGTGCTGATCTTGCACGCATCGAAAAAGAGATCGTAACGATGCCGAACTACTTCTCCGATTATGACACAACGGTTCATTTCATCAGCGAGGAAGAGATGAAGCGTGACCACTCCACACTCCCGCACGGCGGTTTCGTGATCAGAAACGGAAAGACCGGATGGAATCAGGAGAATACACATGTGATTGAGTATCGTCTGAAACTGGATTCCAACCCGGAGTTCACTTCCTCCGTGATCGTTTGCTGTGCCCGCGCCGCATTCCGCATGAAACAGGAGGGAATGAGCGGATGCAAGACCATTCTTGACATTCCGCCGGCATACCTTTCCGCAAAGAGCGGAGAGGAACTCAGAAAGAATCTCCTGTAATCATAAAAAGAACCTTTAAAGGCAGCGAAAGAGCCGGCCTTTGATCAATCATACCTCCGCCCTGTGTCCGCAGCCGACAGATACAGGGCGGAAGTATCAATTGCCATGCATTCAGAAAAGACCGCAAACGGGACCCATGCATGGCGGATTTTGTAGAGGGTGAAGATATGACACTTAAGAAGAATCATCCGGCAGGCTACAACGGTATCACGGACGGTGTGATCTGGCAGCAGCTTCTGCTCTTTTTCTTTCCGATCCTGTTCGGGACATTTTTCCAGCAGCTTTACAACACGGCAGATGCCATGATCGTTGGAAAATTCGTTGGAAAAGAAGCACTTTCCGCGGTAGGGGGTACGACAGGAACGTTGATCAACCTGTTAGTTGGTTTCTTCGTCGGAATGTCCTCCGGCGCGGCCGTTGTCGTATCCCAGTTCTATGGGGCGAAGGAAGACCAGCAGGTGCAGAAATCGGTCCACACATCGTTCTGTCTGGCGCTGGCCGGCGGTGTGGCACTCTTAGTGATCGGTGAGATCTTCACTCCGGCTGCAATCCGGGCTATGGGTGCTCCCGAAGAGATCCTTGGATATTCTGTGACATATCTCAGGATCTATTTTCTGGGTATCATAGGAAATCTGGTCTATAACATGGGCGCTGCGATCCTACGAGCTGTGGGAGATTCGAAGAGACCGCTCTATTTCCTTGTGGCGAGCTGCCTGACCAATATTGCTCTGGATCTCCTGTTTGTAGTCTGTTTTCATATGGAGGTTGCCGGGGCGGCGCTTGCGACGATCATGTCCCAGCTTTTATCGGCAGTACTCGTTATGATAACGCTGATCCGGACAAAAGAATCTTACCGTTTTATCCCGAAGGAACTCCGTGTGGAGCCGGTATTATTAAAGAGGATCATAAAGATCGGTCTTCCGGCGGGACTCCAGTCCATGATGTACTCGATCTCCAATATCCTGATTCAGGCAAACATCAATGGATATGGAACGAACACGATTGCGTCCTGGGCAGTTTATGGAAAGATTGACGGTATCTTCTGGATGACCATGGATGCCATGGGAATTTCTGTGACGACTTTTGCGGGACAGAATTTCGGTGCAGGAAAGATCAAACGTCTGAAAAAGGGCACCTATGTGGGGCTTCTCATGTCGACGATCATTACGGCAGCACTTGGTGTATTTATGTTTACGGCAGGTCCGGTACTTATCAGTCTCTTTACCAACGATGTGGATGTCATGGCGGAGAGCATGAGTATTATCCGCTTCCTGGTGCCGTTCTGGTTCTGCTACATCTGCGTCAACGTATATCCGTGTACGCTGCGCGGCGTGGGCGATGCCCTGATCCCAATGCTGATCATCTGTGTTGGAACCTGTATCCTGCGTGTGCTCTGGGTATTCGGCGCAGGCGCAGTCCATCCGGGACTGTACACGACGCTGACGAGTTATCCGTTAAGCTGGACTATCACTTCGCTGGCATTCCTGGTATACTATTACCGGTTTAGTGCGATGAGAAAGTTAAATAAACTGATTGAAGAATAAGCATAACTGTTCGGCAGGTCTGTGAACTAATTGTTCTGGTCTGCTGAACAATTATAATAAGTGTAACTGGAATATGGATGTTGAATTTGAATTTAAAGAGAAAAATGGGGGCGCTTGTGTGACAAAGCTTTTGGCACCAGGCGCCGTCTGCGTGGTACCGGAAAGTCTGGGCGGACTTCCGGTGACAGAACTGGCAGACAAGGTATTTTCGGGGAGCACGGTGGAGAAAGTCTATCTACCGCGGACACTCACCCGGATCGGAAGATATGAATTTTATGGATGTGAGAAGCTTCAGGAGATCCATTTTTACGGGGCACTCCGGGAAGTCGGCGGCGGTGTGTTTACGGGCTGCCGGAATATCAGGAGTCTGACTGTGCATATGGGGGTGGATGAAGAGTCGGCGCTCAGGGATTTTGTGACAGAGATCAATGAGAGAGTCACAGTGCATGTGTTTATACAGAGCGGACAAAATCGAATGCAGGACGAGAGAGACACGGACTCTGCACGAACATCGCTGGCTTCAAGAACTTTTGAGGAAGAGAACGGGGTGACAGAGACTGCGCGTGTGATCTTCCCGGAATACTACGACGAGGCGGTGGAAAATACGCCCGCCAGGATCACGGTATCCAATATCCACGGTGCAGGGCAGAAGTATCGCTACTGTTTTGAGGGACGAAAATTCCGATTTGACAGGTATGATAAAATGTTTGTGTATGAAAAAGCAGAGGAATCGGTTCTCATGGCATCGAAGATCGCGGTGACCCGGCTGCAGTATCCAAAAGGACTGTGGGAGAGCGCGAAAAAGGAATATGAAAAGTTTCTTATGGAGAATCTTTATGAGGTACTTCTCGGCAGCCTTGAGGACCCGGAGACCATAAAATGGATTGCGGGACAGTATTTAACACCGGAAAAGAATCCGCTGACGGCGGATAAGATGTCGGGGCTGATCACGGAGATCTCGAAAAAGCATCTGCCGGAGCTTTTGGGAATGTTTATGGAGATCCAGAGGAAGAAGTTTGGTGTAAAGAAGAAAAAGTTTGATTTTGATTTGTGAGGAGGTCAGAAATCGTCATGAGAGAAGATGCGGCATGGTCGCCGATCCTGAGAGAGCAGGGCACGCTGGAAGAACTGGCGGCGATCGGCGTTGAGATCATACGGAACGCGAGGAATGAGCTGTATCTTTCCATGCGGTTTCTCGACGTGGCCTTAAATGGTCTGTTCCCGGTGGCGGACAACAGCATCAAGGGAATCGGAACGGACGGAACCTTATTATCATTTGAGACAGGATACATCTGCGGCTGGTACCGGAGAAATCCTGTTTATGTAAACCGCATGATCCTGCACGAGACTTTCCACTGTCTCTTTGTCCACCCATGGTCGAGAAAAAAGCGGGCGGAGGAATACTGGAATCTGGCATGCGATATCGCTGTGGAATCCCTGATCGATGGAATCCACAAGCCGTGCGTCCATCTGCCGATGTCACCGGTGCGGGCGGAATTTTACGGACGTCTGAGGAAAAAGATCAAGGTACTGAACGCGGAGAGCATCTATCACACTATGCAGGAGATGGAGCTTTCGGAGATCGAATATGAGCGGCTCTGCCGGGAATTCTGCCGGGACGATCATTCCAGATGGGAGAAAGAGGACGAGAAGAAATCTCCGAATCCCAACCGGAACCGAAAAAACGATTGGGATGACAAGCGGGAGAAGATGCAGGCGGAGATGGAGGCGTTTTCCAACGAGGCGGCGGATGACTCCAAGGAGCTGATGGACCAGTTGGCGGTGGAAAACCGGGAGCGGTACGATTACCGGAAATTTTTGCGGAAATTTTCGGTGCTGAAGGAGACGGTTCAGATCGATCCCGACGCATTTGACTATGTGTTTTACAATTACGGCATGCAGTTATATGGAAATATGCCGTTGATCGAGCCCCTTGAGACGAAGGAAGTCCGGCGGATCGAGGATTTTGTGGTCGTTATCGACACTTCGATGTCATGTTCCGGGGAGCTGGTGAAGAAATTCCTGGAAGAGACCTACGGGGTGCTGGCTCAGTCGGAGAGCTTCTTTAAGAAGGTCAATATCCACATTTTGCAGTGCGACGATAAAGTACGGCAGGATGTGAAGATCGAGAGCGAGGAGAACCTTCGGAATTACATGGACCACATGGAGCTCCATGGCATGGGCGGGACTGATTTCCGCCCGGCATTCCTGCATGTGGACCAGATGATCAAGGCGGGAAAGTTCAGCAGGCTGCGGGGACTTCTCTATTTTACGGACGGATATGGGACATTTCCGGTGAAAATGCCGCCATATGACACGGCCTTCGTGTTTATGCGGGATAATTATACTGACGCGGACGTTCCGCCCTGGGCGATGAAGGTGATTCTGGACCCGGAGTCGATGGAGGACGTCGGAAGAGTGTTGGATGGGAGATAAAAAATGAACATCAAGCGTGCAAAACAGGAAATTAAAAATACGATACAAGTGTATCTGACAAAGAACGCACACGGGGAATACGAGATCCCGTCCATGCGGCAGCGCCCGGTGCTGCTCATCGGTCCGCCAGGAATCGGAAAGACCCAGATCATGGAGCAGGTGGCGCGGGAGTGCGGAATCGGTCTCGTCTCCTACACGATCACACACCATACGAGACAGAGTGCCATCGGTCTCCCGTTTATCTCGGAGAAGACTTACAGTGGGAAGAATGTCCATGTGACGGAATATACCATGAGTGAGATCGTCGCGGCGATCTACAATAAGATCGAAGACACAGGACTCTCCGAGGGACTTCTCTTCATCGATGAGATCAACTGCGTGTCCGAGACACTGGCCCCGGCCATGCTGCAGTTTTTGCAGTATAAGACTTTCGGAAATCATAAGATCCCGGATGGCTGGATCATCGTGGCAGCAGGAAACCCGCCGGAATACAATAAATCCGTGCGGGAATTTGATATCGCGACCCTGGACCGCATCAAAAAGATCGATGTGGAGGCGGATTTTGAGGTCTGGAAAGAGTACGCGAAGCAGGCGGATATCCATCCGGCGATCCTGTCATTCCTCACCGCAAAGCCGCAGTATTTTTACCAGGTGGAGACAACTGTGGATGGCAAGATCTCTCCGGATTTTTAAAGGTCTGCGAGAAGGTGGATCTTATCTGTGACCGGGAAGTTGTAGTGCAGTACATTGAGCATCCCCGGATCGCAAAAGATTTTGCGAACTATCTGGAATTATATAAGAAGTATCAGGCGAGATACCAGATCGATGAAGTTCTGGAAGGAAAACGCAATGAGGGCCTGATGGAGCAGGCGGCGAAGGCACCGTTTGACGAGAAGCTTTCCATCATCAGCCTGATTTTAGCGAAGCTTGATGTGGAGTTTAAGGCTTATGCGCAGAAAGAGGATTATCTGGAAGTGCTGTTTGGGGAGCTGAAAGCATTCAAGAGAAGTCTGGAAGATAAAACGGAGGCCGGAGAAACGATGAATCCAGTGCCGCAGACTCCGATCAACATTTTCTCCCATCAGATCGAGGCATTCACCGCGGCATCCGAGCAGAAACAGAAAGCCGGTCTTCTCACAAGACAGGAAAAATATCGCTGTGCCGATATCGCAGCGGATATGAACCGATACCTTCAGACTGTGAAAGCAGAGCTTTTATCGGGTGGTGACGAGATATTCGACCGATTCCGGGAGCTGTTTGGTGACGAACGGACAGAACTTGAGGATCTGTGCGCTCATGCCGGACAGACACTGGAGTATGCCTTTGATTTCATGGAAGGAACGTTCGGAAGCAGTCAGGAGATGGTGGTGTTTATCACGGAACTGAACTCCAGCGCCCCGGCCGTGCGGTTCTTACAGGAAAATGAGTGTGAACGATATTTTGAATACAATAAGAATCTGCTGTTTGATGAGAGACGGGCAGATATTCTGAGCAGGCTGGACAGACTTGGGGCATTTTAATTGGAAAGGAAAGTGATCATATGGAATACGAAGGAACCGTATACCGCCCGCCGAGCGAGGCGAGAAGCTTAATTGTTCAGGTGACTGTGGGCTGTGCCCATAACCGGTGCACCTTCTGCAACATGTACCGGGTGAAAAAATTCCGAGTGCGGACAAAAGAAGAGATCATGAAGGATCTGGACGAATGCCGCGATTATTACGGACCGTATGTCAGCCGTGTATTCTTTGCGGACGGTGATGCACTGGTGGTAAAGACAGAACTTCTTTTAGAGCTTTTAGCCTATGTCCACAAAAATTTCCCGTATGTGGAGCGGATCACCTCTTACGGGACTGCAAAGGATGTTCTGGCAAAGTCTGAGGAAGATTTAAAAGCCTTAGCGGCAGCAGGACTCGAGATGGTCTATATCGGAGCGGAATCCGGCGATGACCGTGTTCTGGAGCATATCCATAAGGATGTGACGGCGGCCCAGATTGCGGCGGCGGGACAGAAATTGAAGCGCTGCGGCATTAAGACCTCTGTGACGCTGATCTCCGGCCTCGGCGGAAGAAAAGGGATCCGGGAACATGCCATCAAGTCGGCGGAGCTGATCAATCAGATGAATCCGGAGTATGCCTCCTTCCTGACATTGCGCCTCTATGAGGGAACCCAGATGAATGAGGAAGTAAAACGCGGGGAGATGGAGCTTATCACCCCGGATGAGATCGTGGAGGAAATGGAGCTGTTTTTAACACACATTGATTCTCCCGGAACGATCTTTCGGACAAACCACGCGTCCAACTATGTAGTGCTTGCGGGAACTTTTAACGAAGATATTCCGAAAATGCTGGCACAATTGGAGGACGCAAAGAAAAGACAGCGTTACCGCCTTGAAGAATGGCGCAGACATATTTAAGTAAGAAGAGAAGAGAAAACAGTCCCGCGGGCTTTCTGGACGCTTAAAACGGCAGAAAAATGGCTCGCGGGATATGCCTTTTCAGGGGCTTTCCGGGACGATCCCGGAGTGGACTCTTCTTGTAGATTGTATTCAAAAAACAACAAGATATAGTTTTGAATCATGAATTTTTCACCATATATATGGTTTTGGTATATCATATTTATATAGCAGTACTCCTTGCAATCCGGGAACAATACAGTTATAATAGAATCGTTCTCGCGTGAGTGACTAAAAATAACGTGGCGGGAACATGACATGACCGCCTTAAGAGACTCGTGGCGGCAGGTCCGACAGATTAATCATAAAATATCTAAATCAGATAAAATTTCTGTATAATTCTGAAAAAACAAACTGTATATACAACCAAGAAAACTATCAGCAACTGAAATGTACATGCCTGAGGCCGGCCAGTAAATGCGCGGACCTGTAGGTCAGCTGTGTTTTTTAGCAGAATAGACAGAAGAGAAAAACAGGCAACGGCAGTTGTGCGTAAAGCGGACAGTTCTGCCAACACAATGAAATGAAACGGGGAATCAGGGATGAAGATCATCAAAAGAAACGGAGCGGAGGAAAGTTTTGACACGCTCAAGATCGTAAATGCGGTCCAGAAGGCATGCAACGCCACAGAAAATGCCTATCTGGCACCGGAACAGCTTACGGATATCGCAGATTATGTAGAGTACAAGTGCAATAAGCTGGGACGTGCTGTGTCTGTAGAGGAGATTCAGGATATGGTCGAGAACCAGTTGATGGCCATCGGTGCTTTTGCGATCGCAAAAAACTATGTGCGCTACCGCTATGACCGCTCTCTGGTGCGGAAAGCAAACACGACGGACAACCGGATCCTGTCCCTGATCGAGTGCAACAACGAAGAGGTTATGCAGGAAAATTCCAACAAGAATCCGACGGTCAACAGCGTACAGCGTGACTATATGGCCGGAGAGGTCAGCAAGGATCTCACGAGAAGACTTCTTCTTCCGGAAGATATTGTAGAGGCGGATAAGCAGGGAATCATCCACTTCCATGACTCCGACTATTTTGCACAGCATATGCACAACTGCGATCTTGTAAACCTGGAGGATATGCTGCAGAACGGCACCGTGATCAGCGAGACATTGATCGAGCGCCCGCACAGCTTTTCCACAGCATGCAACATCGCGACCCAGATCATCGCGCAGGTTGCCAGCAACCAGTATGGCGGACAGAGCATCAGCCTTGCGCATCTCGCTCCGTTCGTTCAGGTATCGAGAGTGAAGATCCGTCAGGAAGTGATCGGCGAGATGAAGGATCTTGGAATTGCTGTGACAGAGGATCAGATCGATAAGCTCACGGAGGAGCGTCTCCGCAGAGAGATCACGAAGGGAATCCAGACGATCCAGTATCAGGTCGTAACACTCCTTACCACAAACGGACAGGCACCGTTCGTTACCGTTTACATGTACCTCGACGAGGCAAAGAATCCGCAGGAGAAAAAAGACCTTGCGATGATCATCGAGGAGACCTTAAAACAGAGATATCTCGGCGTTAAAAATGAAGCCGGCGTATGGATCACACCGGCATTCCCGAAGCTGATCTATGTGCTCGATGAGGACAATATCACTCCGGATGCACCGTATTACTATTTAACAGAGCTTGCGGCAAAATGTACCGCAAAGCGCATGGTTCCGGATTATATCTCCGCGAAGAAGATGCGGGAATTAAAGGGCGATGTGTATACATGCATGGGCTGCCGTTCCTTCCTGACCCCGGACCGTTCCTATGTAAAAGGAAACCTTGCGAATGCAGGAAACTACCGGGAAGGCGAGCGCAAGTATTATGGGCGCTTCAATCAGGGCGTTGTGACGGTAAACCTTGTTGATATCGGACTCAGCGCAAGAAAAGACATGAACAGGTTCTGGGAGATCTTTGATGAGAGAATGGAACTCTGCCACCGCGCAATGCGCTGCCGCCACGAGAGATTAAAAGGAACCTTATCCGACGCGGCTCCGATCCTCTGGCAGTATGGTGCTCTTGCCCGCTTAAAGAAAGGTGAGACCATCGACAAGCTCCTCTATGACGGATATTCCACACTTTCTCTGGGATATGCAGGCCTGTGGGAATGTGTATACAGCTTAATTGAGAAGAAATTAACTGAGCCGGAAGGAAAGAAACTTGGTCTTGAGATCATGCAGAAGCTAAATGACTACTGCACGAAGTGGAAAGAGGCGGAGAATATCGATTACAGCATCTACGGAACCCCGCTGGAGTCCACAACCTACTCTTTTGCGAAGAGTCTCCAGAGACGTTTCGGTATCGTAAAGGGCGTAACCGACAGAAACTACATCACGAACAGCTACCATGTGCATGTAACGGAACCGATCGACGCCTTCAGTAAGTTAAAATTAGAGTCTGAATTTCAGGCACTGTCCCCGGGCGGAGCGATCAGCTACGTGGAAGTTCCGAACATGCAGGATAATATCCCGGCTGTTCTTCAGGTCATCCGCTATATCTATGACAATATCATGTACGCGGAGTTAAATACGAAGAGCGATTACTGTCAGGTATGCGGCTACGACGGCGAGATCAAGATCATCGAGGATGACGGAAAGCTCGTATGGGAATGCCCGCATTGCGGAAACCGTGACCAGAGCAAGCTCAACGTTGCAAGACGTACCTGCGGATACATCGGAACACAGTTCTGGAATCAGGGCAGAACACAGGAAATTAAGGAAAGGGTACTGCACCTGTAATGAATTACGGAGAGATCAAAACATGTGATATTGCAAACGGTGAGGGAGTCCGCGTGTCCCTCTTCGTGTCCGGCTGTACACATCACTGTAAAAATTGCTTTAATGATGTGGCGTGGGATTTCGGATATGGAAAGCCGTTTACGGAAGAGACGGAAGAGATGCTGCTTGAGGCGCTGGAGCCGGATTTTGTGGATGGCTTATCGCTTCTTGGCGGAGAACCCTTTGAGCCGCAGAACCAGCGGGCACTTCTCCCGTTCTTAAAGAAAGTGCGCGAGAGATTCCCGAAGAAAAATATCTGGTGCTATACCGGTTATCTTTTCGATAAAGAGCTTCTCGGTGAGAGCCGGGCGAGATGCGAGTGTACCGATGAGATGTTAAGCCTGATCGACGTCCTCGTGGACGGCGAGTTTGTCCAGGAGCTCTACAGCGTGGCACTGGCATTCCGCGGTTCGGAGAACCAGAGGATCATCGATGTGAAAAAGTCTCTGGAAACAGGGGAGATCGTCTGGCATGCTCTGATGAGCCGGGGGATCTCGATGAAGTTTAATTAAAATATGAAGACAGATCGAATATAAAGGAAAGATCCGGCAGTTGGGTTGTTTTACAGGGATTTTTGATTCTGTAAGACAACTTGACTGCCGGATTTTTTTGATGTAATAGGAAATTCCGAGAAATTTCCTGTCTCACAAAAGGCACTTCTTTTTTTATAAAATCTGTAGTGCAGGTAAGGACATCATGTGAAAAATGAAGTCTGGATATGGCATCTGGATAGGCTTAGAACTGCCGCTGCTCTTGACTTTTTAAGAATAGTCCTGTATACTAATATAGTTCTAAATAGAACAGTTCACTTTTGAACCAGAGGTGATACACATGAAATTTGTTGATTTTATGGCGGACAGCCGGGATTTCTATACGGGGCTTATTGATCCGGTCTGCAAAAAATACGGGCTGACCCAGATGGAATTCAATATTCTGCTGTTTCTCGCCAACAATCCGGAGTTCGACACCGCCGCCCAGATCACCAAGAAGCGGGCGTTCACAAAGTCTCATGTCTCCATGTCTGTCCGCTCATTGGAAGAGCGCGGACTGCTCACTGGGGAATATTATGGGACGGACCGGAGGACGATCCATCTGAAACTCACGGACGCTGCTGCGCCGATGGTCTCTGACGGGAAAAACGTCCAGAAACGGGCCGCCGAGATCATCTGCCGCGGATTCACCCCGGAAGAGCACCGGATGCTGTTCGAACTTATGAACCGGATCAATTCAAACATCTCGGATTACAGGAAAGAAGGAAAGCTGCATGAACAATAGTAAAGAATTTCTTGGGACAGAGCCGATCGGAAAACTCCTCTTTAAGCTTGCCGTTCCATCTGTCATCGCACAGATCGTCAACATGCTGTACAATATCGTTGACCGGATCTACATTGGACATATCCCGGGAAGCGGAAGTCTCGCCCTGACCGGTGTCGGTGTCTGCCTGCCGATCATTATGGTGGTCTCCGCCTTCGCGGCCCTCGTAGGCTCCGGCGGTGCACCGCGAGCGTCGATCTTTATGGGAAAAGATGATATGGATTCCGCGGAAAAGATTCTCAGTGGCTGTTTTACGGTTCAGATTATCATTTCTGCGATTCTGACAGCAGTCTTACTGTTGTTTGGCCGCTCTATGCTCTTGACTTTTGGAGCCAGTGAAAACACCATCGACTATGCCGTTGATTACATGAGTATTTACGCTGTCGGAACGATCTTTGTCCAGATGACGTTAGGCATGAACATGTTCATCACGGCCCAGGGATTTTCAAAGACCAGTATGCTGACGGTTACCATCGGAGCTGTCTGCAACATCATTTTGGACCCGATCTTTATCTTCGGGTTTGGCATGGGCGTAAAGGGTGCGGCTCTCGCGACGATCATCTCTCAGGCGGTATCCTGCGGATGGGTTCTCGCGTTCCTGACCGGAAAGAAGACCTTCTTACGGATCAAAAAGGAGTATTTAAAGCCGGTTCCATCTATCGTTTTTCCGTGTCTTGCGCTGGGACTTTCCACATTTGTGATGCAGTCCAGTGAGAGTGTTATCTCGGTATGCTTTAACTCTTCCCTGTTAAAGTACGGCGGAGATCTGGCAGTCGGTGCCATGACGATCCTTACAAGTACGATGCAGTTTGCAATGCTGCCGCTTCAGGGAATCGGACAGGGCGCACAGCCGATCATGAGCTATAACTACGGAGCGAGAAATATCGACCGTATGAAGAAGACATTCAAGCTCCATCTCGTG
>OMDJ01001231.1_pt1 | contig 12760 bp, 9 predicted proteins | sample 1645211 | NCBI WGS metagenome assembly OMDJ01 (sample SAMEA103958142, study PRJEB25191) | human gut metagenome | biome: human-associated habitat [ENVO:00009003]; feature: intestine environment [ENVO:2100002]; material: feces | place: Germany | collected 2013/2015 | reverse complement strand
AAATCGACTGACCTTTCTTTTTTACCCAACAATATCTTTAATTAAGGGAGACGGGCGAAACCGTGCCCAACACCGAAACTCTGAAACTGCTGTCCCAGCTGTTTGATGTCTCCATCAACACCCTGTTGGGCAGCCCGCGCACCATGGTCTGCCAGTGCTGCGGCATGCCGCTGGATGATTCCACCTTGAGCAAAGGGCCGGATGGTGCCTTTAACGAGGATTATTGTAAGTGGTGCTATGCCGATGGCCAGTTCGCCTATCCCACCAAAGCTTCCCTGCTGGATTATCTGATGGCACATATGCCCAACCCGGATAACGCCCCCCGCCGCCGTTTGCCGCGCCCAGTTTGATACTTACCTTTCCCGGCTGAAGCACTGGAAAGAGGAAGAGTAACCGCAATAAAAACAGACACAAAACAAAATCTCAGTTGTGCAGGTAGGATACCGCACGGCTGAGATTTTTGTTTTGCAATTTCCGTTTTGTTTCGGCGGCCCAGCTTTTTGAAAAAGGCTGACCCCCCAAAAGCCCCGTGCCGGGGAAAGCTCAACAGACCTGCGCCTGTTCCCTTTCCCCTCACACGGGGCTTTTTATATTTGGTCTGATTAAAGGCAATACCGCATAATTCTAAGTGCCGATACGGCGAGCGAGGTGCGGCAGCCGCCGAAGCGGTGCTTAAGCCGTAAGGCGGGAATTGTGCGGTGTTGCCTAAAGTTTTTCGCCCAGCCTTTTTTCAAAAAAGGCTGGAAAACAACTCCAAAAAGAAAATTACTTTTCCTTCGGTACCAGCACGGTCTTGCCGCCCATGTACGGCTGCAGAACAGCCGGAATGGTCACGGTGCCGTCAGCCTGCAGGTGGTTCTCCAGGAAAGCAATCAGCATGCGCGGCGGGGCAACGCAGGTGTTGTTCAGGGTATGGGCCAGCTGGGTCTTGCCATTCTCATCCTTGTAGCGGATGTGCAGACGGCGTGCCTGGGCATCGCCCAGGTTGGAGCAGCTGCAAACCTCAAAGTACTTTTGCTGACGCGGGCTCCAAGCCTCAATGTCGCAGCTCTTCACCTTAAGGTCAGCCAGGTCGCCGGAGCAGCACTCCAGCTGGCGAACGGGAATCTCCATAGAGCGGAACAGCTCAACAGAGTTGTGCCACAGCTTGTCGTACCAGGTCATGCTGTCCTCCGGCTTGCAGACGACGATCATTTCCTGCTTCTCGAACTGGTGGATGCGGTAAATGCCTCGCTCCTCAATGCCGTGGGCACCCTTCTCCTTGCGGAAGCAGGGGCTGTAGCTGGTCAGGGTCAGGGGCAGCTTGGCACCGTCCAGGGTCTGGTCAATGAAACGGCCGATCATGGTGTGCTCAGAAGTGCCGATCAGGTACAGGTCCTCACCCTCGATCTTGTACATCATGGCATCCATTTCGGGGAAGGACATAACGCCCTTCACCACATCGCCGTGCATCATGAACGGGGGGATGACATAGGTGAAGCCCTTGTCGATCATAAAATCGCGGGCGTAAGCCAGAACAGCTTCGTGCAGGCGGGCAATGTCGCCCAGCAGATAGTAGAAGCCGTTGCCGGAAACGCGGCCTGCAGCATCCAGGTCAATGCCGTCAAAGCTTTCCATGATGTCAACATGGTACGGGATGGGATAATCCGGCACAACAGGATCGCCAAAGCGCTGTACTTCCACATTGCAGCTGTCGTCCGGGCCGATGGGCACACTGGGGTCGATCATCTGCGGGATGGTGTACATGATGTCGCGGATCTTGTCCTGCAGCTCGGCTTCCTTGGTTTCCAGCTCTTTCAGGCGGTCAGCCTGTGCGGTCACCTGCTTCTTGATCTCCTCGGCTTCGGCGGCCTTGCTGGGGTCCTTTTTAGCCTGGCCCATCAGCATGCCGATCTGCTTGGAAAGCTTGTTGCGGTTGGCGCGCAGGGTGTCACCCTCGCCAATGGCGGCGCGGTACTCGGCATCCAGATTGATGACCTCGTCTACCAGCGGCAGCTTGGCATCCTGAAACTTCTTTTTAATGTTCTCCTTGACCTCATCGGGGTGCTCACGCACAAAACGAATATCCAACATGATTCAAAATCCTTTCCTCTATTTGTAATTTTGCAAATGCTTGAAATCTAAAGTAATAAAATGAAAGAGTTATGCCTCGCCCTCACCGGACGGATCAGCCGCCTCAGCGGCCTGCTCAGGGTCATACTGCCCCAGCAGCCCGGCGAACTGCTGCAGCTGCGCATCAGAATAAAATGCAATGTGCAGCACGCCCTTGCCGCCCTTGTAGTCCACATGCACTTCACTGCCGGTGGTCTCTTTCAGGGCACCCTCCACCTCCACGGCAAGCACCGGGCGGGTAAAGGCATCCTCTTCCTTGGCGGGCTTCGGCGGCTTGGACATTTTGCGGCACAAAGCTTCGGCCTGGCGCACGCTCATGTCCTTGGCAATGATCTGGTCCGCCGCGGCGGACATCTGCTCCGGTGAGCTAAGGCTTAACAGCGCTTTGGCATGGCCCGCGCTGATGTCCCCTGTCCGCACCTGATCCCGCACATACTCCGGCAGGTTCAGCAGGCGCATGGCGTTGGTAATGGCGCTGCGGCTTTTGCCTAGCCGCTTGGCGGCTTCTTCCTGCGTTAAACCATAGCGCTCGATCAGCTTTTTGCAGCCCTCGGCTACTTCAATGGGGTCCAGGTCCTCGCGCTGTAAGTTTTCAATCAGGGCCAGCGCAGCGGCCTGTTCATCGGTCACATCTTTGATCAAAACCGGAACTTCATCCAGCCCGGCCATGCGCGCGGCACGCCAGCGGCGCTCACCCGCAATGATCACATAGCCCGGCCCGGTCTTTTTGGCGCGCACCGCAATGGGCTGCAGCAGGCCGTTTTCGCCAATGCTCTCTGCCAGGGCCGCCATGGCGTCTTCGTCAAAGTTCTTGCGCGGCTGGTCGGGGTCCGGCTCAATCTCCCGCACAGGCAGGCGGGTCAGATCCGGGCTAGCATCTTCGGTCATGGGCAGGTCTTCAAACAGGCTGTCCAGCCCTTTGCCAAGGCCGCCCAATTTGCGTTTTGCCATTCACACACTTCCCTTTCCCAAACAGGAAAACCAGGGTCATTCCCGCTCGTTATTTTCCAAAAATTCACGCGCCATGGCCATATAGGCTTCGCTGCCCTTGCCGTTCGGCTCGTAAAAATTGATGGGCATACCAAAACTGGGCGCTTCCGAAAGGCGCACGGTGCGCGGCACAACGGTTTTGTAAACCTTGTTGCCATAGTACTTTTTGACCTGTGCAACCACCTGCATGGTTAAGTTGAACCGGCCGGAGTACATGGTGAACACCACGCCCTCAATGTCCAGGTAATGGTTGTATTTTTTGCGCACGATCTTTAAGGTATTCATCAGCTCCGAAAGCCCCTCCAGCGCATAATACTCGCACTGAATGGGGATCAGCACCGTATCGCAGGCGCAAAGACCGTTGACGGTCAGCAGATCCAGCGAGGGCGGGCAGTCAATGAACACATAATCGTACAAAGGAATCAGCGGTGCCAGGATGCTGCGCAGGCGGTTTTCGCGCCGGGGCAGCTCCACCAGCTCCACCACAGCACCGGCCAGCTGCGTGTTGGAAGCAATCAGGTCTGCGTTGAACTTGGTGTGAACGATGGCCTGCCGAATGTCATCATCGTTGATCAGGCAGGTGTAAATGTTGGATTGCTGGCCTTTTTTTGCAACGCCGTAACCCGAGGTGGTATTGCCCTGCGGGTCAAGGTCAACCACGAGAACCTTTTTGCCCAGCGCAGCCACGCAGGAAGAAAGGTTGACGCAGGTGGTCGTTTTGCCAACGCCGCCCTTTTGGTTTGCGATTGCAATTACTTTTGCCATTTTACCCTCCATGTATCGTTTGGAACCGCTAAGAACTTATTTATTATAACACAGCAGCCCCTTTTGTGGAAGTCCTAACCCCCAAAAACACAAAAAATCCCCCCAGAATGTTCCACGTGGAACATTCCGGAGGGAAAAAGCGCAGGAAGAGGCAGTGTGCCCCTAAATATATAACAAGAAAACTGCATTGGTAAGGCGTGCAGAATGTTTTATTATGCGCTGCAAACATAGAAATTGTCCTGTAGGGCGGGATGCCCTTCATCCCGCCGCAACCTTGCCTTGCTTGTGCATTATAAATTTTGTGATGTACCTGACGTCAATTTGTAGGGGACGATGAGCCTTTGCCTTATGTGTCCATCCAGCCATCCCCGAAAATCATATATAATCCACGGACAGCCACGAACCTAATCTTATGCCTCCACCCTACCTCCAATTCCGCATTTCTAATTCCTAATTTCGCATTCGCCCAAACTCCTAACGCCTCCCTCCTAACTCCTAACTAACTCATCCTCTTCCCCAAGGCTGCTTCCTTCCCCGCTCGGCATCTCCGGCTCATGGCACGCCGGCAGCGTGTTGGGCACGGGCAGCGGTGCAGGGGTAGCGGTGGGGATGCGTACCGTGTATTCCAAAAATCCATCCGCTTGCTCACAGCTGGTCACGGCGGGAATGCCCCGCTGGGTCATCAGGTCAACCGCGTGCTGTAAGGTGTTTACAAACAGCCGCACATCCCCCACCATTGGCACTGTGCTGCGGCAGGGGCCGGGGGTGTCTTTGGGGGCAGCCAGCATGGCGTTCACCAGACGGTCGGCTTCCCGCACACTCAGCTTGTCCCGTGCGATCTTTTCCAGCGCAGCGGTGCGGCGGCTTTCCGGCAGGCGCAGTACAGCGCGGGCGTGGCGCTCGGTCAGACCGGCAGCGGTGCAGAGCTGCTGCTGGGCGGTGGTCAGGGTAAGTAAGCGCAGCTTGTTGGCCAGCGCGGGCTGGCTTAACCCCAGGCGGCGTGCAGCTTCGGCCTGGGTGCAGTTCCAAAGCCGGATCACCTCCCGGATGCCCCTTGCCGCATCAAAGGCATCCAGTTGGGCGCGCTGTAAATTTTCCAGCAGCCCCAGCGCAGCGGTTTCGCTGTCGTCAAAGTCCTGAATGATGGCCGGGATGCGTTCCAGCTTCGCCAGGCGGCAGGCCCGCAGCCGCCGCTCCCCTGCCACAAGCTGGTACTTGTGGTAGCCTGTCTTGCGCACGCTGATAGGCTGCAGCAGCCCGTTCTGTAAAATGCTGACAGCCAGCGCCGCAATCTCGGTTTCATCAAAGGCGGTGCGCGCCTGGAACGGCGATGGCTCGATCTGCTCCACCGGCAGTAAAACAATTTTGCCGGGTTTCTGATTGGCGGCTTTTTTATCTGGTTTGGACATATGGCTTCTCCCTCCCCCGCACAGGCAATAAAAAAGCCTGTGCTTGCCTTTTATCAAAAGCATAGCACAGGCCAAACCGGTTAGAAAGGAAATTCGTTCGCCGCAATTCGAGGTAAAACCCGGAGTTTTGTTAAATTAAAGAGGCTTTTTTGCAATTTTTCCGCCGTTGCGGGGGTAAGCTGTCGGCGTTTGCGAAATCTTTTTGCAAACCACCAGCCGCCGCTCGCTGCCGTCCGGCAGGGTGAACGCGCGGGTATCGCCGTAGGCACCGCCCAGCTTTTTCAGGGCGGCAGCGGAACCGCCCAACTCAGCATCCGCATCAGGGCCTTTCATTGCAATGAACACCCCGCCAACCCGCACAAGCGGCAGGCAGTATTCGCACAGCACCGGCAAGGCGGCTACCGCACGGGCGCTGGCGACATCAAACTGTTCACGCCAGATTTTGCGGGCGGCTTCCTCTGCGCGCTCCTTGGCGAACTCTACCCCCGTCAGGCCAAGTTCCCCGCACAGGTACTTCAAAAAGTCCACCCGCTTGCCGGTGGGCTCCATCAGGGTCAGCTGCAAATCCGGCTTGAAAATTTTTGCCACCACACCGGGGAACCCTGCCCCGGTGCCAACGTCCACCAGTTTGCCGGTTACTTCCGGCTGGGCGGCAAACAGCAGGCTGTCCGCAAAATGGCGGTCCTCAATGCCCTCCGGGCTGGTGATGGCCGTCAGGTTCACCTTCTGGTTGTAATCCACCAGAATTTCCGCATAGCGGTCCAGCAGGTCCAGCTGGGCACCGCTCAGCACAATGTTCCACGTGGAACATTTTTGTGCAAGGCGTTCTTTATCGATCATATAAGCTCCTTTATAAAAATAATAAATAATAATGAATAAAGAACAATGTCGGTGCGCCGCCCGCTGCGGCGCAAATAAAATAGGTTGGCTGCGATGGAGCAACCATGATTTTTTCCGGAACAGCTGACTTAATTAAAATGTGATGCCGTGGGCATCACACAACAATTATTCATTATTCTCTATTCTTTTTTAATTTAAAATGAGTATCCCGCCCCTTATTCTGCCGCAGTCTTCCCTGCTTTCATCAGGGCAATGCTCAGCTGGGCCAGGTCGCTGGGGCTTACACCAGGAATGCGTCCGGCCTGTGCCAGCGTGCGGGGGCGAATCTTCGTCAGCTTTTCGCGGGCTTCCAGCGTCACGGTTTCCAGCGGGGCGTAATCAAAGTCATCGGGGATCACCACATTTTCGTGGCGCTGTACCTCGTGGATAGCGCGCTGCTCACGGGCAATATAACCGGCATAGCGGATCTCGGTTTCAATGCGCAAGGCCATGGCAGCACTCACATTCTGCCCGCGGCCAATCACCTTGGCCAGCAGCTCATAGTGTACGCCGGGCCGCTTGAGCAGCTCCGCCGCCGTGCCGCCGGATTCACCCAGCGTTTCCAGCACTTCCGGCGGGGCAACGGTGCGCAGCTCCGCCAGCGGTACTTTGGTGGTTTCCAGCCGGTGCAGCTCGGCCTTTTTCACTTCCATGTCGTGGGTGAACGCCGCCCAGCGGGTGTCGTCCACAAGGCCGTATTCCCGGCCAATGGGGGTCAGGCGCTCATCGGCGTTGTCCTGCCGCAGGCTCAGGCGGTACTCGCTGCGGCTGGTCATCATGCGGTAGGGGTCCATCACGCCCTTGGTTACTAGGTCGTCCACCAGCGTGCCAAGATAGGAAGTATGCCGTGCCAGCACCAGCTCGCTCTTGCCCAGAGCCTGGCGGGCGGCGTTCAGGCCGGCCAGCAGGCCCTGCGCGGCGGCTTCCTCATAGCCGGAAGTTCCGTTGAACTGCCCTGCCCCGTACATGCCGCCGATCACTTTGCTTTCCAGCGTGGGCAGCATGCTGGTGGGGTCCACACAGTCATACTCGATGGCATAAGCCGGGCGCATGATCTCCAGGTTCTCAAACCCCTTGATTGTGCGGTACATGGCATTCTGCACGGCTTCCGGCAAAGAGGAACTCATCCCCTGCAGGTACATCTCTTCGGTGTCCTCGCCGCAGGGCTCCACAAACACCGGGTGGCGTTCCTTGCCCTTAAAGCGCACCACCTTATCTTCAATCGAAGGGCAGTACCGCGGGCCGACACCCTGAATGTCCCCGCCGTACAGCGGCGAGCGGCTCAGATTGTCCAGGATGACCTTGTGGGTCTCCGGGTTGGTGTAAGCAATGTAGCAGTCCACCTTGTTGTGCATCGGCTTGTGGGTCATAAAGCTGAACGGCTGCAGCAGTTCGTCCGGGTCGCCGGGCTGGCAGTCCAGCTTGCTGAAGTCAATGCTGCGGCGGTGTACGCGGGCCGGGGTGCCGGTCTTGAAGCGGCGCAGCGGCACACCGCGGGCCGTCAGATCCTTGGTCAGCGCGGTGGCCGCATGGGTGCCGTCCGGGCCGCCGTCATAGTGGGCTTCGCCCACAAAAATGCGCCCGCCCAGCGCTGTGCCGGTGGCAATCACCACGCACTTGCAGCTGTAATAGCCGCCCAGCGCCGTTACCACCCCGCACACATGGCCGTTCTGCACATCCAGCCGCACGATCTCCGCCTGGTGAATTTCCAGGTTGGGGGTCAGCTCCAGCGCGTGCTTCATCCACATGTGGTAGCGCTTGCGGTCGGTCTGCACGCGCAGGCTGTGTACCGCGGGGCCTTTGCCGCGGTTCAGCATCCGGCTCTGCAAAAAGGTGGCGTCCGCCGCAATGCCCATCAGACCGCCCAGCGCATCGATCTCCCGCACCAGATGCCCCTTGGCTGTGCCGCCAATGGACGGGTTGCAGGGCATGTTGCCGATAAAATCCAATGTCAACGTAAAGATCGCCGTCTTGGCGCCAAGCATGGCTGCCGCATGGGCAGCCTCAATTCCGGCGTGTCCGGCACCCACCACGACCACATCATAATTTCCCAAAAAATCCATAATCTCTATGCCTCAAATCAAAACTCTTTGATGGAAGAAATTTTCGTCACTTCATTGTATCACAGCCGCGCCCGGAACACAATAAAAGAGCGCCTGCCCCCGCAGAAAATAGCGGGTAAACAGGCGCTCTTGAAACGCAGAAGAACAGGTGGGTTATTTGCCCACACAGAAGGTAGAAAACACTTCGTCAATGGTAGCTTCGGTGGCATCCTCACCGGTCAGGCGGGCAAGGGCACGCTGCGCATCGCTGATGCACACCCCGGCAGCATCCAGCCCAAAGCCGTCCTCCTGGCTGTTCAGGGCTTCGGCCAGGGCGTCGCGGGCTTCCTTGGCGGCGCTCAGCTGGCGGGCGCTGCACAGCGCGGCAGCGTTGGGGTCCAGGTTGGCGGTGCCCAGCAGTTGGGCGACCGCCTGACACAAAGGCTGCAGGCTGGCGGCGTCCCGCGCGGTCAGCGGAATGATGGCCTTGAAGTAAGGCGCTAACTGCTGCTGTGCGGCAGTGAATGCTTCCCCCTGCCCGGCCAGATCCTGCTTGTTCAGGATGGCCAGCGCAGGGCGGCCCTGGCAGCGGCGTGCAATTTCCAGGTCTTCCTCATTCAGCGGGGCGGCCAGGTCGAACACGGCCAGCACCAGCCCGGCTTCCTCCAGCTTTTTCCAGCTGCGGCGGATGCCCTCGGCTTCCACAGCATCGCCGTGTTCCCCCACATCCCGCACACCGGCGGTGTCAAACAGGTTCAGCCGGATGCCGGTATCCCCCAGCATCACGGCCTGCTCCAGCACATCGCGGGTGGTGCCCGCAATGGGGGTCACAATGGCGCGCTCAAACCCGGCCAGCAGGTTCAGCAGGGTGCTTTTGCCCACATTGGGGCGGCCCAGCAGCACACAGTCCACCCCGCGGCGCAAAACCGCCCCGGCCCCGTACCCGGCAATCAGCTGGTCCAGCGTGTCCCTCTGCTCGCTCAGTGTGGCGATCAGCTCTGCCTGCGATACCTCCGGCACATCCTCCTCCGGGTAGTCGATCCAGGCGGTCAGGTGGGCAGCCAGCGTTTGCAAAGCGGCCTGGATGCCCGCAATGCGCCGTGCCAGCGCGCCGTCCAAAGCGGACTTTGCCAGCGCTGCCCCCTGCCGCCCCTCGGCGGAGATGATCTCCATCACGGCTTCGGCCTGGGTCAGGCTCATGCGGCCGTTTTCCAGTGCGCGGCGGGTAAACTCGCCGGGGCCGGCGGGCGCAGCACCGGCCAGGTACAGCGCTTCCAGCAGGCCCTGGGCCATGGCGTTGCCGCCGTGGACTGAAAGCTCGATCACATCCTCACCAGTGTAGCTGTGCGGCGCGCGGAAAAACAGGGCGATGGTCTCATCCATCTCCTCACCCCGCAGATGGTAATGCCCCAGCATGGCGGTGTAGCCTTTGGCATCCGCAACCTGCTTTGCCGGGTTGCGCGGGGTGAAGATCTCCCCCACCACCGCATACGCTTCCGGTCCGGATACCCGAACGACCGCAATGCCGCCTGCCCCCGGTGGGGTGGCAAGGGCGCAAATAGTAGAACTCATATCAATACCTCGAACTTATCTGTTGTTGGCTTTATGCCGGCCTTGGCTGCGTCAGCAGCGGTAACTCTCCCGCGGGCCAAGGTAGGATTCCGGCAGGGTGGTGCCGTCCGGCCAAAGCACGATCTTTTCCAGAATGATGGCTGGGCTGACCGCATAAAAGCGCAGTGTGTTGACCCCCGCATGGCACAGGATGACGGCCTCGGTCAGCTTTACATTGGCAAAGCCCTCGGCGTACCACTGTTCGCTGCCAAAGAACGGTCGGTTCTCCTCGTGCACGGTGTTTACAACCTGCACCGCTCCGCCATTGACCGAATAACCGATATACTGCTTTGGCTCAAAGGTGACCGGTGTGGTGGCGGACATATGGAACTGTACGTGATAGTTTCCATCTTTTGCCGCAGCAAACGCATATTCCAGATAGGGGCGCTCTTCACTGTTTTCAAAGTTGGCGGTAGCCGGGAACACTTTCAGCGCGGTGCCCAGGCGGCCATACGGCTTGAGCAGCGCAAAGCCGCCGCCGGGAACATCCCGCTTGGCAGTGTAGTGCTGTGCTTCCATGGCAATGCAACCGTTGGCTTCCACAAAAGTTCCTTTGGGGTAACTGACCGGCGTATTGTCCACTTCCACAATGATGTTGGCCGCACCGGTCCCCTCCTGGATATGCTCATTCACCACAGCGAACTGTCCAGCCGCTTTGCCGGTGATCTGGCTGCGGTCAATCGTCAGGGTCACGCGCTGATTTTCGGCCACGGTGCCGCCGGTGCAGCTGAACTGCATCCAGGGGCAGTCGGTCTCAATGTGCCAGCTGATGGGGCACTTGCTGCCGCAGGCAACGTCAAACGCAACCTGGCTGACATCCGGCCGCAAAAAGTCCTGCCATACCTGCGGCTTGCGGCCATTCCACCAAAAGCCGGTGGCATACTCGGTATCTTCCACGCGGGATACGATCATCCGCGGCCGGTTGGCCGGGGTGATGTACATCCGGATGGGCAGCTTGTTGTCCTCGTCGTTCCAGTACACAAAGCCGATGTGCTCCGATAACCCGAACCCGTAATACTTGCCGCCGTCCACGGTGTGGTATTCGTTCACCAGCGCTTCGTCTGCTTCAATGCAGGCCTGCACTTCATCGGCCAGCCGGTTGGCGGCAACGCGGTTCTGTTTGGCGTACAGATGGTTGCGCCCGGTCAGGATCCACATCTTCATCAAATTGGCCGTGCCGCACGCCGGGAAGTAGATCAGCGAGATAAAAGCGCTCAGGTCCTCCTGCGGGCAGGCGGTTTTCAGCGCATCACATTCGGTAAGGATATGCTCAGAAATTTGCAGCACTTCCTCCGCCTCGCCGTAATGGGTCGGGTGGTAGGTGTTCTCCCCCATCTTCTCGTGCTTTCTGCGGGCCAGCAGGCGGGTGTAGTCGGTGATGATGCCCTCAATGCGGGGCAGGTCCGCCGGTGCAAAAGCCGCGCCAAAGTTGCGGCGCACCCACTGTGCGGTGTACTGGGTGGTAATGGCAGCATCCTGCCCGCCCCAGGCGTCAATATCATAAGCCAGGTCCAGGAAGTAGGAAAGCCCGAACTCCTGCGTGCCAATATCACCGATGTTCGTTACCCAGATCTCCCGCACGCCGTATTCGTAAGCGGCGGTCATCTCCTCCCACACTTTGGGCAGGTAGGTGGCACCCACCCATTCAAATGAGTGGGGCCCGCCGTGCATGTCCATGTGGTAGTACATGCCGTACCCGCCGGGGTGGCTGCGCATTTCCGGGCTTGGCAGCGTGCGGGTGGAGCCGTGGTTGTTGTCGCTCAGCATCAGGGTCACGCCGTCCAGTTCCGGATCACCGATTAGGCCTGGCGTTTCCTTGCTGCCGTAAAAGAACTCTTCGGTTTCTGAGAAGAAAACGATCTGCCGCGGCACCTGCCTGACATCCGGGTTAATAATCTCCCGGATCAGCTGGTTCTGGGTTTTCAGCACATTGCGGATCAGTTGAATGTTCTCTTCCAGCGTGGCGTGCTGCATAATGGCAGTGTCATTTTCGCCGCGCATGCCAAGAGTGATGACGTTCTCAAAATCTTTGTTGCGGGTCAGGCCGTCGCGCCAAAAGCGGGTAATGCCTTCTGGGTTGGCAATGTAATCCCAGGCATCGCCGTAAATGGAATCCCTGCCCCGCACCATGCTGTATTCCTGCCCGCTGCGCATACAGGGTTCGTGGTGGGAGGTGCTCATCACCACACCCAGTTCGTCCGCCAGTACGGCGCTTTCCAGCCCAGGGCCGTCCAGGCTGAAATTGGAATTCCACATGGCAGGCCACAGGTAGTTGCCTTTCATGCGCAGCAGCAGCTCAAATACCGGCGCATAGCAGGCGGCGTTCATGCTGCCAAAATGGGTCTTGGCCCAGTTGCCAAAGGCGGGCCATTCATCGTTGATAAAAAAGCCGCGGTACTTGACGGACGGCACCCTGGATACCATGTTCACCCGATCATCCAATACCACAGTGTCCTGGTGCCGCGGCAGGACATGGTTCCAGTTGACCAGCGGGGAAACGCCGATCAGCTCCGAAAGATGGAACAGCCCGTAAATGGTGCCGCGCTTGTCGCTCCCCGCAATCACCAGCGCGGCGCCAATGCCCGCCAGGGGGGTCTCAATGACCTGGAAGCTGTAGCATTCCCATTTGCCCCGGATGGCATTCAGGTCAAGTTTGCCCGCGGCTTCCAGCGCATCCAGCATGGGGCTGTGTCCGATGGTACCGTACAGCACGGCACAGCCACTCCCCTGCCCGGCGGTAATTCCGGCGGGCAGAATGCCTGTCACCAGTTCAATATCCTGCTTTACCATTCCGGCAACTCGTTTTACACCGGGCAGGGCCTGCGCTTCCTCATAAAAAGCAAGCCCTTTGCCGATCGTGATCTGCGGCATAGTTGGTTTCCCTCCTGCTTTTATCAAAGGCAATACCGCATAATTCTAAGTGCCGATACGGCGAGCGAGGTGCGGCAGCTG
>OMDJ01001226.1_pt1 | contig 12795 bp, 12 predicted proteins | sample 1645211 | NCBI WGS metagenome assembly OMDJ01 (sample SAMEA103958142, study PRJEB25191) | human gut metagenome | biome: human-associated habitat [ENVO:00009003]; feature: intestine environment [ENVO:2100002]; material: feces | place: Germany | collected 2013/2015 | reverse complement strand
AGAGCTTGATGCCCGCTTCGGCCAGAGCTGCCTGCGCACCGCCGCCGATGCCTCCGCAAATCAAAGTGTCCACGCCGTGCTGCATCAGGAAGCCTGCCAGTGCGCCGTGACCACTGCCGTTGGTGTCAACGACTTCCGCATGAGTGATTTTACCGTCCGCAGCTTCATAAAGCTTGAACTGTTCGGTATGGCCGAAATGCTGAAAAATTTGACCGTTTTCATAGGTAACTGCAATTTTCATAATGGAATCTCCTTTACAATTTTTGTCGGATTTTTCTGTGTTGGCTCTCTGCATCCGGCAGCAGCGGCCGCAGTGGGCTGCCTCCTGTCCTCCGCAGATGCGGTAGTTTCCCCCGGTGATGTGCAGCGGTTTCCCATGGACAAGACACGCTGCGATCTTGCGTCGTGCGCTTTCGTAAATCTCCTGCACGGTAGAGCGGGAAATGTCCATCTGTGCGGCACACTGCTCGTGGGTTTGCTGCTCCAGGTCAACTAACCGAATGGCCTCGTACTCGTCCAGCGTCAGCAGGATCGGCTCGGTGTCCTCGCACCCGTTGGGGCAGAAGGTATCAACTTGTGGTGCGCCACAAATCCGGCGGCATCGTGGCGGTCTTGGCATGGATACGCCCCCTCGTTTTCGGTATATACCGATTATAGCGCTTTGGGCAGAAAAAAGCAATCTTCTTTTCAAAAGCCACTGCAATTTCCGTCCTCATATAGATACGGACTGATATTCGGAGTCGAAAACTGCGTGTGGGCCATGTTCGCATCCTCAGATCATCTACATTTGACAGAACTTCGCAGGGCAAGATGAATTTGCTTGGATCCCTTATGGGTTTAGTTTCCATACAAGCCGTTCACGGGTGGTTGTCCACCTATGAACGGCTTGTAAATTCTCACCCTACGGCATATTATGCCAGCGCAGGCAGGGCCACCCGCACCCCAATCCCGGCGAATCCGTATCTATGGGCAGCTGTAAAGCACATTCTTGAAAATAGACCGTACACCGGGTGCGCTGTAAACTTCAAAAGTACAACGGTCAGCTTCAAAGTTCACAAGAAGATCTGCAACCCCGTAGCGGAGCAGCAAATCATCCCCAATATGCAGGAGCCGATCATCTCCGAGGAACTGTTTGACCGTGTAGAGGAGATCCGTCAAAACCCGCAGCAGTTCAAATTTTCTGCATAGAGCAGAACACGGTGCGGCCCCTTTTCAGAGACTGCACCGTATCCTGCATAAAAACTTCGTTATCCGCCCGTCACAAATCTCTGACTGGCTTTTTTACATTTTCTTATGATTTCGACTACCGACAGCCGCCACATGGTGGCGCACGCAAAGCTCCTTTTTCACGGCAATCTGCCGCTTCTCAGTTCTTCAGGCTCTGCAGCGGAGCGGGGATGCGGCCGCCACGGGCGATGAAATCTGTGCTGGCGGCTTCATGGACCGGCATCACCGGCGCAGAGCCCAACAGGCCGCCCAGTTCCACCATGTCGCCCACATCCTTCCCCTCCACGGGGATGATACGGACAGCGGTGGTCTTGCTGTTGACCATGCCCACCGCCGCCTCGTCAGCGATGATGGCGGAGATGGTCTCGGCGGTGGTGCTGCCGGGCACGGCGATCATATCCAGCCCCACGGAGCATACGCAGGTCATGGCCTCCAGCTTATCCAGCGTCAGGGTACCGTCCAGAGCGGCGGCGATCATGCCCTCGTCCTCCGACACCGGGATAAAGGCGCCGGACAGGCCGCCCACATGAGAGGACGCCATGACGCCGCCCTTCTTCACGGCGTCGTTCAGCAGCGCCAGCGCCGCCGTGGTGCCGTGGGTGCCGCAGACGGACAGCCCCATCTCCTCCAGGATCCGGGCCACGCTGTCTCCGATGGCGGGGGTGGGCGCCAGCGACAGGTCTACGATGCCGAAGGGAGTATCCAGCCGCCGGGAGGCCTCGGTGGCCACCATCTGGCCCACACGGGTGATCTGGAAAGCCGTCTTTTTGATGGTCTCCGCCACCACGTCAAAGGGCTGGTCCTTGCAGGACTGCAAGGCGTGGTGTACCACGCCGGGGCCGGAGACGCCCACGTTGATGACCTTCTCCGCCTCTCCCACGCCGTGGAAAGCGCCGGCCATAAAGGGGTTGTCCTCCACAGCGTTGCAGAACACCACGAGCTTCGCGCAGCCGAAGCCTCCGCAGTCGGCGGTGCGCTCCGCCGCGGCCTTGACGGTGCGGCCCATGAGCGCCACCGCGTCCATGTTGATGCCGGCCTTGGTCGAGCCGACGTTGACGGACGAGCACACAAGGTCGGTGACGGCCAGCGCCTCGGGAATGGCGGCGATGAGCCGGCGGTCGGCATCGGTCATGCCCTTTTGCACGAGCGCGGAAAAGCCGCCGATGAAATTGACGCCCACGGCCTTGGCGGCGCGGTCGAGCGCGACGGCAAAGGGAACGTAGTCCTCCGTCTCCGAGGCGGCGGCCACGAGCGCGATGGGCGTGACGGAGATGCGCTTGTTGACGATGGGGATGCCGAACTCGCGCTCAATGTCCTCGCCGGTTTTAACGAGCCCTTCGGCATAGCGCGTGATCTTGTCGTAGATCTTCTCACACGCCGCCTTGGCGTCGCGGTCGGCGCAGGAGAGCAGGGAAATGCCCATGGTGATGGTGCGGATGTCGAGGTGCTGGCGGTCGATCATCTGCACGGTGGACAGCACGTCGTTTTTATCGAGCATGGCGCGGACCTCCTCTCAGATGCGGTGCATGGCGTTGAAGATGTCCTCCCGCTGGATGCGCACGGCAAGGCCGCGCTCGGTGCCGTAAGTGTCCAGCTTGTCGGCGATCTCCGGGAAGGATACCGTGCACGCGGAAATGTCCACCAGCAGGACCATGGTGAAGTAGCCCTGTTCGAGGATGGTCTGGCTGATGTCGAGAATGTTGATGTTGTACTCCGAGAGCAGGGCGCAGACGGAGGCGATGATGCCGACGCGGTCCCGGCCGAGAACGGTGACGATGGCTTTCATGCTGGATTCTCCTTCATTTATAATCATGTATCCCATATTATAGCAGGAAACACGCAAAGAGTAAATATTCCGAATACCGGCTTTTGCCGGTATTCGGAATATTTTTTCCATGGCTTCAGCACACCGGACAGGTCCAGCCGAAGGGATCGGGCTTCGTGCCCCACTGGATGCCGGTCAGCTCGTCGTAGAGCTTCTGCGACAGCTCGCCGATACGGTTATGGTTGATCTCATAGCATTTGTCGCCCCAGCCGAGTGCGCCGATGGGGGAGATGACGGCGGCGGTGCCGATGCACCACGCCTCCTCGAGCGCACCGGTCTTGGCGGCCTCGAACAGCTCGTCCACGCTCAGCAGCCGCTCCTCGACGGGAACGTCCCAGCTCTTCAAAAGCTCGATGGCGGATTTGCGCGTGACGCCGCGCAGGATGGAGCCGGTCAGCGCGGGAGTGACGACGGCGCCGTTGATCTTGAACATGACGTTCATGCCGCCGCCCTCCTCGACGTACTTACGCTCCACGCCGTCGAGCCACAGCACCTGCGAGTAGCCCTTGGCCTCGGCGCGCTCGCCGGCGCGGTTGGCCGCGCCGTAGTTGCCGCCGCACTTGGCCTCGCCCGTGCCGCCGCGCACCGCGCGCACATCCTCGGTCTCGACCATGATGGGCACGGGCTTGAGCCCGTCGGAGAAGTAGCTGCCGGAGGGGGAGAGGATGATGACGAACGACGCCTCATGCACACCGTGCAGGGCCAGCGTCGGGTCGGTGGAATACAGGAACGGGCGGATGTAGAGCGACGTGCCGGGGTCATTCGGCACCCATCGCTGATCGACGCGGACGATCTCCTTGATAGCCTGCAGCGCGTCGTCGGGATCGAGCTGCGGCAGACCCAGACGCTCGCAGGAGCGGTTCAGGCGGGCGACGTTCTCCCACGGACGGAAGAGCTGCACGCCGCCGTCGGGACGGCGGTAGGCCTTCAGCCCCTCAAAGACCTCGGTGCCGTAGTGCAGGACGCTGGCGGCGGGGGAGAGCGAGATGGGACCGTAGGGCACGATGCGCGCGTCGTGCCAGCCCTTGCCGGTGCTGTAGTCCATGAGGAACATATGGTCGGTAAAGACGGAGCCGAAGCCGAGCTGATCGGACGGCGGCAGCGTGCCGGGATGGGTATTTTCGGTAAAAGCGATATTCATAACGTTAGCTCCTTTCGCGTTGCCTCAGATCTCTTTGAGATGCTCCATGTTGCGGCGGATGCCCTCGCAGCAGGCGTGGAAGGTCGCCCTTTCCTCATCCGTGAGCGGCAGCTCCACGACCTCCTCCACGCCGTTCGCGCCGATGACGCACGGCACGCCGGCAAAGAGGCCCGCTTCGCCGTATTCGCCGGTCAGCTCTGCGCTTGCGGGCAGAATGACCTTTTCATCGTGCAGCACGGCGTAGGCCATCCGGGCGGCGGTGGTGGCGATGCCGTACTCCGTGCAGAACTTGCCGGAGAATGTGACCCAGCCGCCGCCGATGGACTCCTTCTGCAGCGCGTCGCGGTCGAAGCGGAAGCGCTCGTCGCGCGCGGCCCAGGTGTCGAGCGGCATCCCGCGGAAGCTCACGCAGGACCAGGGGGCAAACTGCTGGTTGCCGTGCTCGCCCATCATGTAGCAGGTGATGGATTTGTGGTCAATGCCGGTCTGGCGCGCGAGCGCGCTGAGCAGACGCGAGGTGTCGAGCCCCGTGCCGGTGCCGAACACGCGGCCCTTGGGAAGACCGACGTGCAGCGCGAGCTCACGGGTGACGATGTCGCAGGGGTTGGTGATGTTGATGAGCACGCCGTCAAAGCCGCTTGCCTTGAGCTTCTCGGCGTAGCCGCGCACGGCGGGAATGGTGAAGTCCATCTCGGTCACGCGGTCATGTGTGCCGCGCAGCAGCTCGATCTTGCCGACGCTGTTGACGATGACGTCGCACGCGCCGAGGTCAGCGAAGTCACCGGCGCGGACGGTGACGCGGTGGGGCATATACGCGACAGCGTCGCGCAGGTCCTGCACCTCGCTTGCGAGCTTCTGCTCGTTCTGGTCGACGAGCACCAGCTCATCCGCGATACCTTGAATCGCCAGCGCGTAGGCGACGTGCGCGCCGACGTGACCGAGACCGATGACGCCTAAAACTCTTTTCTGAACCATAATAGAAACCTTCCTTTCTATAAATAAAACAGCATTTATCTTGGGCAACACCGCACAATGAAAGCTGCGGCGCTGCCCTTACATCCCGTAGTTGGGGAAGAGTACGCAGGTATAGAGCATGGCAAGCACCATGTAGAGCGCGAGCACGATGGCGAACGCGCGGAGCGTGTGCTTCATGACCTCGTTCTCGCGGCCGATCGCGTCCACGGTCGCGCAGGCGGCGACGGTGTTGTTCGGGCAGATGAGGTTGCCGAGGGAAGCGCCCGCGTTCTGACCGGCAAAGATGGTGATGGGGTTCATGCCGAGCGAGGCCGCGGCATCAATGTGCATCTGGGCGAACATGATGTTCGAGCCGAGGCCGGTGCCGGTGATGAACGCGCCGCTCGAGCCGATGAGCACGGCTGCCGCCGGGTAGAAGCGTCCGACCACCGCCGCGATATCGGAGGCGAGGAGGTTCATCATGCCGGTCGTGGGGGACTGCATGATGTAGGAGACGATGAGAAGGCTGCCCATCGTGATGAGCACGGGGAGAACATTGCCGACGGTCCTGGAGCAGACCGCGCGGTACTGCTTCGCACTCACGCCGAGCGTTGCCGCACCGAGCATACCGCACACGAGGATGACGACGTCCACCCAGAAGATGTAGCCGAACGTACACATGACGGCGAAGCCGTTGGGCACGACCGCCGGGAAGCCGTAGCGCACGAGCGGGAGCAGCACGAGCATATAGATGTAAGGCGACATGGCGCGGAACGCGCTGTATTTGCGCTGCTGCGCGGCGGCGTGGTGGCGAAACTTCTCCGGTGTCTTGACGCCGACGAGCTTGACGTAGGCGAGCGAGAGAAGCATGGAGATGAGGCCCGTGCCCATCGAGGTGACCTCCGCGCCGACGAAGTTGGAGAGGAGGAACATCACCGTGCAGGTGGAGACGCCGGCGAAGCAGAGATAGGGAACCGCGCCCTTGAAGCCCTTTTTGCCGAAGACCATGCCGACCATGATGAACGGAATGATGAGCACGCCGAACATGTGGAAGCGGCCGACCATCGCCGCGTTGAGCGAAACGGTGGAGAGTCCCGCGTCCACGAGCGCCGCGCCGCCGTTGATGGTCGTCAGACCCGCGCCGCCCCAGGAGGCGGGCGTCGCGTCGCCGAGCAGGGCGACGGCGATGGAGGTGACGGGATCAAAGCCGAGGGCCACAAGGAAGGGCGCCGCGATGGCGGCGGGAGCGCCCGCGCCGGCCGCGCCCTCGAGGAAGATGGGGAGCATCATGCCGATGACGATGAGCTGCACGCGGCGGTCGTCGCTGATGCGGGCGATGGTGGACTTGACGTCGTCAATGGCGCCGGTCTCGCGCAGCAGGTTCAGAATGGTGAACGCGCCAAAGACCATGAGCACGATCTTGAGACCCTCTTTGATGCCCTTCCAGACCAGGGGATCGAGGGTCTTGACGTTGTCGGCAAAGCTGGCGCCGGTGACGTTGAAGTAGGTGAAAGCCAGGATCAGCGTCCAGACAAGGGCGATGGGGGAGACCCTTTTGGCGGACTGCTTGAAGCCTAAAATGCCGACGAGGACAACAAGAATGGGGCTGAGCGCCATGACGAAATTTACGAAGTCCATGGGAGTTTTCTCGCTTTCTGTGAAATGATATTCTATTTCCGCTCCTTCGCCGGCCGAACGAAAAAGTGAAAAACAGGGGGAAGAAAGAAGAGGCCCCGCCGGACTGGCGGAGCCTCTTGGGAAAGAAACGTTCTCTTTGTTATCTCCTGCGGAGGTCAAGAGAAGAAACCGTTGGATGCGCCGTGATCCGGGATATGAAGCTGTTTCCCTTTACCAAAAGGCAAATAAGAATGGACGCCAGCAGCAGGCTGACGTCCAGAATAATGGCGATGTTGGTCGTGGCAGGGCAGGCGAAAGCGGCACAGTCGGGCTGTGCGGAGGCAGACATACAGGCATTAGCAAAATTGATAGCTGCCATCATTGCTTTCTCCTTTCCTGAAGATGGGAGAAGTGTAGCACACATTTTTATACAGCGCAAGAGGGTTTTTATCGGTTTGCCGCAAGATCGTCTGAAGCGACAAAATTTTGTGCGTTTGCGTTTCCCCTATTGGATAAATAGGTAAGCGGGCGGTCAAAGCTCGGACGACATGAAGCCGCCGTGCAGCCAGTTGGACAGCTCTGCGGGCGTGCCCGGCGCGCCGACGGTGGCAAACTCCGTGCGCCCCGGGACCATTTTGGAGTTGTCGTTGCTCTCCGCCCACTGCACGCGCTGGAGAATGTGCTCCGTGCAGCGCGAAAGGTCGCCGTCCGGCGCGGGCTTGTATTGCAGCAGAATGGTCACATAGCGGTTGTCGGAGGTCCAGCGGCCGAAGTTGGTCGTCGGCTTGCGCCATTTCCAAAGGCATTCGTTTCCGCTCGCCTTACGCAGCTTCAGATAGCCGCCCGCAATGTCCTGCGTGCAGCGCACCAGCCAGATGACGTGGTAACCCGCGCGCTGAAAATGCGCGCAGACGTCAAAAAAGCCCTGCTGCATCAAAAGCCCGTCCTGCAGCATCATCACGAAGTGGTTGATCTGCACATAGGCGGTCATCGTCTTTCCGTCCACCGTGACGGGGACGTTGCGGCACTCCGGCGGCACGAGGTCCTGCCATTGCTTCCGCCAGTCCTCGGTGGAGGACTGGACGAGAGGGGCGCTTTTCCGTTTTCCAAAGAATAGCATGGCGTGCTCCTTTTCGGCGTCTTTATTCTCTGCGTCCTTATTATTATATAAGAGCGGCGCTGTCCGTGCAAGCGCTATTTCGTGTCCGCCTGCACAGAAATGCGCCGGCTTTCGCGGCGGAAATTGCAAAAACGGCTTGTTTTCCACACACAGCTGTAGTATAATACACGTTACGATTCTGCACTTTTTGCGGCGCGGCAGCGCGCCGCCGCATCAACTACGAAAGAGCGAGGGAAAAAGCTATGAATATGATCCAGAGCGCAAAGGACCAGATCGCCGTCCTGACGCGCAGCGCCTACCGCGCCGCCGTGCAGGAGGGTCTGCTGCCCGATGGCGTGGAGACCGTCCCCGCGGTCGAGATCCCCAAGGATACCGCCAACGGCGACTACACCACCACCTTCTGCCTGGCCGCCTCCAAGGCCATGCGCAAGAACCCGCGCGAGGTCGCGAATATCCTCACCCAGCACATGAAGCTCGACGGCACCTACTTTACTTCTGTTGAGATCGCCGGCCCCGGCTTCCTGAACTTCCGTCTCGGCGAAAAGTGGTACGCTGACGTCGTTGAGGACGTGGAGCGCGAGGCGGACGCCTACGGCCGCGGCGAGGGCCTCAAGGGCAAGAAGTACATGGTCGAGTTCGTCTCCGCCAACCCCACCGGCCCCATGCACATGGGCAACGCCCGCGGCGGCGTGCTTGGCGACACGCTCGCGAGCGTGCTCGACTGGTCCGGCGCGAACGTGTGGCGTGAGTTCTATGTCAACGACTTCGGCAACCAGATCGAAAAGTTCGCCAAGAGCATCGAGGCCCGCTACTTCCAGCTCATCAAGGGCGAGGACGCCGTCGAGTTCCCCGAGGACGGCTACCATGGCGACGACATCAAGGAGCTTGCGCAGGCGTTCTACGCCGAGCACGGCGAGAGCTATCTGGACAAGACCGAGGCGGAGCGCCACGCCGATATGGCGCGCTTCGGCCTCGACCGCAACATCCCCAAGATGAAGAGCGACCTTGAGCGCTACGGCATCAAGTTCGACGAATGGTTTTTCGAGTCCTCCCTGCACGAGTCCGGCTTTGTCGCCGACACGGCGAAAAAGCTCACCGACCTCGGCTGGACCTATGAAAAGGACGGCGCGCTCTGGGTCAAGACCGCGGAGATCATGCGCGACCAGTACCGCAAGCAGGGCAAGAAGGACGAGGACATCGACAAGCTCGGCTTGAAGGACGACGTGCTGCGCCGCGCCAACGGCTTCTACACCTATCTCGCCGGCGACATCGCCTACCACCGCAACAAGTTCGAGGTCCGCGGCTTCGATAAGGTCATCAACATCTGGGGCGCCGACCACCACGGCCATGTCGCCCGCCTCAAGGGCGCGATCGACGCGCTGGGTCTCGACGGCACGAATCGTCTGGATATCGTGCTCATGCAGCTCGTCAAGCTCGTGCGCGACGGCGAGGTGGTGCGTATGTCCAAGCGCACCGGCAAGACCATCTCGCTCTCCGACCTGCTCGACGAGATCCCGGTCGACGCCTGCCGCTACTTCTTCAACGCCAAGCCCGATACGCAGATGGACTTCGACCTCGGCCTCGCCGTGCGCGAGGACAGCGAGAACCCCGTCTACTATATCCAGTACGCCTATGCGCGTATCTGCAGCCTGCTCAAGACGATGGCGGATGAGGGCCGCAGCGTTCCCGCCGCGGACAAGGCCGACCTGTCCCTGCTCTCCGGCGAGCAGGAGCGCGCGCTCATCAAGGAGCTTGCCAACTTCAGCGAGGAGATCCGCATGGCCGCCCGCGACTACGACCCGAGCTATATCAACCGCTATCTCATGCGGCTCGCCGGCGCGTTCCACCGCTTCTACAACGCCTGCCGCATCAAGGGCGAGGCGGACGACGTGGCGAACGCCCGTCTGCTGCTCGCTGCTGCGACCCGTCAGGTGCTCGCCAACGGCCTGACGATCCTCGGCCTGAGCAAGCCCGAGAAGATGTAAGCACACATTATAATTATATAGTAATGTAAAAAGAGCCTCCGCCTGCAAAAAACAGGCGGAGGCTTCTGCTATACTCAAAGGCTTGCCGCGGCATCGGAGAATGCGTAGAAGAATTGCTCCAGAGTTTCGATGGGCAATTCTATTTGAAAACTCTTTTCGCCATCCTCATCTCGGAAAATGACGGATTCAATCAAAAGAGGTTTATCAAATTCTGGCTGTTCCTGTGCTTTAAGTTCAAGTCGAGCATGAGCAACGCTATTGCGAAGGTGTCGCGCAATTATTTTTAGGTTAGGTTGTTTGTCATAAGTGTTTATTTGAATATGGACAATTAACTCATTCAATAATTGTTTGGAAATCATTTTATTCGTAATCTTGTCGTATAGTTTCTGTTCGGGTATGATTAGTAAACCGATGGCAGAATTAATTAGTTGAGTGACTTCGTAAGGCCCCGCCTTTAATCTTTCGTAGTTGAGTTTTGTTCGTTCGATATAGTCTCTGATAAACTCTTTTTCAGTTGCTGGCATCATAAGAAGTACCTCTTTTATTCTACTGATTGGCAATAATCGCCTTAATGCTGGCGCAGACCTGCTGTGCAAAAGCATCTCGCTCATTGTCAAAATCCCAAGTGTCATTTTTCTTTGCGTATAGGTCAATGGTTACAGATGGAGTTGTGATGTCACTTGTATAGATAACAATTTTTGCAATGCTTTTTTGCGCTGAGGAAGCGCCAATAATGGCACCTGCACCGCCGCCTATAACTCCGCCGACAACAGCGCGGCTGATTCCTTTTCTTGAAAGCCAACCGTTTTTTGAGAGCACTTCACAATTAATGATTTTTTCGAATGGAATTTTTTGAGGAGAAAAAGGATTGGAAAGGTCATTGCAGATCACGATTTGCCGATTTGCAACATCTACAATGAGGCGAAAAGCAACCGCTTTAGACCAATCTAACTGCTTGAACGCATTGTCCTGATAGGTATACACGGTGTCCACATTGACCCCTTCGGATTTAAGCTGATTGGTGTGGCTTTCGATCAGCCCGTTAATTTGCTCTTTGATCAATTCCTGCTTCTCTTTTTGCTTTGCATCAAATATCCAGTAGTAAATGACGGCGAGACAAGCCACTATAAAAATTGCTATAAGAATCTCCATAAAATTTCCCTCCCACATTATTCTCACCAGTGCCGCCGCGGAGACAGGGGTGTACAGCCTGTCCCGCGCAGCGGGCACTGTCGAGAATAACAAAAGCAGTGCAACGGATCTGACAAATCCATCACACTGCCCGATAAAACGATCAAAGCAGACACAGCTACCATAGCCTTTCTCAAAAGGAGTACGGGCCGCATGAACGAAATCAAAAGAACGGCTTGAATATGGAAAGAGAAAAGGATATAATAGTTCTGTAGGTACAGCAATGCTGTTGTGTGGAATGGTCACGACATTCCGCATAGCCCTGCGGTGAGCGCCAACTCACCGCAGGGAGCCTGCAAATGTTATTCTCTTACCGTTATCTTACAACAGACTTTCCATAAATGCAAGCAGAAAAAGCGGGGATATCCCCGCTTTTCCGTATTTTTAGAGAAGTACCCTCTTTCTCTTACCCCATCAGCACCCGCACCGCGGCGGCGGAGGTGAGAAACATCACCGCGTCCGCACAGAGCGAGGCGGGGATGGTGTAGCGTGTTTTGACGATGCCGACCGAGCCGAAGTAGACGGCGATGGTGTAGAAGGTAGTCTCGCTTGACCCCAGCATGACCGCCGCCACGCGCCCGATGTAGCTGTCGGGGCCGTAGGTCGCCATCAGCTCGCTGCCGACCGCCAACGCGCCGCTGCCGGAGATGGGGCGGATAAAAAGGAGCGGCGCGACCTCCGGCGGAATGCCGACCCGCCGGCGCGAGCAGCGCACCCAGATACTCCATCGCGCCCGACGCGCGGAACATATACACCGCCGTCAGCAGCGCGATGAGCGAGGGGAGGATATGCACCAGTACATTCAGCCCCTCCTCCGCGCCGCGGGTCAGCGCGGTGTAAACGTCGACCCGTTTCCCCAGTGCGTAGCAGGCGGTGAAGCACAGCAGGACCGGCACGACCAGCTCGGAAAGCGACACTCCTTCACCCCCTCCAGATCCGCGCAAACAGCTTCGCCGCGGCAAGCCCCGCGAGGACAGAGAGCAGGGAGGCGGTCCAGACGGCGGGCAGAATATCGAACGGATCGGCGCTGCCGAGCGCGCTGCGCACGCCGGCGACGGTCGTCGGCAGCAGCTGAATGGACGCGGAGTTGAGCACAACGAGCAGGCAGAGCTCATGCGACGCCGTACCGCCGCAGCCCTGCGCCATGCGCCGCGCGGCGCGGATGCCCAGCGGCGTTGCCGCGTTGCCGAGCCCGAGCAGGTTGGCGGAAAGGTTGGCGGAGATGGCGGCGAGCGTTTCGGGATCGCGGCTGGCTTCCGGCAGCAGCCGCCGCAGCAGCGGGCGGAACAGCCGTGCGAGCGCGGCAGAGAGCCCGCACTGCTCCATGACCTCCATCACGCCGGTCCAGAGGCACATGATGCCTGCCATTGATACACACAGCTCTACCGCGGCAGTCGCGCCCTCCAGCGCTGCGCCTCCAAGCTCACCGACGCTTCCGGTCAGTATGCCGAACACCAGCGAGACCGCCACCATTCCGGTCCAGAGCCATGCCATCGCCATAAAAATTCCCCCTCCCGAAGCCGGTTTCGGCCTATTCTATGCCCGCGCGGCAGGGAAGTATGCCCTTAGGGCGGAACAGCCAAAATTTCTTTACGATTTTCTCAAAAAAATTCAAAAAGATGCTTGACATTACCGCTCATATCTTGTATGATAGGCAGGTCCGCGAGTGGGAGTATCCTGCCCAAACGCGTGCAAAACTGCGATGAACCGGGAGATTGCTCAGGGCTTCTGAGGT